>VTLG01014979.1_pt1 | contig 19452 bp, 15 predicted proteins | sample 4694571 | NCBI WGS metagenome assembly VTLG01 (sample SAMN12604809, study PRJNA352737) | marine metagenome | biome: ENVO:00000447; feature: ENVO:00000209|ENVO:00000569|ENVO:01000036; material: ENVO:00002151; isolation source: viral sequences binned using virsorter ...
CCATGCACTTATATCAGCTATTTTATACTCAAGTGCTTCTTGTTCTGTATCTGTTATACTAATTGTTATATCTGGCATTTTGTTTCCTTTCTATACTCTTACTAGAGTAAATATCCTCCCATAATGTTATAGCTGGTTGCTCCATATAGGTATGTTGTGCTGGTTGATCCGCCTCCATAGACGCCAAACCCTACATAGTCATTGGCACTAAAATATCCACTCACCGTTAGTGTAGTTCCGTTCCAACTGTGTCCTTCAGCACTTCCACCAGCGTTGTGATCGTTTGAGTAAGTAACCACATTTCCATTTACTTTAAAACCCAAATGAAAGTCCATAGCGTTTGGATTTGTAAACATCACATTACAATAAAACATATAGTCACCTGCAATAGGACAGGTAAATTTTCCTGTGGTATTATCAAAATGACTGCCTCTGTTAGTATCTATTACTCCCCAACCTCTCAATCTACTGTCTTCAGCACTTTGAATTGTATTCACATAGTTATGACTCCCAAAAGCCCTTACTCTAAAATGAGGTCTGTTTGGATGTGTTACTCTTCCAGAAACATCAGCTCTAACTGCTACAACGTCACCAGCATTTAAACCTGTTCCGCCAACATGTATTTGTACTTGTCTTCCAGCGGCATTTCCGTTTGGATAACTTCCTGTTATTCCACCAGTATGTCCATTACTAGATTTTATATCTAGTCCTGAGAAATAATAACCTTTGGCTTTTGCAACAAAAAATGCATTTGCATCATTACTACCTGTAATACCTGATGCATCAATTATCATATCTGCACGAGTATCATTTGACGTATGTACTTTACCTATTTCAGCTGGAACATAAGCTGTAGTATTACTGTCATAAAAAGAATCAATAAATGTTATCCCATGTCCTGCCCTTGAATCTAGTGATATACCTGCCATATTTTCGCCATTGGTTTCCCAAGCAAAGTTACCATTAGTCTGATAACTTAAATTAGCACCCAGCAAGTAATAACTACCTGATCCATCAGAATAAGAACTGATAGCAAAGTTTGGACCTGCAGGATTCATAGCATTAATTTCTAAACTTTTGGGGTAATTATCTGAATCAGAATGTATTACCATTCTAGCAAAATTTGCACCAGCAGAAGTAGCAGGAGAAATTCCAAAACCAATATTGCCATTATGGTCAATTCGCATTTTTTCAGTAACGCTACCACCTGTCCTAGTTGCAAAAGCTAGTTGTCCAGTTGCATCTCCAGAATTAACTTCGCCAGTAACCCTTGCTCCAATTATATAATTACTAGAGTTATCTCTTGCCCCTATATCAATATCGTAACCACGATTACCTGAAGCATAGTACCTAATAAACTGAGATTTATAATCCCCAACTACAGTGAAATTTTCATATTGAGCAGGAACGTGGACATTTCCAATACCAACACCATTATCATTAATTCTCATGCGTTCTTGACTGCTTGTAGCAAATCGTATATCTTCTGCTCTAAAACCCATTGGTTTTAATGAATCACCACCTTCGTTTGTTGCTTGTAATGCTATATTTCCTGCGCCTACTTCACCTATAGCATCATTAATTGAAAGTTTAGCGTTAGTACCAGATGTAATAGTTATATCACTAAGAAAGTTTGTATCAGTTTCAGCTAATACTACAGTACCCGTTTCATCAGGCAACGTAATTGTTCTATCAGCAGTTGGAGTAGCCGCCGCTAGATTTACATCATAACTAGTACTATTATGTGTATACCATTCAATGGTTTGATCTGCGGTCATTTGCCATTTGTTAGGTCCAAAAGCTGAATGTAGACCCCATGTACCAGCTTTCATGCCATATTGTTCTATTCTTCCTGTTTCACTACCATTAGCAGAGTTTTCTATTCTGCCTGTCAAAACACTATAATTAGTAGTATTATTAGCACTATCTTTTCCACTAAAATATAATGCTCCTAGATAATCCCAATTTGAAACACTATTATCTGATGGGCTTCTTTGTAATTTTAGTACAGGATCAAAAGTAGTTGCACTAGTATTACTACCATACATTGTTAAATTACCGGCATCGGCTATTATAGTTTGTCCTAATGAAGGTCCTAAATATACTGCTCCTCCTTCAGCATTTACAAACAAAGGTGAATTAGATCCGTTGTTTCTAGCTTGTATTTCATTACCGTCCATGGCAATGTTAGTAGTGTTGTCAGCACCAACTTGAAAACCGTGTCCTGTACTTGATAAACTTACATCAGTTGCAGAGGTTGCCCTTAGGACTGTAGAATCAACTTGTTTATTGAACACAAACTTATCACCTGTGCTTGCATATGTTAGTGTTGCACTAGCGCCATCAACAGTAAGTCCTGCACCGTCAGCCGCGGCGGCATCTGCAGATCCTTGAGCTACAACTATATTTTTATCATCAACAGTTAGTGTTGTTGAATTGATAGTTGTATTAGTTCCATTAACTGTTAAATCACCTGTTACTGTAAGGTCAGCCGCGGTTACTGCTTCTGTACTGCTTACGTTAAAATGACCAGCTAACTCTGCTATTTCTTTTGACTTACCCATTGACTATCCTATGTTTGTTCTAATACACTGAGTATAGCATCACAACTACTAGCAGTACTACTTGTTACTATAACAGCATCACCAGTTTCGGCAATAATTTTTCCGTCTAATGCACTTAATGCACCTCCACTTGGAATTGGTGCATCTTTTACAATATATGTACTACCAAGTTGGGCACTTACTGTAATCTGACTTGTTGTTCTATTAGCAAGATTCAACCCAATTACAATAACAGTTGTTCCTCCTGCTACTGTAGTAAGCGTTGCAGGTGATGCTCCTATAGATGCTTGTGTATAATTTTTAAATGTATTTGCCATATTTTATCCTAACGCTATTGACAATGCTGTAGCTTCAGCAACAAAGTCTTCATAATCTTTATCATCTACTTTATCAGCATTTAAGTTATTTACTTTCGTTGTACTAGACACAACCAAAGGTGCAGTACCTGTTGCTATTGTTGCTGTTAATTGATTTACACTAATACTATTTGATGTTGTTGCACCTCTGCCTGTAACTGAGTCTAATGTATCAGTTTCTGTAACACTTACTGTAGTAAAACTTAATACACCATTTCCGTCTGTTTGTAATACTTGTCCAACAGTTCCGTCCGAAATAGGTATTTTAAATGCTGTTCCACCTGAGGTTAATATGAGGTTAGTACCATCTGATTTAATTGTCTCATTAGCATCTACAAATTGTATTTCTTTATTAGTACCTAATATAATACTATTTCCATTTACATCTAGGTCACCACCTAATTGAGGTGTTGTATCTGATACTAAATCAGTTAAGTATCCTGCACCACTGTGATCTCCCCAACCGTAAGCTGTATTCCATTCTCCTGAATTTCCACTAGTTGCACTTATAACTCCACTTACAGTTAACTTTTTATTAAAATTCCAACTGTCATTGCTACTGGTCCATGTGAGTGTTGCATTAGCACCAGCTACTGTAAGTCCTGCTCCATTTGCCGCCGCCGCACTACCTGCTCCGTCAGCTACAGTAATATTAAGGTCATCTACAGTTAGTGTTGATGAGTTAATGTTTGTTTGAGTTCCTTGTACTTGCAGATCTCCTTGTACCACAAGAGTTCCTGTATTTTGACCATCTCCACCTGGGTCAATAGTAAAAGTATTAGGACCTTTTATATGCTGTCCTATTGTAATATTTTGTCTAATATGTGCATCTGTGTTTGCACCATATGTAAATGCTCTTATTGCCATACTATCACACTAATGTTGTTATCCTTGTTATTTTGTATACTGTTTGATTTGTACTTGCACTTGTTGCTTTTAATCTACAATTTGCTCCAGATACATCTGCATCAAGAGTAAACAAATCAGCACTTCCTGTATGTATAATACCATATGAGGTAACATAAGCAGTTGTGCCGTCATGTATTAAAAGTGCTTCTAAAATCTGATATTCATTACTAACTGTGTCTGTTGCTTGAACTATGTATTTACAGCTACGAAATGTTGCTTTAGCAATAGTGTCGATGGCTGTTTCAGTTGTTGTTGAAAGAGTCGATGTAGCAGTTGCTATTGTGCTTATTCCATCAATTCTAATATTACCATTTACATGCAACATTTCTGCTGGACTAGATTCTCCTATTCCAACTTTGCCAGTTCCATCTGGCATAATCTTAATATCAGCACTACTTGCACTAACAATATCGCTTCCATTAACGTCTAAATTACCACCTAGTTGAGGCGTCGTATCTTCTGAAACATTTTGCAGATAACCAGCACTTCCATGGTCGCCCCAACCATATGCTGTTATGAATTGTCCTAAATTAGTGTCAGTTAAAATGTTTGTGCCCATGTCAATGGTATTACCATTAGCATCAAGTGTTCCACCTAGTTGAGGACTTGTATCTTCAACAACTTCGTTGATACTTACTGCTTGAACTTGTGCATCTGTATAATAAAGATTTGTTGATCCTTGTGGTAGTGCATCTGTATCTATTGTTGCACCTGATGTTGTAAAATATTTGTTATTTGATCCTTCTGGTAAATCATCTGTGTTAACTTGATTAGCACCTGTACCAAAATCAATGTGTGTATCATTTATACTGTCAATTGCTATTGACATAGCAATTTCTACTTGGTTATTTGTTACTGTGGTAGCAACATTTGTACCACCTGCAAAAGTAAGTGTGTCTGTTCCTATTAATACAGTATTATCAGTACCTGTATCTCCAGCAATAGCTAGAGCACCTGCTCCCAAACCTCCCCAATCTGATCCATTATATCCTTCGTATAGATTAGTTTGTGTATTAAATCTTATTCTTCCAGACGCTCCAGTAGGTCTTTGTGCAGTTGTACCTGCTGGTATCTGAATACTGCTTGTTGTTGTAATTTTTAAATCTGCACCATCAAATGTAAAATTTGCATCATCTTCTATTTCACCACTTGATCCTGCTATAACCACTCTATTGTCTGTAAGATCACTTACTTTCAAACTATCAACTGTAACATTGCCACTTGAGTCTACTACAATTAAATTATGGTTAGTTAATCCCAATGGATTTAAAGCCAGTGTCACCAAAGAACCAGTAATCATTACATCTATTTCTGCATTGAGTGCTGGTGGTGAATTAAATGTTATAGTACCATTACTTTCAGTATAATCTTCTGATGCACCTTCTCGTTTAAGATCACCATCTACAAATACCATACTAACTGTACCTGTTCCTGCACCTGTATTAAATGCTGTAGTAGTATTATCTCCAGTTGCATAATATTTGATAAAACCTGTATCGGCGCCAGGTGCTGTACTAATCCATTCAGATCCTGAATATATGTAAAGTTCAGCTGAAGTTCCTGTATCAAACCAAAGATCACCTGTTGCTAATCCTGCTGAAGGTGCATTGTTTTGATAGCTTGCTCCGCCACTACCACTTGTTAAATCTTGGAATGTTAATACGCCATTTGCATCTGTTTTGAGTATTTGGTTAGCTGTACCTCTGGCTGTTGGAAGAGTATAAAAAGTTGCACCTGCACTATCACCTATTTTTATAACACCTGATGCATCAATACTAGCTCTTTCTGTTCCAGCAGTTGTAAATCTTATAATGTCTTCATCAACATTTGTTTCAACTTTAATATTAGTATCGCCGTCGGCATCGTCTATTTCATCAGCACTACTACCACCACTTGTTAGTGTTATAGTTTTAGTATCACCGTTACCTGTAACGTTTACTGCACCACCTACAAAATTCAATATTGTTGCATCGGTTGGTAGTGCAACTCCTTCATCTTGTATAGTAAGTCCTCCGCCTACTGATCCCCATGCACTACCGTCATATATTTCTGCTGTATTACTGGTGGTACTGAAACGTAACATACCAGCTTGTGGTGTTCCTGGTCTTTCAGCATCAGTACCTTGTGCTAAAATCAAAGAACCAGTATTGCTACTATTATCAAATGTTCCTGTTAAGTCAAAATCAAAAAGTGCAGTTAATTTTCCATTATTATCAATATTAACTCGTTCAGTACCTACAGTATAAAAACGTAGGAAATCATCATCAGCAGTTTTATCTGTTTCTATAAATGTGTCTTGGTCTGCATCAGCAACGGCTCCAAGTCCAGTCCATGCTGATCCGTTGTAGCCTTCAAATCTACTAAGTTGTGTGTTAAATCTAATTTGTCCTGTAGCTACTGTACCTGGTCTTTGTGCAGTATTACCCACAGGTATTTTAATACTTCCGCTAGTATTAATTGATAAACTACCGCTTTGTGTAGTTATTCTATCTTGTTGATGGTCAAAATTTACAGCCATTAATGTCTCTCACAACTTGTTTTATGTATTTAGTTGTTTAAGACACCGTAGCTAACTATTGATAGATTCCTTGTCTAGGGGAATAATTTTGTGAAATAAGGAAGCTCTAGGTCTTTTAACTTGTATAATTTCCATATATGCTTCAGCTTCTTCTAAACTTTTAAACTTTCGAATTATTACCGGATCTTCAATTCTAGGTTCATATTCGATTCCATACTTGTATTCCATTGAATTCCTCATTCTTAAACTGTCTTAATTATAGCATATAATAGAATTTTGTCAACTGTGTGTAATTTTAAAAACGTCTTCACTTGGAAAAGGATGTTTTAAGTATTTGTTTGGGCCACCTTTAATGCTTATAGATTCACCATAATCATCATCTAGTCCAGTTGAGTATAGCATACTTCCAACACTTTGTCCTATAATAAATTCTTTTAATTGAGCTGGTGTCATGTGCGGATTTGTTTGTAGTATTAGAGCACCTACACCACAAACTTGAGGACTTGCCATACTAGTTCCGCCAATGTTACAAATTTTAAATGATGCGTTTGGAGGATAATCACCGTCGGTATATGCATTAGTTGTGCTTGTACAACTCATTATATTACTACCTGGTGCATAAATGTGTACTCCTGGACCAGCTTCACTTGTAATTGCTTTTTGTTCTAATCCACCACTGTGTGTTGTACTATTTGCATTTCCAACTATAAGTGCTTCATCATCAGTAGGTGATCCTCCTCTGTGGTAATAATAAGTAGAGGAGCCAATTTTAAAATAATTATCGTAATCAAGTCCACCAGATATATCAATTTTTTGTCTAGTGTTACCTGCGGCAACACATACATGTATTCCAGCATCTATCATTTCTTGTACATCAGCATCATAACTAGCTAACCTTCTGCCTATCAAACCTCCTAGGGGATTGCCCACATTCCAACCCACCATTCCAATGGGAAAATTAAAATACTGACCAGCATAACCATTATAGTTGGTGCCTCTATAATTTACACTACTAACATTATACATGTACACTCCAGCTCCCCAACTCATGTTTACTATAGTTGGTCTTTTTATTCCAGTAACTGGATCATTTGGTTTATTATTGTGCCAACCTTTGATTACATCAAAGCAATCAGTCTTTGATATACCAGTTCCACTATCTCCACTGCCTTCCAAACCATCTACTTTGACTGAGTATACTCTTGCATTTTTTGCCCAACCATAAGTCAAACCTGCGGCTATTCCTGCAACATGTGTTCCGTGTCCATCGTAATCTCTGTAATGATTTGCATCTTGCGTTCCTGCTACTCCGCTTGCTGTATACCAATCAATTTGTTGTACTCTTGATACCCCATTTACATCATTAAACTCAGGGTGATCAACTTGTAATCCACTGTCTTGAATTACAATATCAACTCCTGTACCATTTAAGTTGTAAGTATAAAATCCGCCAGGATCATCTGTGCTTGTTCCATATACGTTTGTACTCTCAATACAACGTCTTAGCCCCCAATTAACAAATGCACCTTCGTCGGCAGTGGTTTTAGTAAAATCAGCATCTTGTCTTGCTTTAAATCCAATTACTACGCTGGGATCTTGATCTGGTGGTATTTCTACATCTTCAACTCTATGATCTTGTTTTATTTGTTCAACTTCATGATCTTCTAGTGCATAATGCGTATTGCGTTTGCTTAACAGTCTTGGATTTACAATATCAACGCTTCTACTAGGAATGCTGTATGGTAACCCTGCACTAGTGCTATCACTACGACCAGTAGTTTGAACCATATCAGCTTGAAAATCTGCTGGGTCTGCGTCTCGTTTTAAAACTACTATGTATTCTTTCATTCTCTTGAAAGTCCTATTGATCCTGTAATGCTTATACTCGAAGACATTTTAAGTTCTTTAGGTGTAGTTTCTTTTGTTGTATGACTGTATGTTCCGCCTTGGTATATTACTCTAGGCGTTGCACCATGCAATTTATTAACATCTTCATATCCATCATCATTGACTCCGGTATCTTCACCAACAGTATTGACCTCACCATCATAAAAATTATTTGTTGTATCTTGATTTTGTAGTGTTGCAAGCCATGTTTTAACATCTGCATGTGTCCAACTTCTATTGAATTCTACTACTGTAGCAATTAATCCTGCCGCTACAGGACATGCCGCACTTGTTCCACTAAATCTAGTATCTCTACTGGAGTCGGGTGAACCAGTAGAACCATCACTCCAATTTGTATCGCCAGTTTTACTATCATAGGTATTATCGTATCTTGGTACATCAGTACCATAAGTGCCTGGAGTTGCGGCTAAAGTTCCGTCAGCTGGTGAAAACAAATCAATTGCTTCTCCCATATCACTGTAAATAACTTTTCTTTCTTTAGTACCTGCACCAACTGTAATAGTACCTGACATAGCTAAATGATTTTCACAGATATAATAGTAAGTTCCTACTGTAGTAGGTGTAAATTCACATGTAAGGCTTTCTGTGCCATTGTTAGTGACTCCAGATGCTTGATCGCCTGTTCCGGTAGTTTGTGCAGTTTTTATCCAAAACGGATGTCCACTAGCAGTTACATTGAAGTGCATAGTATCACCTACATTTATATCAACTTGAGGATTACTTCCTGATAAATCACCATCTCTATCTGTTCCAGCACCTGAAAATGTATATGCACTTGATCCATCATTAACAACATTAACATAATAATTAGCTGTTGGATGATACTGATCATCTAGTGCGCCTATGTTTATTGTTGGTTTGGTGACTTCACCGGTACGAACAGTTATTGTTCCTGTCATACTTGAATGATTTTCACAAATATATTTAAAACTTGCACCTGAAAGCGAACTAGGTGTACGTTGATTAGGTGTCCAACTGACTATTCCACTTTCTGATCCGTTACTAGTTGCTGTTGGATATTGTACGGTATCTCCAGTTCCTGTGCCACCTGCACTAGTTTTAATATAAAATGGATGACCACTTGCATTTACAACAAAACTTACTGTGTCACCTCTATTGATTGTAATTGTTGGATTGTCGCCACTTACACTACCAAGTCTGTCTGTACCAGTCATTGTATATGCAGTTGCTCCGTTGTTAGTAACTTGTATTGTATAACTTTGTGGATCAGCAAAAGTGGCTCCAGCATTTTGAGGGAATCCCGGTCTGTTGGTTGTTGGACTTATTTGATATCCATGTTGTGAAAAGTATGTATCATCACCAAAATGTCCTGTACTGCTAGAGTGCCAATAATTGTCATAATCTGGATGATTCCAATGTACTTGTTTTTGATTACTATTACCTGCGGCAACTACTGTAATTACTCCTACATCTACCATTTCTTTTGCACTAGTAACAATAGATTGAGGTCTGAGCTCACTCTTCATTCTATATGTGGGCCATTCGCCGTGCTTGCCTACATAACGACAAAATTTTTGTCTAGTAGGCTGATTATAACCTAAATCTGAATCAAGTGAAACGTACTGTGTTCCGCCACCAGCATTTGTATCTCTAAAAAATGTATAAGCACTACTAGTTGGTGTAATTCTAAATCCCCAACTATTTGAACTAATTGTTGGATCTTTAGTTCCGTATTTTGAATTAACAGGTTTTGCTTGGTGAAATATTTTTTGAACGTCCCAAACTTTTGTTAGTCCTACTCCGTGTTGAGTACTGAATCCATCAATAATCCATTTGTTAGCATTGTATGCCCAACCGTGTGTCCTACCAAAAACTTGACTTCCACATTGAGTACCATGTGTGCTATGTCCTGAGCCGCTCAGTTCGTAAGGAGTGGTATCATAATCTCCGTTACAATCTAGTCTAGTGTAAGCAGTTGGTATCGATACTGTACCATAACTAGCAAAAGCGGCACTTCTGTTTGATGTATTTGACCACCAAGATTTTGCTTCACTTTCTGTAGGTACTGTAGTTCCGTCCCATCTAGTCTCTAGTCTACTGCCAGGAGCGGCATTAAACCAGTCTGGATCTAAATAATAAGGACCATCTAGTATCATGTCTAAACAATCACAAATACCATCTCCTGGTAAAACATTACCACCAACATAGTCTTGTGGTGATTCACTTTGTGGTCTATTATTAATAAATTCTATGTGTCCAATCCAAGTACCGTTGTCTACAACAACGCAGTCAACATCTTTTCCTGTTCCATATTTCTTAATATTAGCTGATGTTGTTGTGTTATCACTTGTCCATATGTCTCTTTTTGCTTTAGGTCCGTTTTCTCTAGTAGTCCTCAACAATTGATATCCGCATCTACGCAAATCAGTAGCATCTGGAGTAGAAGGGTAATCTGTTGAACTTGCAAATCTATTTCGATGTTTAACAGGTTCATTGTATCTATACGATTGCTCTACTGAAATAATTAATTCATCAGAAGTAGGTCGAGGATAATCTTCTGGATTTCTATCAGGATCTTTGTGTATAAATTCAATTTGAGGATCTTTTTCTAGTTCTGCCGCTTCTTCTTCACTTAACCAAAATACACCTCTTGTAGGACTGTGTAAGATATCATCAGATTGTGAAACTTCTCTGTTAACATATGTTGGATCATCTGGATCACGCAAACTAGTGTCTAATGCGTCATACTGTTCTTTTGTAAATGTACCTAATTGGTAATGAAAACTCGCCATTTATATCTCCTTATGGGGCAAAAGGTCGCCCATTTTTTAATCCACCTGTGTTTGGATTATCTATTATGCTAGAATGAGTGTTGTCATTTGGTCTATATCTAGTTGGTAATTCTGTTGCATCTGCTGTGGTTACTGCATAGCGTCCTGGTGTTACAGTATTTGCATTTGTTCTATCCGTGCTAGCTAGTGCTAGTTTTTGATCTTGCCTATCTCTTTTATAGGTTAGTGTGGATATTCCGTTCTGTGCCATTGTTATTCCTTAATGTAAATCTACCCAAGATCCATTCGCAAATCCTTGGAATTTGTTTGTTGTACTATTATAAATCATATCTCCATCTGCACTAGTAAGTGCATCTCTTTGAGTCGTAGTAAAACTATGTAGTTGTAGTGGAGTATTAGAAATAATTGTTTTAGTAGTTGCTTGTAATGATATAGAAGAAGCACTAGTTAAAACAGGTGCACCTGCTTGAGTACTTGAAATTGTACCTGTTACAACTAAGTTATCATCAATAGTTACAGTTGTACCACTACTACTCATTGTGCTTGCTGATATACTAAGGTCACCTAAAGCACCACCTCCAGCAGTAGCATCATCTGCTATTTCCCATTTACTTGAAGTACTATTATATTTTAAAATTTTATCATTTGCTACTCCAGTTGTATCTACATCTGTAAGTCCATCTAGTGTACTTGACCCACCTCCACCTGATTGAGCTACCCAATCATAATCTGCTCCATCCCAAGATAATACTTGATTCGAAGTTGCTGTACCTGTGTTTAAATGTGTATCTACATCACTGTTAGCATAGCTTGATCCGCCTGCTATTGTAATTGTTTTTTCTGTTCCTGTACCTGATGCTGTTACACCACTTCCAACAAAATTTAATATCGCAGTTGATGAAGGTAATGCTGAACCTTCATCTTTAATTTGGAGGGTGTTTCCACCAATTCCTGATAAACCACTGCCATCTCCGTTAAAACTAGTTGCATTTATTGTACCGGTAACATTAATATCTTGTTTGAAATTTGTTGCCATGTATCTATCTCCTACTGTACATATTTATTTAATACACAAACAAAAACAGGGCCATAAAGGCCCTGTTCCGTGTTCTTTGAAAATACCTATTAGGTAAATGCAAGTTGACCAGTTGTAACTGCGATTTTGCTGAGGTAATCAGCCGCGTTACCAAGTGAGCTAGCCTGGTTTGAAAGCTCTACATAACCATATCTGGTCATAAAGCTAACTACTGGCTCAAATGTACCTGGATCAAGTACTGTTCCGCTTGACATTAGAGGAATGTATGGGCAATAGAACGCCGCGGCGTCTGTTTCTGTTGCACCTTTGTAACCAACTAGTACGTCATCGTTAGCCGCATACTGGTTTACATAAATTCTCATTGTGCCATTAAGAGTTCCTACAAACTTAGTGTTTGTTGGTGCTTCAAAAGCTCCTTCAGTTGATCTTGCGAACGCTGAAGTTGTAGCTGATTGAAGAACAGTTAGTACTGTTGGGCTAACTACTGCCCAGTTACCAGCGCCACGTCTTGTTCTTGCGGCGATAGTGTTTGCATTCTTGTTAATAAGAACTGCAAGAGCGGCATGCTCGTCACCTACGAAAGTAGCTGTACCTGACACAGAACCCTGTGCATATGTATCAGCCGCTGTACCTGCAAGTGAAGTCAAGCTAGCAATGATCTCTTGATCGATTTCAGCAGTAATCTCTTGGGCTAGTGCCTGCATGATTTCTGCTTCTACGTCCAAGCCGTGCATTGAATTAGCGTCTTGAGCCGCTTCAAATGTCCAACGTGCAGATAGCTTTCTTGTTTTAGCTTCTACAGTTTGCTTGAGTACTTGGATAGATAGTTTCTTACCACCTGTACCTTCAAGCACTGATGTTGCGTCACCAGCGTTGGTTGATGCATTACCTGAATATCCAGTTGCAATAGCGAATGGGCTTAGTGCTTCATCGCCTGCAGTAGCTGAATCAAAAGTTTCTGCGTATCTTACTCTAAGAGTATGAATTTGTCCAACAGGCCCTGTCATAGGCTGTACACCAACGATCTCGTTGGCAATAACTGTTGGCATAACACGTCTAATCACTGGAAGGATAACCTTGTTAAGGGTCGCAATATTTCCAGCACCTGTAGCACCAGCAGTTGCCGCCTCTGAAAGGTAGCTCTTGGTGTTTTCAAGTGTTGTTTCCATTACTTGCTTTTTCGTTCCAGTAAGACCGTCAGTAAGAGCGGTTTTTGTTTCGCTCCAATTTTCCATTAAATTGTCTGCCATTTTAGGTCTCCTTAACTTATACCGGCTAATTTTTGAAGGTAAACAATATCAGCTGTTTGCTTATCAGCTGATGCTGAGGCTTCGGCTTTGTCTCCAGTGACTTCTGTTGTAGATTCACTTAGTACCTTCTTTTCTGGTTTTTTAGCGTCTTCCTTCAATACTGAAGGGAGATACTTATTAAATGCATTTTGCAACTTGTCTGTTTTAACACTTTCAAGTAGTGCATTCATTATTTCTTTGTGATCTTTGCTGAGAGGTTGCATCATTTCTTGCATAATTTGCTTTCTTTCTGCTGTATCTTTAGCAATTCGTGTAGCTTTTTCACTTTCTGCTATTTTCACTTCCTTATCAGCAATGGCTTTGTCTTTGTTTTTAATCTCACCTTTAAGATCTTCAACTACTTTATTCAACTTAGAAACTTCTGTTCCTTCGTTGAGGTAGCTTGACATAAACTCAGCGGCATACGTTTCAAATATCTTACGTCCAAAATTATTTTCTTTGGCTGTTTTGATATCTTCACGCAATGTATTAAGTTCTGACTTAATGGTATTTTCCATTATGCCTTCAACTTTCTTTGCGGCTTTGTTAATGAAGTCTTGTTTAGTTTGATTAATAACCTCTTTGCCTTCTTTGATCATTTTGACTTTAGCTTCAACTAGTGAGCGTTTGTCTTCATGAAACTCATTGAGCTCTTTAGTGAGTTGCTTCATGACGAAACCTTCCAACTTGGACATGTTTGCGTCTTGAGCATTTCTATCATTGCGAAGTTCATCAATTTCTTTCGCAAGTGTTTCCATCACAAACTTATCAAGAACTTTTGCATGTTCTTTCATGTGCTTGCGATATGCAACACGATCTTCGTTAACTTTGGCTTTGTCTTCTTTGAACTCTTCGAGTTCTTTATTGATAACATCACCAATCATTTTATCCATAGCTTCTACCATTTGCTCTTTGTCATTTTCATAACGTCCAGCAAATTCTTCTCTAAGTTCAGCAGTGATTGCATCACGTGCTTCCGATAGTTGGGTATCCCAAGCTTCAGAAATTGAAGATCTGACTTCTTCGGAGAGCGTACTTGAGTTTAATAGTTCATCCATTGCATGAGCCATATTAATCTCTCCTATATCTCAGGTTTTTAATAAAATTTGTTACCTCATCCTGGAGATAACGTTGTGCGCCATGGTCGTGTCTAGTTGCTTCAGCGACATCCATCAACACATTACCCCGTCTATGATTCATAATTCTTTCATAAATTGGATCGGGATAAGCATCTGGAGCACTTGGATTTGCTACGATATCAACTGTAATGATTTCAAAATCATTTACTATGCCATTTTCGTTAACATTGCCACTGCCTCGGCTTGACACGCCTAGTTTCACGCCACTTTCCAACAGAGTTTTACAAATATTCCCCATTGGTGTTGGCAAAATTTTTAGCTTACCAATCCCGTTTGCACCTTCAGTACCCATATCAGTAATCATGTGTGATACACGATCTAAATTGATATTGAGGTCATCCGGGTGATCGGCTTCGCCTAATACACTATATCCATTTTTGATTTTTTCATTGATTGCTTTTACAGCTTTATGAATTTCATCTTTTGTATAGATACGGTTGTTTTGATTCCTAACATCGCCTTCAATAAAAATACCTTTCATATATAGGCTTTTACCACTGTCTTCGTCTACTGACTCTGTAGTGATATTAGCTTGACTATACGTTAAGTGTTCTTTTAGCGAGGTTAGCATATTACTTCACGCCTTTCATTGGGCTTTCAGACTTCACTTTTTCGTCTTTTGCCTTTGGCGCCGGACTTGGATCTCCAGCTTCTTGTGGACCAGCTACACCGTGTGATTTAGCGGCTGGAGCAGATCTTCCCTTCTCTTCGCCACCTGGTGCAGAGTGTGCTTTCGCATCGTTAGGTGCTTTAGCATTTGAAGCTACTGGTGATGCTTTGTCAGCTGTGTCACTGTGTGATACACTAACAGCTTTCAATTCAGCGCCTTCTTCTACAGCTTCAACTGTTTCTTCTGCATTAGCTTCAGCTGATTCCATTTCTTCCTCAGCTTCTTCTTCTTCTGCAGGCTCTTCACCTTGCATTTCAGCAAAAGCCGCTCTAAGTTCAGCTATTGCATCTTCTACGTTGTCCATTGCTTCTTCTGCATCAGCAGGAGCTTCGTCTCCCATGTCTTCTGCATCATCTGCTTCTGGATCCATGTCCATAGCTAATTCCATTTCAGCTTCTGGTTCTTCCATGTCGTCATCGTCCATGATTTCTTCTTGGTCAATCTCTTCTTCAGCTGTTTCAATGTCGTCTAAGAAATCTTCTTCAGCATCAGATGCATCAATTGCTTCTTCTACTTCAGCTTCGTTCTTTGAGTCTTCGTCGTCAGCTTCATCAAGATCGATAGTTTCGTCTAGGTCTTCGTCGTTGATCTCGTCTTCTACAATCTCATCATTTTCTTGTAGTGATGCCCAATGATTTTTGGCTTTTTCTACAAACACGTTGTGAAGTAGATCAGCCGCTTTATCTTGCTCATCATTAACGATATACTCGAGGACCTTTACTAAAGATTCCTTGTGTTCGCTCATATCATTCTCCTTAAAAAATTACAGGCTTACCAAGATGGTTTACATCTATATTTAACATACCAAGACGTTTTGCTTGGTAAAATGCCTAAAAAATGGGTATTTTATGAATATCTCTCGGAGATAAGTAAATTTTGCCTGAAAAAATTACTGTGCCGGGGGTTTTGCATATATCTTTTTAATGCGTTCTACTCTAGTAGCATGTTCGATATTATGCACTTCTCTTTGTTTTCTTAGCCGATTTATATGCTTTAGTGTAAGTCTTTGTTTACGGACATCATCTATTTCTCTATTATTATAATCGTCATTTTCAGCGTCATAATACTCTTTTAATATGTCTTTACTACGCACTTTCATCTCCTCCTGGTGCCGCTTCTTCTCCGCTAATTGGGCTTGCACCTTCTTCTGTAGCATCAGTTGGTGCATCCATTGGAATATCTGCACCTGCGCCATCTGGTACATCAAATCCACGTACACCTACATTACCTAATCCAGGCATGCTTTCTGCATCTGCAGTTGTTCCACTAACGTTTTCTTCTTCCCACATACGCTCGTTTTTAAGTATTTCTTCTTCAGTAAGACCTAAGTATTTCTCCATTAAGAAGCGTCTACTCATATATGGTACACCTTCTAACCCGCCAAATACGTTGGCTCTGGCGGCATGTACTTCAATTTCTTTATATTGACTAAAGCTCTGTGGTTCTACAAATTGTAAGTCAAATAGACCAGCATCAATACTGAGTCCTTTGTTCTTCATAAACAGTTTAAATTCTTTGTCAAGAGTAGGAGCAATAGCGGCTTGTAATCTCATACAATATTGATTAAATCTATACTCTTGTATAAAAGCAGTACCTACTCTACCATCTACATAACTTGCTGTTCCATCATCTGGTCCTGTTGGTAGATAACTGCTAGGCACACGCAATGCTCTTAGCATTTTATTAGTAAAGTAACGCAAGTCATCAATCTGACCTAAATTTTCTCCACCAGGTAATACTTCAACTTTAGATCCTCTACCTTCAGCAGTTTGTGCAAAAAAGTAGTCTTCCATAATACTAAGTGGATTATATGCCGCATCCATAATAGTTGTGCCACCACCTGTTTTATTTGGAATACGTTTTTGATGTATTTCATTTTTAACACGTTCTACAAAACCCATAGCTTTGTTTGGTGGCATGTTACCTACATCTACATAAAACACACGTCTTTCAGGTGCTCTTTGTACTCTGTAGATAATAATACTATCTTCGAGAAGTTCTTTTTGCTTGTAGGTTTTAAAAATTGGATCAAGTATACTGCTACCAAAAGGCCAATTACCGTCCATGCCTTCTGTCATACCCATGTGTACTATGTGTTCAGCATCAACTGTGTATTCTTGCAAAGTTCCCATTGAATTACTATAATCACTTGGTGCCATTCCATAACCAGTTTTATCAACAGTTTGACCACGCATCATACTGTTAACTGTACCATATGTCTGTGCATGTTGTACAGGTTTACTAACAGTTTTTTCTTGCATGTTTACATCAATGTTTTTAACAATATACTGCTCAGGCTTTTTGCCTTTTGCTTCATTGACCACTGCTTTGGTTACATCAACTGGATTTACATAATACAATTCCCATGTTTCTGGATCTCTAATAAAAAACTGATCTCCATACTTGATTGTATTTCTAAACATACGGAAAATACGTTTATCCCAATCTTGTAAATTACACCATTGTTGTAGTGTTTGTTCTAGTATTTTTACTTCACTTTCAGTAGCTTGTTCTTTGTAATCTATTTTAAAAGGAAGGCTTTGATTATTATCATCTTTTTGTGTGCTAAATTCACTAATAATATCAAGAGCGGCGTTGATTTCACTGTCCATGTCCATTTGATCATATTGTGCATAACGCTCAACACGATTTGGTTGACCACTGTATACTTCTGGTAACCAGCTTTGGAATCTGCTGGCACTACTAGGCTTCATACTATCAGCGCCTTGTGCTCCGTATACTGTAAAATGTTTTTTCCAACTCATAGAATACTCTTTTCCTTTTATATTATAATATATTTATTTGTTTTGTCAACCATTAAGTATTCTTATTAATAAGCTCACCTAATTTTGTGATAAATTCAGGAGTTATCGTTACCATTAAACCATTTAACTGTGACTTCATTTCCTTGTACAATTTGCTGTAATCTGTTCCACCACCTTCATTTTGGTACTCAGATCCAACTATTCCACCAACGATAGTATCAGCGGCAACTCCACCAGCAATTATGGTTTGAAGTCCTCTTAAACCTGCTACCAAGTTAGGATTTCCTCCTATTGCACTCAAAGCGTCACCTAAAATATATGCCGTCTCAGCTGGATTAGCACCATCTTGACTCATAAGACTAAGATAAGGTTGTATCGTTACCATTCCAAATGCTTTACTAACAGCATCAACTACTGTTTTAACAGTGGTACTTGACATCAATTCAGTAGTTGTTGCTACTACATCTCTTATACCTTTCACTAGATCACCACCAGTTTTATCGCCCCCAATATTAAGTATAGATCTCATTGCTATATTGGCTTGTTTAGCTTTATTAACATCAATTTCTGCTGTTAATGCTCTCATTGAATCAACAAATTTCTGACGCTGTTGCATTTCTTCTGTCATCAAAGCATTACGACCTTTTGCTATTGTCTCAGTAACTTCGTTGGTATTGATTGCCATTTGCATTAGTTTCGTCGCATCTTGATTTCCGCCAAATGCTTGTACTTGAAATGTTTCGAAATCAGCATTTTTCTTAAAGTCTTGTATTAATTGTGCAACTCGATTGTTAACTGTTGTTGCATCTTCACCACCTCTAATTGCTTGTATACCTTCTTGGATAATTGCCATTATATTTCCGCTAGTATCTAACTGTGCCATTCTACCACCAGCAGTTGCCATTTCACTTCCTTCAACAGCAACACCTTGTATTATAGCATCCATTATATTTTTACCAGCGTCACCTAGGTTGGTTGTTAAATTTCCAGTTACTGCTTTGATAGCATCTAATTGATCTCTACTCATTCCTTGCATGGCAACTTGTAATCTGATATCTTCCTGTGCCGCCATTTGAGCCCTAATTCTTTCACGAACGTTTTGACCAGTTACTTTTGCCATTGCTTGTTGTTCTTTAAAGTTTGTAACCATTGCATCGTTCAGGTCATTTTGTATGTACAGCCTTAACTGTTCAGCATCCATACTTTTTCTTCTAATGTCTAGTTCTTCTGCCATAAACTCTGCCATTTCGCCACTAGCCATACCAAAATAACCAAAATCTTTTGTGCTGTTTCTAAAGTTTTCTACAAGTCCGATAAATCGCTGACTTCCATCTTCAACATTAGGTCCTAGTTCTCGCATAGCACCCAAGTTGGTTGCAACAACATCTCCAAACGTATCTAACTGTATACCTATGTCAGAAAGTCTTTCAGCAGTTCCTAGAACATTTTCACCAAAGGATAATCCAACATCACCTGCAAAAGAATAAACACCGGATAACTTTTCGGCCATGCCCATTACCATACCAAAAGATGTGGCAAGCCCAC
>VTLG01004506.1_pt1 | contig 19448 bp, 35 predicted proteins | sample 4694571 | NCBI WGS metagenome assembly VTLG01 (sample SAMN12604809, study PRJNA352737) | marine metagenome | biome: ENVO:00000447; feature: ENVO:00000209|ENVO:00000569|ENVO:01000036; material: ENVO:00002151; isolation source: viral sequences binned using virsorter ...
TGTGATAAAGTCAAAGCTGAAGTAGAAATATTAGAAGATGGCACTTGGCACATTAACAAAATATTAGGACGATATGAACCAGCTTATAAAAAGAAAAAATCTTACAACTAATGGCTAAAGCAGATTACCAGGAAATTATATCCGAATACAAAGAACAGGTAAGAGTTCTTAAAGAGCAAAATAATGAACTCACCGATGCCTGCAAGACTAAAGATGCAGCCTTGAAAAGAGCGCTACAAAAGTTAGAATATACAACACAAGATTTAGATCAATTACAGGAGAAAACAGATGAAACTGACGGAAAACTTTAGTCTTAACGAGCTGACAAAGTCACAGACAGCCGAAAGAAAGGGTATAGATAATACCCCTAGTACCGAGCACCAGGAAAACCTGAAATCGCTCTGTGAGATGATCCTACAGCCAATTAGAGACCATTTTGGGCAGGTTGTAAGTGTTTCTAGCGGATATCGCTCTCCGGAACTCTGTGTTGCCATAGGCAGCTCCACACAAAGTCAGCATGCAAAAGGCCAGGCTTCAGATTTCGAAATCTTTGGTGTGTCCAACAAAGAACTTGCAGATTACATTGACCAAAACCTAGACTATGATCAACTCATTCTTGAGTACTGGAAAGGCGAAGATGAACCTAACTCAGGCTGGGTCCACTGCTCATATACAAACGGCAACAATAGAAAACAATACTTGAGAGCTTACAAAGAAAATGGTAGCACTAAGTATGAACCTGTTTAAAAAATACAAACTTAAAATTAGTCCAGAAGTTACACCCGGTGTATGTCCACACTGCAAGGAGATGTCTAGCTTTGTGTCTATTGTTAATGACTATTATAAATGCATGAACTGTGGCACTGATGTTGAACAAAAAATTAATGGCGTTATAAAATATCTTCCTTTAGGTTCTGATAAACCATTCGAAAAAGATCATGGCTAAAAGACCTCTATTTGGTGTATCTAATTACCATAAAAGAACTCCTAAAAAACGTCCCGGAAGGCACGCAAAACACTATTCTAAGCGCATTCCAAAGCGAAAAAAATCTCGTGGACAGGGTTGACAGTTAACACATAATATCCTACAAATACAGACAGAAAGTTATGAACATATTTTTTTTAGATGCGGATCCAAAAAACGCAGCACAAATGCAATGTGACAAACACGTTGTTAAAATGACAGTAGAAACTGCACAAATGTTATCAACTGCAGCGCGTGCTCAAGGACATGATGTAGGTTATCAACCTGCCTATCCCAAACATCCAATGACACTGTGGGTAAAAGAATCACCACACAATTTTGCCTGGACTATCATTCATGGATTAGAATTATGTAAAGAATATACATTCCGTTACAACAAAACACATGCCACAGAAAAAATTATCAATGATCTATATGATGTTTGCAAAGGGAACTACATGCAAAAAACCGAGCCACCTCAATGCATGCCCGACAAATACAAAAGTAAAGATTATATTCAAGCTTATCAAAATTTTTATCTCGGCGAGAAAAAACGTTTTGCTCGATACACCAATCGTGAGACACCTAAATTTATGAAATGAAGAGTTTAATTATAATACTCAGTATAGGTTTTATAGAAATGCCCTTTGAGAATAAATTGACGTGTATGGAACAAGGATCCATGTGGTTGGAAATACATACCACGCATCAAGCCCCACGGCCCGCGGACCAGGGATTATACACGAAAAACGGGAAACTTGTCTACGGATTTTTCTGTCATTAAATACTAACTTCTGGATTGCAATGAAAAGCTACAAAAAGCCTCTGTTGTTCAGCCAATGTTTTATCAATAGCTATAAATACATTATGGCCCTCTTTGTACCCTGCACTGACACATTCAGTGTGGCTATTATACTCACCAGGAACTGTTATTGGAGGCACTATGCAAGAACCGTGTATTGCTGAACACACCCATAGAATTAAAAAAAATTTCATTGACAAACTTGTAATTTATGAATAATATCCCACATAGTTATAAAACTATATGGAAAGGAAAATATAACATATGACGGATATAAGTAAATATAAAAACGTTTCTCTATCAAAAGATACTTATGAAAAAATAAGCACTTTGATTAAACATTTTAAATCAGTTTATCCTAACGCTAGTCGTTCAGGAATGATAACAAAATTGGTTGAAGAAGAACTAGAAAGAAACAAAAAAGCAAACGGAAAGGTAGGTAAATAATGTACGAAGTTCCTGAAGAAGATCGAAAAATATTTTTAGAATATCTTTCGAGAAGACCTTACATCGAAGTAGCTGCACTGATTGCAAGAATAGCAACCTGGAAAAAAGTAAAGAATGAGGTTAAGGATAAAAAAGACAACGGAAAGGATAAACCACAATAATGCAACGAAGAAATTTTAAAGATGCTATGAATGAAATGTGTGACCACACCGTTGCAAAAATTCAAGAGCATGTTGAAACGTTAACTCGTTTAGACAAAGAAGAAAAAGGTGCACTTCTTAAATTTGGGTCGATTGAAATGGACACAGATTTTCCAAGAACAGTCCTTTACGCAATTTTAAATCGAGCTCTTATAGATTTTAAACCAAGAAATGATAAATACAAAGATACAATGGAAAGAATCTTTAACACGCTTGAAGTAAACGAGGATAAATTTGCAGTACAGAAAGAATTAATTAAAAAGTTTGCTAATGAATCTATCAAAAAATAAATTTATTTGTCCGGCATGTCTAGGAAATGGTTATCGTAAGATTTTTAAAGATTCTACCTCAAATATTAAGGTGGTAATTGATTGTGAAGCATGTAATAACCAAGGAGAGATAGAAAATGACACAAAAAATATTCACGCTCTGCGTTATCTTATTAGCATGCACTAGTTGCAGTGAGTTTGCACTCCTAGCAAGTGGATCAAGTATTGCTGTAAGCCAAAATACTTACGTTAAAGCTTATAACAGTGTGGATGTTTTAACAATTATGAATACAGATAAAGATATAAAGAGACACGTGTATGACCAAATACGAAAAATTGATAAAAGAAAATAATTGGAAAGAAAAATACGAGAAAGAACATAAACTCCGCCAAGAGGCTGAGAACGAAATGGTTTTAATTAAAGGAATTACCATTACTAATTCTCCTGAGCTAAGAGCAGCCAACAGTGAAATTAATGATCTTAAAAATAAAGTTGCGTCTTTGGAGGATTGTTTAGATTCTCGTGACTATACACGACAGCATGACTATCAATTTCTTATTGATGAAAATAGACAATTAGAACAAGAGAGAAATGAATTATTAATGGATAACAAAAAACTTGCACAACAAGTTGATGATCAAGTTAATCGACTTAGAAAAGCAAGAGAAGCAGGACTATAATGTATGAGAACATGAAAGAATACACAAAGCGTAATCATGTAAAAAATAAAAATTGGGGAGGAAAGAGAGAGAAAAAAATACATCAATACCACGAAGAATGGGCAAGAAAAAATGGGTATCGAGACAATGACTTTCTTCATGCTACAAATACAGAAAGATTTAAAAATGAAAGATAACAAACCTATGAAGCATAATAGTAAAGAGCTAGAAGAAATTTATAATGATGTCTTTGCTGCCGCTGTTGAATACATGGAGGAGTATGAAGTTCAAGCAATTGCAGCAACCTACATGGCTATTGCCATGCGACTTTATAAAACCACTCTCGATGATAAAGAATATGAAGAGATGATTGAAACGGTTATGGAGAGTGAAGTTAAACCTTATAAGGAGTCAAAGCTACACTAATGGGACGCGCGCATAATAGTTTTACATCTTACGTTGGCCACGCCGACGAAATAATTCAAGAGGATAATAATGATCTTCCGGAAAAAGCTCTTTGGGTTGCTGTGTTATGTCGAGCTGTTCTAGATGCCTGCAAAGGTCCTCCCGAATTAAAACTCGCAAACGTTTCTCATAGAAATCAATATACCTACGATCGCAATCAAGCGCGTCATTTTTTTATGGAAGGTGGAGCACATTTTAGAGAGGTCTGTGACATGGCAGGACGCAATCCTGATTATGTTCAAAAAAAAATACGAAAAGTAATATTACGAAAAGAAGGATGGAACATCGATATACCCATCACTTCTCACTATCGTCAAGGACCTAAGAGAGGACGCAAACGAGGAAAATATAAAAAGAAACATTTAACAGGCAACGCTTACTATGCGGCGAAAGCCAAGAAGAATTTTTATTACCAAGGCATGGGTGCAAAGGGTGGCCGACCACGAATTTATAATAAAATAGAGGAAACACAATGACAGAGAAAAAGAAAGTTGCCATACAGTACCAACTGTTTCGTTGGGGACCGTGTTTGGTTAAACTAAAGATTTCAGATGAGAACCGGAAACTTTTATACGAGGAGGCGCTAGCCAGCAAGACGGACTTTGAAACACGACTGGCGGGCATTGTTAACAAGCAGGTAGCGTTTAGAGATTATAAACTATTCGAAGGCTTCTTCTCGAAGATCTTTGAATTGTATGCCGATGCCTTAAAGAAATGGACCGGTGACGATAGTATTGATTTTAAACAGAAGTATGAGTTGGATGCTTTATGGGCTAACTTTCAAGGACCTGGAGACTTCAATCCACCGCATGATCATGGTGGCTCTTTATCTTGGGTTATTTTTTTAAAAATTCCCGAAGTGTTAAAGTTTGAAAACTCGAAGTATAAAGGACGATCCGCAGGTCCTGGTGGCATTACGTTTATTTATGGAGATGGTCCTCGAGAATCGGTAACGCATCATTCTTTTGTTCCTGAAGAGGGAGATATGTATATCTTTCCTGCTTGGTTAAAACATTGGGTCTTTCCATTTAAGAGTAAATGTACGAGAGTTTCGGTATCGGGTAATGTAAGAGATTATATTAAAATTAAAGATGTTAAGGATTTAAAACCTGTGACGTCAGAGGAAATACTAAAGAAGATGGACAAATAGCATGAAACGTATTATTACGTCTCATGCACAATTTTCCTTATGATATACAAATGACCGCGATGTTTATCTTCATCACGTTGTATCTCGTTATGGATATTATATTTTAATGGATAAAAAATTTTACGAAAGTATATATGATTGCATTGTTACCGGTCAAGTATCCTCTGATCGTATTGCTAAGTATCTAAAAGATAAGGGTTTTTATAAGTATTGGAAAAAACGCAAAAAAGGACTTGACGACAGTACATAGGATATTATATAATAAAGTATGAAAGCAATTAACAATAATAAAGGAGAATAATATGAGTATAAATAAAGATAAGAAACCAAAAATAAGTGAAAGCGGGCAGGCAAAATATTTTATAGACGCAGCTGAGTCTACACCAGCAGATCAGGTGTACAGAGAAATAGCTAAAAATTCTCTAGAAGCCTGTGAAAAAATGAAAAAAAGAAACTTTAAGTTTCAAGGAGAAATTAAAGTAGGAGAAGATTCTACTTTTCCAAATAAGTTAACAGTCGTTGATAATGGAATTGGAATGCCTAAAAATAAAATTTCAGATTTAATTATTAATCTAAGTGAGACAGAAGAAGAGTCTGACCATGGTAACAAAGGAGTTGGAACTAAGATTTCCGGTTTTGCTAACAACAGAGATGGAATGGTTTATTCCTCTAAACGTCACGATGAAGAAGAAGGAAGTCGATGTAGAGTTTACTTTAATGACAATGATCACTTTGCGGTCCAGTATAGTGAAGAACATAATAGTTGTACAATTCCTTTAGAAAAAGATGAACTTCCTGAACTTATTCAGCAATATAACAGCGGAACTAGTTTAACTCTATGCGGTAATAGCACTGAAGAAAACACGTTAAATCCTCCTGAGAACTACGAGGAGGGATCTCTATTGCGAAAATCAAGACTTGGTATTCATTGGCTTAAAGCTTATTATAATACTAAATTTTTTAAGATTCCAAGCTATATTAAATTTACGGTGCAGGTCAAAAGAGAAGCACGTACTAACCATGAAAGAGTTTATGGTCATAAATACTGGTTAGACCATTTTTCAGAAAAATCTGGAATTCTTCATCACGATTCCGCTAACATTTACTGGTGGATTTTAAGTGATAGAAAAGGAAAAAGAGACTCTGCTTCGGATTGTGTCATGAACGGTCAATTAGGATTTATTAATAACGATGAAATGATGGACCTTAGTTTTGATACACCCGGAGTAAAAAACCCTCTTCGTTATTGGGGGCTTCCTTTTTCTTGTGGAGATATAGCTGTTATTATTGAACCTAAGGGATTTAAACAAAATCAATATAGAACAGGACTTAGAAAAAATAGATCTCCTCTTAAAAACTTTATCAATATATGGAAAGACTTTTTTATAGAAAACCAGCCTTCTGCCATTAGTGAATACGAAGCAAGTCTAGCTAAAGAGTTTGCCGAAAAAATGGCTGATAATGATGTTTTTAAAAGAGAGATTAATAAGTGGTTAAAAGATATGACTTTTATACATGCCGCAGGAGACATGAACGCTGAAAAAACTCTTTTACGGGGTCATGTAACAACGACCAAGGGTAATCATGAAGGTGACTTTAATGGTGGTGAAGGTAGTGTTGATCCTGGTAAAACTCCAAAATCTAATATTGGAAAAAATCCTTTATTTGCAGGTTTAAAAGATAAAAAAGCTAATAATAAAGCAAGGCACGGTAAAATGGATGCTATGCCCGAAGTTATTATAGATAAATATAGAGAAAATGATGATGAATGGGTATGGTATGATTATGATAGTAACAAAGTTTATCTTAATGCTAAATGTCCTGTCATTGAATGGTATGCTAAAGATGCTTATCAGCAAAATAAAGCTTTTAGTCTTGAAAGTCATAGAGAAAATACTAAAGTTGTTATATCAAGAGTCTTATCAACGCATATTGCCTTGACAAGGTATGGTTCAAATAATTTATCAAAAGAAGAAAGAAGAGATACTCTTGGTAATGACAAGTCTCTATCTACACTGCTTTTAAATCCGTTTCTAATTACGAAAGAGGTTGTTTTAATGTCTAAATACTTAAAGCAACAACTGGCTAAAGTAGAAAGACAAAATACCGAAGTTATGAATGGTCATGCAACTGCATGATCTTCTTTAGAATTCTTCTAAAGTTGTTTATGTTTCTTGGTCTTATAATCCTGATTTTAGGATGGTTACTCGCTTTTCCTTTTCTTATGTTATATGATAAGCTCTTCGGAAAATGGACCAAAGATGAAAAAAAATTCTAAATATACCTATGTCCGTGGTACACAGGCCATGGAACACGGCTCACGGATCTATGACTTTAATGGCATGCGTATGCCATCGGTTACAACGATACTATCTAAAACTAAGGACCAAAGCTTTTTAACTGCTTGGAAGAATAGAGTAGGACACGAGAACGCTGAGCGTATTAAAAATGTAAGTTCTAATCGTGGAACGGCTATGCACAAGTTTCTTGAAAAACATATCGAAGACGTAGGGTATGATGATCTAACAACATTAGGTCGAGAAGCTAAGGCAATGGCAAATAAAATTATTGAAGATGGATTGTCTCAGGTCAGTGAATACTATGGCTCGGAAGTAATGTTATACTACCCGGACCTTTATGCAGGGTCCACGGATCTTGTTTGTAGACACGATGGCATGGAAACCATTGTGGATTTTAAGCAAGCCAATCGACCCAAGAAAGAGGAATGGATAGAAGATTATTATTTACAAATCGCAGCATATGCCATGGCCCATGACTACGTTCATGGCAGCAACATACAACAAGGTGTTATTATGGTGTGCACGCCAGATTTATATTACCAAGAATTTAAGTGTGAAGGTGAGAAAATGAGACATTACAGACACGAGTTCCTAAAGAGATTAAGTCAATATCATGGCAGAAATGTGGCATAAATAAGGCACAGCTTTCGACACCTAGGGTGTCGGCAGGGTGTCGAAAGGGTGTCGAAAGGGTGTCGAAAGGGTGTCGAAAATCAGTGTTCCGGGGTAATTTAAGTTAAAATCGACGATTTTTTTCGACACTTCGACACTTTGCCGACACCTTGCCGACAGGGGGGGTGTCGAAACTATTCGTCTACTGCCACAACAATAATAACCAATATCCCATACAATTCGACACTTTGGATTTTTTTAAGCGCTTTTAGAAAAAAAAATATTTTCAATATAAAAGTTTCAAATGTGGCAAAAATGTGGCAGAAACAGTTTTATGATGACCGAAGAAAATTTTTTTGATATGTTCAACCGGGTACACAACCCGGATTATTATTATGGCAAACAGAAAACCAAAGAGAAGAAAACCGAGAAGAAAAAGAAGAATCGTAGAGCCTACACAGCCAAGCGATATCCCGTTTTCAAAGTATCGGATTGAGTGGATTGATATCATCTCTGATTCGGGATGGGCGGATGAGAAAGAATTTCAAAAAATGAAATTGGCAGCGCCTGTTAATGAGGGGTGGTTATTTTCTAAAGATCGACATCATGTGAAAGTATTTGCATCTTATGATAAAGATGAGGATGGCACTCTTACTTTTGGTGACCGTACTATGATACCATGGGCGTGTGTTAAGAAAATGACTAGATTACAATGAAGAAAAGATCAGCTCGTAAAAAGATAATAGATTTAAAGAATAATATACGTAAATTTCTACGTAAGATTAGAAAGAAGAATTAGATGAATCATCCTTACTATTTTTTATGGTCTTTAGCGATTGTAACGGTTTTTTTGTTTTGTTATGTCCTGGTTCAAGTCTAAGTTTCTTTTGTTTAGCTTTAACCTTTTCTTTTAGATCATCAGTTCCAATGCCTTCTAGTATGGGAGAGTATTGATCTATAATTTCTTTCATTCTATTTTCTAATTCAGACTCAGATAAGTCATCTATTTTACCTGTACGTATAATTTTTTGTTCAATGTATAATCCGGCTGCCTTACCTCTTGCTACCTCAGCATTAACAGCTGCTGACCAAGCTCCTTTCTTTAAAGCATCCATTCTAATTTTACCCAGTTCTGATATGTGGCGTTCAAAGGTGACTGCATATTTCTTTTGGTATTCTTCTCTGAGTTCACCTATGTACTTAACTACAAGTGGGTATAGTTTTGGGTTTTGTAATTGACTAGCCTTAACGACAGCTGTGTCTTTTGTGTAACCTGCGTCAGTGGCACATTCAGTTGCATTCTTTCTACCTTCATTTGTTACAATCTCGTGAGCAAATTTCATTTGCATTTCGGTTAATTTCTTTGGAACACCCATATTTGACTTTTAAGGTAACCTAGGTTAAAAGTCAATGTATGATTAGTGCTCAGTTAATTAGGCAGGTACTAGACAAGTTTTTGAAAGCAGAGACAGTTAAGAGTGCCAGAATACAAGTGATGACATCTGATGGTGTTTATCATGATATTAAATCTATGCGCTTAATGGAAAATAGAATATTTGGTGCAAGAGAAAGTCACAGAGTTGTTATTGAAGTCACTCCTGAACGAGCTCCGATGGGAAAGGTTATAAAAGACCATGGCGGTATTATTTTATAACATGGACTCCACAGTATTATTTGAATCAATTGTTTACCGTAAAGAATTACCTGAGTATGTTGATAATCTAAATAAGATTACAAATGATTATTTACACAAAGCTAGGAAGCAAGCCAAAGAATGTATTTATGAAAGAGAAAAGAAATATGGTGTGAAAATAGGAGATCATGGCATGTCTTATCACTCACATGGAAAATTATATCAAGACAAGAGAATGGCTGACTTTGAAATGCTTATTCGAACAACAGCTCGAAATATATTAGAGACACAAGGCTTTGATATGTCTAATCATCAATTAGATTATACAGAAATGTGGGTGCAGCAGTTTGCAGACCATGGCGGTGGCCATCACGAGACGCATGTGCATTGGGATAATCATATCTCTGGTTTTTACTTTTTGAAATGTACGGATAGGACTTCTGTTCCTGTCTTTCATGATCCGAGAGCCGGTCGTATGATGTTAAACTTACCAATTAAAGATCACAGCAAGTTATGTTACGCGATGGAGAGACAAATTGTCCGACCTAAGCCCGGAACACTACTAATGTTTAATTCTTACTTGCCACATGAATTTAAAGTTGATAATGGTATCGACGCGTTTCGATTTATCCATTTTAATCTCAAAGCAACACAAGTTCAGTTACCTGAAAAAAATGCCTAAACCAGAGACAAAATTATGGCATGAGCTTAAAAGAATTACATCACAAATTACATGGACAAGGCTGGAAAATAACAGCGTATTTGGTACTCCTGATCTATTGGGGTATAATACTAATCAGCACTTTTTCACTGTTGAGCTAAAGGTAAGTAAAATTAATTCTGTTCGCTTCTCACCTCACCAAATTGCCTTTCATGTACAGCATCCAAAGAATAGTTTTATCATGGTCCAGCACCGTGGTCCGTGTGCCGTGAAACTTTATGAAGGCTCACGAATCATGGAGCTTGTTGCTTTAGGCTTGGCGCTTGAACCTTTGCGCTTGGGGCTTGAGGCTTGCAATTTATATTTTACAGAGCTTGGCGCTTGAGGCTTGTAGTTTGCTGATTTTTTATTTGTAATCCAATTAACCGTTTTATATTTCATTAGTGCTTGCCATAACTAACTGAAGAGACTGATCGATTCCAGCATGCGCGGCAGCTTCCGCACTTGTTGCCTTGCTTAGGTGCCGGGCAGCTGGCGTCATGACCTGAAGTCACAGTACTAGTCCAGGGCCAAAATTTCACGGGCGCCTGGTCAATCATATGTGAAGACATTCGAATGATTAAATTTTTTGGGACTATGTCTGGATCCATAAGGTTCAAGAACCGTGCTTCACGAGTCGGCATCCAGTGTTGAGTATTCGGTGTTAATCTACAGACTGCAAATATATTTTCTAAATGTGCCATGCTTTGAATATCTCCGGCGTCGTGCCATCTAAAAAATTTGTGCTTTTTAATAAGTGCAGCCATGGCCGGGATCCATGAACCGTGGCCCAGGCTTTGAAATCTACGCTCCAGAGCTTCTTCAACTTTTGGAAATCTTTTGTAATTGCCTTTTAATGCATAGCAGCTTGAGCACACAGAGCCAGGGACCTTGCGCAGCTTAGCGCCTGTAATACATCTTGAAGCGGGCGTGTTGTACGATGGGCCGGGCATTTTAGTTGTATACGTCAGGCCACCTGTTATTTTAATTGCTTCTTTTATTAACATTCTGTACTTTCTATTAAATCTTTATATTCCCAATCATCTTTTTTTAAATCACCTTTCCAATCTTTTGCTTTATCCATAGCAGCATCTTCGTCTTTTGCATTGACTTCAAATATTTTTTGAACATCATAACTTAAAATTATTCTATATTTTGGCATTATAATATATCCTTTCTATATTTATCTTACAATATCCCAGGTCCATTGTCAACGGTGCTTGGAGCTTGGAACTTGTTTATAATCATTCTAAAGTGATCAAGCGGAACACGTCTCATGCCAAAAGGCGGGCCGTGCCCAGCACTTGACCCAAGATCCCAGCTATCAGCGACCGCAGTTGCTAATCGCGTTTGCAAGGGATCTGGGCTCAAGTTTAAATATCAAACAAAAATAGTATTGCCAAAAAGACAACGCCTAATATTGGATAAAACCAAATACTATCCACAATCAATGCAAACTCCTTGAACTTGTACTGACCATTCGTCAGGCTTTGGTATGCAATGACACAATGTACATTGAACCCAGTGTTTTCTATTCATACTTTAATATAAGAGATTATAGGATTAAAGTCCAGTATTATTTATGTGGATAAGTAAAATAAATAGCTTGACTTATCTTATAATCTCCTATAATATAGGGGTGGGCGGCCGGGATATAATATATAAAGTAATACAACTACAGGTTGTGCGCCCGGCTGCGCCGGACTATTAACCATGGAGCATGGACCACGCGTCGCGCTCGCTTCGCTCGCGCTCCGCGGGTCGCGGACATTCAATAGAGGTACCAAGTCAAATCTCAACTTTGCTCACGGAACAATTGTTATATTATATAAATAAAAAGGGGTCCCAAAGCTTACCCTTTATAGCTTGATTTGTACTGTTAATGGCTCTAAATTCATTATGGGTCCCATATATGCAAATAGACTTAGAAAAAATAAAAAAATTACCACCGGATGTAAGAAAAGACTTCTATAAGATGTACCTTAAGTATGGAGAAAAGAAAAAAATTTCTAAAGTCCAGTCTGATTTTCTAAGTTTCGTGAAGCATATGTGGCCTGACTTTATTCAGGGGTCCCATCACAAGATTGTAGCCAATAAATTTAATGATATGGCGACGGGTAAAAGTAAAAGAATCATTATTAATATGCCACCTAGGCATACTAAATCTGAATTTGCCTCCTCGCTACTACCGGCATGGATGATTGGCCGTAATCCAAAATTAAAAATTATACAAACCACTCACACCGGAGAGCTGGCCATACGATTCGGGCGAAAAGCAAAAACATTGATCGATAGTCCCGAGTATCAAGAAATTTTTACCACAAGACTTAGAGAAGATTCACAAGCGGCAGGACGTTGGGAAACAGCACAAGGTGGCGAGTACTTCGCAGCTGGTGTTGGTGGAGCCATCACGGGCCGTGGTGCGGATCTCTTGATCATTGATGATCCTCACTCGGAGCAAGATGCTTTGAATTTAACGGCACTCGAGCGAGCTTATGAATGGTACACTTCAGGACCACGACAACGTCTACAACCCGGCGGACAGATTATCTGTGTTATGACGAGATGGAACGTAAAAGATTTGACAGGCATGTTGATGCAGGCTCAAAAAGAAGCAAAAGCCGATCAATGGGAACTCATCGAGTTTCCGGCAATCATGCCGAGTGGTAAGCCAGTATGGCCGGAATACTGGAAGCTCGACGAGTTAGAAACCGTTAAAGCTTCCTTATCACTTGGTAAATGGAACGCACAATGGATGCAAAATCCAACTTCAGAAGAAGGAGCCATTATCAAACGTGAATGGTGGAAGAAGTGGGATCATGACTTTATGCCAAAGTTAGAGCATGTCATACAATCCTATGATACTGCTTTTATGAAAAAAGAAACAGCGGATTATTCGGCCATTACCACGTGGGGCGTGTTTCGTGAAAATGAAGATAAACCTGCAAATTTAATTTTATGTGATTCTTTAAAAGGAAGATATGAGTTTCCAGAACTCAGAAGAAAAGCACTCGAACAATATAAATATTGGCAACCGGAGACGGTTTTAATTGAAGCGAAAGCTTCTGGACTGCCATTGACTTATGAATTACGAAACATGGGTATACCTGTTATTAACTTTACACCATCAAAGGGAAATGATAAGCATACAAGAGTAAACTCGGTCGCACCGCTATTTGAAAGCGGGACCATATGGGCGCCCACTCACAAAGGGTTTGCACAGGAAGTCATGGAGGAATGCGCTGCATTTCCGTATGGCGATCATGACGACTTAGTCGATAGTATGACTCAAGCCGTGATGCGTTTTAGACAGGGCGGATTAATACCGCATCCTGAAGACTACAACGATGAAAAAATTATAAGAAGTAAAAGGGTTTATTACTAATGCTTTACGCAATTCGACAAATATTTTTAAAAGGTGGCGACATTAAAGACGCGATCAATTACATTTTTAAAACGACAGGTAAGATGCCAACTAAAGCAGAAGGCAAGAAAATAACTAACATGTATCAAAATATTCAAAAAGATACAGCAAAAATTTTTAAATTTCCAAAAGACAGAATAACACCTTTTAATAAACCAAGACCCGGTGACACTTTAGAATCTACAAAAAAAAGAATTTTTAAAATTGACGATGAATTAGAAAAACTTTCAGCGAGAGAAGGCAAGTATGCTAAAATGAGTCGTAACGATAGAGAAGACTTGATGATTCGACTTCAAGATGAAAGTAGTGATCTTCAAAAGGTGCCAGGAATGGCTGAAGATAGATTTAAGGATGAATTTAAAACGTTTCAATTAAATGTAGCTAAAAATAATCCTGAATTTAATCAAAATCTTGCTAAACAAGTTATCAATCGAGAAATATTTAAAGATGCAACGACTGAACAAAGAAAACAAGTCTTAGATGCACTTGAGTCGGCTATAAAAAATCCAGAAGACATAGAACCTTTTGCATCTGGCGGCAGAGTGAGTCTATCTAATGGTGGCCTGGCAAATATTTTAGGAGTTTAATGGACATACTCTCGTATATCAATCGCATGAATCAGATATATGGCAGTGGGCAGCAAGCTGCTCCTGTCTATAATACTCAGAAATATCTACAAGGTGGAAGAGTCGGGTATCAGGAAGCAGGCGTTGTAGCGCGTAAATCTCCAATTAAAATAAATGAAGAAACTTTTAAAAAAATAGATAACTTTATTGCTAAATCAGAAGGCACATTAAGTAAAAAAGCTTTAGGAGAATCTTTAGGATATAAAATTGTTGAAAAAGGAAAAACTGCAGGTCAGGGCGGACTGAATAAAGTGATAAAAGCCTGGGAAAAGTCTAGAGATAAAACATTTGAATTTAAACCTGCTAAGTTTACAGCAGACTCTCCAAAAGTTAAACAAGTTATTGATTTATTTGAAAGTGGCATGAGTAAAAGAGCTATTGAGTTTAAAACAGGCATTTCTCGTAAGGAAACAGTAAATATATTTCGTCAATTTGCTCCAGAGTATATTGGTGATGTAAACCTGCCATCAGGTGAAGGCAAAAATGCACTTAAGAACAGACGAAAGAGAATTATAAAAGAACTTACCGACTATTGGAAAAATAAGCCTGGCGGAAAAAAGATACTAGAAGAAATGAATCAAAAATTACGAAACATCAAGCTTAAAAATGCTGAAATTGCAAACATGAGTGATGAAGCTATTTTAAACAATAAAAAGTTTAAAGAAGCCATGAATCTGGATGTTAGAGGATTAAAAGCAGGTAAAGAAATTAATTTTAATCGTTATGCAAACTTAACTGATGCAGAATACGTAGCTAAAGTGAGAGGATTGGCAGCAACTAATCAGTTTTATCAACCAGAGCATTTTATTGCTATTAATAAAAAGAATCCAGCTTCAATGCTTCCTAAAAATATTTATACAGCTGTAGGAAAGATGGGTGGGCAAATGGAAGTCATGAAGAATTTTGTAATTAATAGTCCTAAGGATAAAAAAGTTTCTCAAATTAATAATCTTTTTAAAAGCCAAAACATTCCAGTTATGAATGCTCCAGGAACCGCATGGAGTAAAGTTAAATCAGTTGGAACAACAGCTGGTCGAGGTTTAGAACGTGCCGCTGGTCCTCCTGGTACAGCGTTATTATATTTGTTGACGGGGACTAAACCAGATCCTACTAAATCAGCAGATCTTCTACTTCCTGCATTTTGGAACCAAATTATGACTAAATATAATTGGCAGGATAAAAGTACAGATCCTCTTAAAAGAAGAATTATGAATATGGCTAAAAGAGGTTTAATTCCAACTGCGGCAATGCCAGCTATTAGTGGAATTGCTTCCGTGGCTCTTGGCCCAATGTTGATTAAAGATGCAGCAGGATTGCTGCAGAGTAGAGTAGACAAACAAGGTTTAACAGGAAAAATTGAAGAACAATCTGGAATGATTGGTGATGAAGCAGGAGCGAGTCTTTTTATGGAAGATATAATAAATGACGATAAGTAGATCAAGCTTAAGTAAATTAACAACCACAGTGCCTCCAGAAAAAGGACCACAATCACAAGGCTTGAATATACAATACAATACTGTTAAGACAGTGAGGGAGAATTTAAATGGCAGAAATAGACAAAGTGTTACCCAACGTAACACAAGACGTAAAACTACCTAGTCAACAAAAGATTGCACAGGAACAGCAAGTTCAAATGGCTGATGAGATGAAACAGCCAACAGAGTTGCAACCTAATGAAGATGGAAGTGTAGACGTTAATTTTGGTCCTGAAAATTTACAAGTTGGACCTGATCAAGGTCATTTTTCAAATTTAGCAGAAATTCTTCCGGATGACGTTTTAGATCCGCTAGGCAGTGAACTTTACAACAACTATACTGATTACAAGACATCCAGAAAAGATTGGGAACGAGCGTATACCTCAGGTTTAGATCTTTTAGGATTTAAATACGACGATCGAAGCGAACCTTTTAAAGGTGCTAGTGGTGCAACGCATCCTGTGCTTGCAGAAGCTGTAACACAGTTTCAATCTTTAGCTTACAAAGAATTATTACCATCAGGTGGACCGGTTAGAACACAAATTATCGGATTACCAACACAACCTAAAGAACAACAGTCACAACGTGTTAAAGATTATATGAATTGGCAAATCATGGATCAGATGAAAGAATATGAAGCAGAATTTGATCAAATGTTATTTTATTTACCTCTTGCAGGTTCAGCATTTAAAAAAGTTTATTATGATGACATTATGCAAAGAGCCGTATCCAAATTTGTTCCCGCTGATGATTTAGTAGTACCCTATACAGCAACTTCTTTAGATGATTGTGAATCTCTTATTCATATGATTCGTATGACTGAAAATGATTTAAGAAAACAACAAGTGGGTGGCTTTTATAGAGATCTAGAATTAAATCCATCTTACTTACAAGAATCAGAATTAGAAAAAAGAGAAAGACAACTTGAAGGAACAGCACGTGGACGAGATGATCGTATGTATACGATTTTGGAATGCCATGTAAACTTAGATCTAGAAGGTTTTGAAGATCAAGGACAAGATGGACAACCTACAGGAATTAAATTGCCTTACATTGTAACACTCGAAGAAGGCACAAGAAAAATATTATCGATTCGTAGAAATTATGAAATGAATGATCCTAAAAAAGATAAAATTGATTATTTTGTTCATTTTAAATTTTTACCAGGCCTAGGTTTTTATGGCTTTGGTCTAATTCATATGATTGGCGGATTATCAAGAACAGCAACAGCTGCATTAAGACAACTCTTAGATGCAGGAACATTATCGAATTTACCCGCAGGATTTAAAATGCGTGGTATTAAAATGAGAGACGAAGCACAAGCTATACAACCTGGAGAATTTAGAGATGTAGATGCACCAGGAGGCAGTTTAAGAGATGCCTTTATGCCGCTTCCGTTTAAAGAACCTTCTCCAACCTTATTACAGCTTATGGGAGTCGTGGTATCTGCAGGACAACGATTCGCTTCAATAGCGGACCTGCAAGTGGGTGATGGGAATCAACAAGCAGCTGTGGGCACGACTGTAGCCTTGTTAGAAAGAGGTTCAAGAACCATGTCAGCCATACACAAAAGATTGTATGCTGCCATGAAAAGAGAATTTAATTTACTATCAAGAGTATTCAAACTTTATCTACCACCCGTATATCCATACGATGTTGTTGGAGGACAAAAACAAATTATGAAAATGGACTTTGATGACAGAGTAGATATTCTGCCAGTTGCGGATCCTAATATTTTTAGTCAAACTCAGCGTATCTCCCTTGCGCAAACGGAACTGCAATTGGCGGCCTCAAATCCAAAAATGCACAATCAGTATGAAGTGTATAGAAATATGTATGAAGCTTTAGGAGTTAAAGACGTGGATTTAATCTTAAAACCAAAACCTAAAATTATACCTAAAGATCCGGCGCTCGAGCACATTGATGCTTTAGCAGCAATGCCTTATAGAGCATTTCCAGGTCAGGACCACCAAGCGCATATTACTGCGCACTTAAATTTTATGGCAACAAACATGGTTCGAAATAATCCAATGGTAATGGGAGCTGTTGAAAAGAATTGCCTAGAGCACATTAGCTTAATGGCGCAAGAACAAGTGGAATTAGAATTTAGAGAAGAAATGCAACAAATGCAGCAACACGCAATGGGAATGCAACAAAATCCTCAAATGCAAGCTGCAGCGAATACACCTGAAATGCAACAGATTCATGCACAGATACAGCAGACACAGCAAAAGATTGATGCGAGAAAAGCAGTATTGATTGCAGAGATGATGGAAGACTTTATGAAGGAAGAAAAGAAAATTACTTCTCAATTCGATCATGACCCAATTGCTAAATTAAGATCTAGAGAATTAGATATTAGAGCGATGGATAATGAAGCGAAAAGAAGAGAAGCTCAAGAACGACTGAATATGGATAATATGAAGGCAATGATGAATCAAGATATTCAGGAAACTAAAATTGATCAGAATGAAGAACTTGCTGAACTTAGAGCAGATACATCAATTGAAAAACAAGAAATGGCAAATGCCACTAGACTTAAAGTAGCTGGCATGAAACCAAAAACAAATGGAAGGAGCAAACAATGACAGTAGGTAAAGGTTATGCGCCGTTAGGCAAATCAAAAGTGATTGCTACACCGGATGCAAATAAAAATAATAAACCTGTTGCAGTGAACAAGGATAAAAAAGATACAAATCCTGTAGCTGGAACAGGGGCTGCTAGACCACAAAAACCAGTAACTTGGTATTAATATGGCTTGGTTTGGATTAGCTAAAATAGCATTACAAGCGGGTGGTAAAATTTATGCCAACCGTCAAAAAACTAAAATGGCAATGTCTGATGCACAATTGATGCATGCAGAGCGTATGGCTCGAGGTGAAGAATCTTACCAGGGCAAATTGTTAGAAGCTCGGCAAAACGACTACAAGGACGAAATCGTACTTGCGATACTTACGCTCCCCATAATTGTGCTCGCTTGGTCGGTCTGGACAGAGGATCCGGCGGCTATGGAGAAGATAGATATCTTTTTTGAGTACTTTTCAAATCTACCAAAATGGTTTACTAACTTATGGATACTTGTAGTTGCCAGCGTTTTTGGTATAAAGGGTACACAAGTATTTAGAAACGGAGGAGGAAAAAAATGAAACCAGTACCAGCAAATAAGAAAAAGTCTTTAGGTAAATTACCTAAAAAAGTAAGAAACAAAATGGGCTTTATGAAAAAAGGCGGAAGAGCCGGACATAAAGGCGGCGGAAGAAGTAAATAATGTTTGCAAGATGGTTGCTACCTAAAGCAGTAAAAAAAGGAGCTGAAGTAATTAAATCAGTTAAACCAGGAACTAAGTTTCCTGGTCAAAAGACAGTTCAACAGGTTCAAAATGCTGCTTCTGCTGCTAGAGCTTCAGGGGCAAGTTTTAATTATAAAGCAGGCATAGGTAAAGCTATGAGAAAAATGAAGGATATTAAATAATGGTAAACCCTAGATGGCGACCAACAATCGCAAACTCAAGAAAAACAACTAAAAGTAAACAAAAAGAGGATCGAGTAAATGGATTTGATCTTCCAAAACCTGAACCGTACATCGGAAGATATATTGATGGCGAAATCGCCGGTGTTAAAGTATCAAACCCAAGTTATAAAAAATATTATAAGGATTTACTATAATGAGACAATATTACAGCAAAGGCACACACGTAACCAAAGAAGGCAAAACAGCTAGA
>VTLG01006228.1_pt1 | contig 19448 bp, 24 predicted proteins | sample 4694571 | NCBI WGS metagenome assembly VTLG01 (sample SAMN12604809, study PRJNA352737) | marine metagenome | biome: ENVO:00000447; feature: ENVO:00000209|ENVO:00000569|ENVO:01000036; material: ENVO:00002151; isolation source: viral sequences binned using virsorter ...
AAATCCTCATCCAGAAAATATTCTTTATATCCTCCTTTGAGTGCATTTAGTAATTGTTTTACACGTTCACATTCTTGGTTATTGTTAGAATATAATACTACTTCCATTATCCTCCACTCCAATCCCATCTCCAAGGTAACATTGACATACCTAACAAGTTTAGTAATGGTTCAAATGCTAATGCTATCAATGTAAATAATAAAATTTCTATAAATGCTTGTTTCCACAATGGTTGTTTTAACTTCCATTCTTTAAATTTATTTGGTCTTCTTGCACGTTCATATGCTCCTGACTTTTCACCAATAAAATCTGCCCACCATTCATGATCAAGAAGATTCTTAACCCAAATTAAAGGTGTCAACAACCATTTAATTTGTTTCTTAAACTTAATTGCTATAAACAAAATTGGTATTAGAAATAATATAATGTAAAATATTTCAGTCACGTTGTCTCCAATCGTCTGATCTATCTTGTTTAAACCACTCTGCTATGTCATCAGCACCACTAAATCCTTTTTTGTCTTTTCTTGGATCTCCTATGTCTAGAAATTTTAAACAAGATCCATCCTCATCTGTTGCTAATCTTCTCGCCTGACTTAACATTCCTCTTGCACTTGTGTTTGCTTTCGCAAGTTTTTGTGCCCATATCATATCAGTCATACTGACTTCTGTTCCTGATGCAATATCTTTGCATATTCCCTCTAAACGAAGGCGATAGTTAGTGGATAACATATAAGTAATTATTATTAAATTTATTTAGATTACTTATACATTATCCATATGTTCTATCTTGATTTACCAATCATTCTCCATCTCTATTTGCTGTGTAGGACAGGGAGGTGCTGTTCTGTGATAATTGACATGCATTAATTCTATGAATACAAGAGAACAAACAATTATCATATTAATCTGAAACAACGGATGCTTGAATAAATTCATTACATGAAAAAAGACCTCTATTATGTAGAGGTCTATAATTTACTTTTTCCTTGGATTACTTAAACTCCAGTTGAACACTTTAAACACATCAAGAGTCACCCACTTGGCATAGTGAACTCCTCGGTAGCATAGGAGGGCAAAGACCCTCTCTGGACTGTGAATTTCTGCATTATATTCTGGAACTTCTGGTGTCTTCCAACTTATGTGTAACATTTGTCTTTACCTCCTGTAACATTATTTAGATGTTAGAAGATGCTGACAAATATTACAATATAATTAAATTGTTAGAAGGTGTACTTAAGTCCTGCCTTTCCAGACCAATCTATGTCATCTACGTTAGTAGCACCAGATAGTTCTCCGTATACTCCTACGCTGTCGTTGATTGCCTTTCCACCACCGATGTATCCAATTAACTCAGTGTCGCCGAACTTGTCATCAGCTTCTGTGTGAGTTGTTGTAGGACCACCAGATACATACCAGTCAATTCCATTAGGTGTTGTACCTTCGTATCCAAGTTGGAATTCCCATGTACCAGACTCATATGCTCCATCTGGATATGAACCGCTAGCTTCTACATTAACGTAAGGACCTGCAAACGCAGCACCAGAGAATAGAAGAGGAGTTGCAGCAAGTGCTGCGATTGTTGATTTGATCATTTTTGTTTTTATTTTTCTCGCAAGATATACTATTCCTGCGGATGTAAGACTACACCGACATGTGAGTCTTTACGCAGGGTTACGATCTTTCGGATCCTGTGTAATAGTATATTATACTACATTTTCTCATTTGTCAACCTCTTGTATATTAAGATACCTTATCTCTTAGTTAAGATAAATTAATGCTCCAGTAATCTTGACATTACCAGTACTCTTAAGATCTAAACTGCCAGTTCCCTCTACCACTGTCTTTGCACCCTTAATTTCAATATCAGTACCTTTTATATCCATCTTTCCAGTAACATCATAAGTTGATGTTCCTTGAATAGTCATATCTGCTTTTCCTGACGTATCTAAACTATAGTCAGTAGCATTTACTTTTACTATACCAGGTGTTTTCTCACCACCAACCTTAACTATTGGAGCATTGACTTGTGCACTAACATTACCACCATATAATGATTTTGTTAAAGTGTTCATTCTTAGTCCAAACTGACGATTATCTGTTATTAATGGTGCAGCAAACGTACCACCAGCACCTTTCATGTGCATCACTCCACCAGTTTCAAGATTATAATCTCCCAATATCCTGTGATTTACATGACCTGTTGATACTACACTAATGTTTGCACGAGGATCAAATTGCATAGATGTTTCTTCACCAGCACCAAAAGTCATTTTCTGACCTAAAATAACTGATTTATCATTAACTGTAACTTTGGTCATTTGACCTCCAGCAAGTTGGATTTCTCCTGTTGCCTGTATTCTTACATTCTGTCCTTTAAGAACCAACAAATCATTAGCAGAAATAACAATCTTTTCTCCTTTTATGGTTCTTTGATGTCCTACACACTCTTCACAAATTTTTCCATATGCCATGACATTCAGAGCCATTTCTTTATCATCCTGTCCAGCATTGTATTCAATATAACTTGATTCCATGTGCTGTTGCACTTGACCAAATGTTTTCATTTGTAATTGACCTGATGCTGGAGAGTTATCAGTTCTATCACCAGTTATAAATTTAATTCTACCAATGCTATCAAGAGCAATATGTCCACTAGAAGATCCTGTTACAGGACCGTCAATACAAAGAGCAGCAGTAGTCTGATCAGGAAAAACTCTTGTATATATTTCTGCTCTAGTTCTTACATCTTTTACTATAGTGGTTAATCTTACAGTATCTTTGGTATCCTGTGTTTCATCAGGAGTCGTCTGTTTAAAGACACTATCAGGATAGGTTGTAGCGGGTTTAGCGTGTGACATTTATGGGCAATCAACATAACGACCAGTGCCAATCTTAGTAGCACCAACTGTAGTAAGAGCATCGGTATCTAGACATGCTAGTGATGGTAACATTCTAGCACCATAACCACCTCCACCTACAATATTAATTGAAGGAAACTCTTCAAAGGTAATTTGTCTATTTAAGACACGAGCACCAATAACAAATCCAGTATCAACATCAATAATTGCTTCTGCAACTCCTAATTGTCCATTTATATACAAATCTGGAGGTGATGTGTATCCACTTCCTGTTTTAAGTATAGTAAATGAATCTATAATACATCTTACATTTTTATCTCTTGCAAGATTCTTTTTATATCCAAATCCTGCTGAGTGTATTCTTATTTCTGTGAGGAATCCTTCTCCATCTAATAAACCAACTCCTGTCGCACCAGTTCCATTACCACCAATAAAGACATAAGGTGCTTCTGCCCATGCACCACCAGGATTATCAACAGGTATCTCTATAATACCACCATTCTCATCAGTAATAATATTTTCACTTATTACAGTTGGAACTTTAAAGTCTTCAAAAACTGTTTCTGTTGTATCACCCTCACCACCGTCCTCAATAGTTGCGTCAGGCACAGTAATAAGAACATCTACTGATGCGTTTGTTCCATTAATACTAAAAGTCAAAGTTTCTACATCCTCTACTGTGCTATCATCAGCAATTCCAACTGTAATTTTCGCACTATTGTTATCAATAACAAATTCACCTGTCAATCTATTACCAATAATATCATCATTTGTAATGCCGACACCACTTAGAGTATAATAAAGTATACTTCCACTCTCAACATCGGTTGTTGTAACTGTATAAATTACAAATTCTCCTTCTGGAACTGTTGATCTATTTGCAATCACAGCAAATGTAGGTATCACAACACCAGTATCATCAGTTGTTTCATCCTCTTCGTCATCAGCAACATCTGGCACATCTGGTATAGGGTCAAATGGATTTATTGGTTCTGGTTTGTAAGGATCGTATGGTTCTTTAATATCTTTCTCTACGATAGTACATTTGCCAATATCTCTCTTAAATTTAATTGGTATACTTCCCTCTGGAGAATTGTTTCTTATTCTAATAAAGAAAGTTTCATTATTATCTCTCTTAAAATCAACTAAAGTTTGAACTTCTATAGTTTTTGCTCTTTCATTAGGTGAGAATCCTAAAATACCATCTACATTAAGAAAATCTTCTTCTACAGTAGCAGTTCCTTGACCATTTAATATTTTAAACTCAACTGATGATGCAATATCGGTAGATCCATCTCTAACTACAGTAAATATTGCTGTCTCACCTTCTGTTACTTGTACGTCATCAATAGTATAAACAATTTTTTGTGCACTAGTTCCAGTGCCAGGTAAAGGAACTCCACCTGTAAATCCTACAGTAGTTGTTGTTAATGGTGCACCTGTATATGCTTCATCACAAACGTATTGTGTATAGTCAGAAGGGGTATCTGCACCAAGAAAACTATCAAGTCTTTCCAGCAATTTATCCAAGAAGTCTCCCTCATCATCATCTCCCTTCTCTCCAGTTGTGCATATCTTATCATCTGCACAATCAGTCTCAGGACCGTCGCAAGATATACCAAGAAGATTTAAGATGTAGTTAATTGCATTACCAATCATGTTTAGTGGTGCAGCAATAGCACCCAGAATATCTTGTAGAGGACCTAAAATAGAATTAAGTAATTCATTCATCAACTGAATTATTTTAGATAGAATTCCGTTTACTAACTCATCAACTTGACATATAGCAGCACGATAGATCTGATTGATATAACTCATTAACAAATTAGTTAACCATGCCATCAATCTATCTCCTAGGTCTGCCATCTTACAACCTAGATCTTTGAGAAGTTTATTAAACCATTCTGTTACAGGTGTTAAAGCATTTCCTTTCTTGTCAGGACGTAATAGTGCTTTGACTAATTTGTCAACTGCATCTTGAAGTAATTTTGTTATGTATCCTTTTATCCGTCCCATCAACTTTTGAATTACAGCAACTACTTTGTGTACATATCTTCTTCCTACATTGACAGTATCATTTACACTTCCTGTAATTTTACTTGTGTAATATGTTCCTATGTTACCATTACTTTTTTGTACATCTTTCAAGAAATTGCCCATAATGTATGTTAAGGACTTCTTTACGTCATCACAATCCTCACCTTCACTTGCTGGTTGGATGCAAAACTCTTCTCTTACAACGTCCTCTTTTTTTCTGGTTCCTACATCTACTCTTGGTATGTCATTCTTATCTGTAGTTCCATCTGATATAACAGTTTGAGTTGCTACCTTATTTCCATCTTCATCAGTTTTAGTACCTTCCTGTCCATCTGACTCAACTATTGGTGCAGTTACACCATCTGATTTTATACAAGTTTCAAATCTTTTTCTATTGTTTGGATCACAATCTTTGATAGCAGTTGTTGCACCTGGTGTTTGACCAATTGAACCAATGATTATAGGTTTGTTCCTATCATTGTCTAGATAGAAACCCATAACCCAACAACCGTCTACCAATTGAGGGTGTGCTCCCCCAATTGCACCAGGTGTAAATGGGTGTGTGACTGGCATCATCACATTTGCCCATGGCAATTGACTGGTATCAAGTATCTCTTTATCTGCAGGATGTTCTCCTACAATTGCTACTTTAAAACGCAGTCCACCTTTATTATTTTTTTCATCCGCAGCAGTACCTTCAACTTGTCCAATCCACCAATTGAACCCGTCGTTACCGACTCTATGTGAAGGTACTATGCGTGAAAATGAATCAGTCATTAGTCATCGTAAACTAAACACTCTGGTTCGTCAGGGTGCATCTCACAGAACAATTCCAATACATTAGGATCATGGTGATCTCCTGCTTCAATTTCGTCATGATGATGATCGGCATAAACTTCAAGGTCATGTAACTCTTCCAATGTGTGCCTTTTCATTGGTTCAGAAGTAGTGGGATCGGCAAGAATTTCCTTGTCGTGTTGAATGTGGTCTTCTATGCTTTTCATGAGTAATTACCTCCGTACTCTTTTATTTATTCCCCTCTCTTGGTATCTGTGTCTTTGACACCAAAGGAGTCTCTAAACAATTGTAGCGTAGTTATGACTTTTCCGCTAGTTCCGTCAGCAAAATTAAACCTATGTTCAACATCTTTGACTAGATAGACACCACTAGACTCTAAATCCCATGGTTCTTCTTCCCTTACTTTATCTGGTGCTTTTCTTTGTACTCTTATCTCAACTTTGTCTCCTGCACATATTTCATTATTGCCAGGAATCTCTACAGTACACTGTTGATTATTAAGTAACTCTTTTCTTGCAACTGACTGTGCAGCAAAATGTTTATGCCAATCAGCAAAGACACTTGGATTTGATGCATTTTCATATGGTGATGCAACACCTGGCTCATTGAACCAAGTCTCATGATCCAATACCATTGTCATCAATCTTGATGGTGTTTCTACTAATTGCTGCTCTCCTACTTTTAATTCAGACACTTTAGTTTGATTACCAAGATGTGCCATATTATCATAACTATCAGTAATTTTGTACTGATATTCTTCATACTGTCCAGTAGATATATTGAAAAATATCATGGTTGAAGAATATTTTCCTTTTCTCAAAGCACTCATCGTATCTATCTCTGATGTAAATGTAATTTTAGAAATTACTGATCTAGTATCAACTCCCTCTGCATTGGCAATTTTTTCCTGATATCCTGTGTGTATTTCAGATTTAAGATCTGGAGCAGCAAATATACCATCTGGTTCGTCACACAAAGCATCAACTGAGAAGAAATTATATCCTCTTTTTGTTTCCCAGAAGAAAAATCCAGCAGTTCCTTTTATTGTTTCTTTTGTTTCACTTGCATCTGAACTACTATTAGTAGTATTTCCTGTTTTTCCTTTTGTAGAAACTGCTTTATCTGATAATGATGATATGATATCAAATGGTCTTCTTCTTGCTCCTATAATCACTTGTTTGAATTTTGTTGGTTCTCTAAAAAGTGGTTTACTGGATTCAAGACCAATCTTTGTTTTTACTAAATCGTATACAATATCAGAAATACTTTTTTCTGGAATTTCTTCAGCATTTTGTCCACCTGATGGTATTCTTCCCAAAACTCTTGTTGTTTCATTAAGTAATGCTTCTTCTGACACTAATGCTAGTGCGTATGCTTGCTTTTTATTAATTGATATTCTATTTCCAATCTTCCATATTTTATATTCATATGTCTCACCTTCTTCGCTTTGTGAGACAGGAGTCTTGACTGTTATTTTGACTATTTCTCCACCTTCTATTGGTGATTGATTTCCATCCATATCAAGTCCATTTAAGAAATCAGCACTATCACTAATTGCCAAAACGCCACTCATAAAAGGAGACACCAAACTTTCACGATGTATAAAGCCTAAAATCATATCACCATTAAGTGGTGGTAACTCAACTCCCTTATTGTTTGTGACGATGCAACTTATCAGATTTGCTTGAGTTGCATATTGTGCTTCTGTATTCTGATTTTGTACTTCTGATTCAGTAGACATTACATAAGACTCCCAAGATAATGCATTCTAAACGGATCTAAACCTGAGTCAGAGAAGTCTCCTCCATTTGACTCACCTCCACCTTCGCCAGGTTTTCCACCTGATCCATAATTATTGACTACATTGTTTATTATACTACTTCCACCACCACCAACAACACTTACAATTTGTTGAGATAATGCATTAATAGCAGGAGCAATCTCTTCTACATTTGTACTAATTCCTTCCAAATCAAGATCACTACCAGTACCACCAAGTAAACTACTATATCCAAAATTTCCAGGATTATTATTCATAAAGGATAGAGTATCAGAACCAATTTCATCAACAGCTCTCCTATTCATTATAAATTCACCAGTTGTTAATAATGTAGGAATTGAATCTTCATTTACTCCTCCACCAGGAATCATTCCACCAATGCCTTGATGTACCTTTCCACCTTTGTTCATCATACCTAAATCTCTACCAAGCAAGAATCCGTCAATTGCTAATCCTAAACCACCACCTACACCAGTAGCACCCATAATACCAGATGCTACTTCAAGACCAGCACCCAAGAGATCTCCTTCCATTGCACGTTGAATACCAAACGCTATGCCAGCAAGACCAGCAATAACTGGAATTTTCTTCATTATTGATTTTGCACCAGCTTTTGCTGCTGTTTTTGCTCCTGTTTTTGCCACAGTTTTTTGTGCAGATTTGATAGCAGGAGCTTTCAACATTTTATGTGTAAAAGTTGATGCAGTTTTTACTGATTTATCTGCATTTTTTGTAAAAATTTTGTATTTCTCAGGACCTAAGAGATCTCTGGTAATATTTCTTGCTACTTTGTCTGAATATTTTACTCCATCAATCTGACCACCTACAAGTTTAGCATACATTTCTGCCATCTCATCAGGTGTATTCATTGCAGCACCATACGCTTTCTTATTAAAAAATGCTTCTTGTACCATGTCAGTTGAGCTTTTCTTTGCCATACGATCTGCAAAATCTGCAAAATCATCCATACTATTAACAACTTTAAATGGATCTCTAATAGTGTCCATCTGCTGTAATAATTTGTTAGCACCACCCATAGCTCCCGTAAGTGATCTAAGACTTTTGACTTTTTTTGCTTGAGTTGCAATATTTTTAGCTAGTTTACCTGGTGAACTTGCAAGTTTATTAGCATTTTGAAGAAGTTTTTGTGTTGGTTTTGCACCAGTTATTATTCTTGTAGCATTTGCCAGTACTTTTGGTGCTTTAGATGCTTGTAATGCACCTCTTCCTGCTTGTCTTGCTAATGCACTTCCAGTACCTTTCGTTACTAATTTTGATCCTGCTGGTAATAATCTTTTGACTACAGGTGTTGATTTAATTAGTTTAGCAGCTGCTGGTGAACTTTTAGCAATTTTTTGAGCAACTTGTGGAACTTTAGTTAATGTCTTCTTACTCGTTCCTACTGAAATAGCAGCACTTGCAACATCACCGCCATCTAAACCACCTTTCTTAGGTGGAGTGATATTTGGCATTCCACGAGTACCACCAGCACCACCAAAACTTTGTCCACCTATTCTATTTGTACCACCACCACTTTCTATTGATCTTTCTTCTCTTCTTAATGAATCTCTACCAGCTGCTCTTTGTTGCTCTCTTTGCAACATTGCCATCATATATCCTTGGAACATGATCGCTCTTGCCATGTTCATTTGTGTTCTTTCTAATCCACCGATAGTTTCATCTATTTTTACAAGTCCTTGTGCAACTTGTATTGTTGCATTTTCTACACCACGAAAACCAGCAACAACTGCATTTGTAAGCATCTCATTTTGACTAGATGCATCATCACCACCTCTATTTAAAATTTCGTTAGTTACATTATAATCAAATCCACCACGAAATCTAGATGCAGTATTACCACTAGGATCTATTCCTGCACTTGGAGTTTTTGCAAATCTACCTCTAGTTCTAGCAATTGCATCTCCACCAAATTTACTACCTAATGCCTTTCCGAAAAAATAACCTCTACCTATCCCCGCTTCATCTAGCGAAGTTCCACCTTCCTCTGCCTTCTTCTCTGCAAACTGGCGTTCCTCATTTGCCATGTCAGACGCATCGGTCACTCTATCTTTAATTTGTGACGCAATCATACCAAGGTAATCTTTACTACCTCTAGTATCTTCGTAACCGACTGTTCCTGCTGCCATTATCTTTTTTGTTTTTGTGCTGCTTGTTGTTGTTTTACCTGTTCTAGGTATTGCATTAATAATGTAGTATAGACTGATCTCTCAAAGGGCATCATATTTTCAAGATCGCTCAAGCTGTATTTATGATGTTGCATCAGGGCAAAATTAGTTTTATAGTATCCCTCTAGCGTGTTATGAAAGAGGGCTATCCGAAAAAATTATTCAGTCCCGATATACTATAATCAGATTCAACTCCAGTTTTTGGATTTGTAATCTTAAAATTGTGTTCAAGTCTAGGAGCAGTCTCAAAAAACTCTTGAATTTTTGCCAATTGTTCATTTGTAAGACTCTCCACAAATTCTAAAAATTCTTTTGAGGATGTTGTGGATTGATCAAATACCTCTTCTCCTTGAAAAATTTGATCTATGCTTTCTGCGACAACTTCTAAAACATTTTCTTGATCTACTCCTTTTCCTGTAAAATTAGAATCTACAAATCTATTGAATGATGGATATTTCATAATCACACCTGTAGTATCAGTCAACATAATCTTATTAGTATGTCCTTTTGGAAAGTTGACTGTTATATCTTGCAAATTCAAGGTATACGCAACTTCTGTTTCATTATCATCTGTACATGTTATTTTCATTTCTACTTGTTCACCCACAGACACAGCACGAATATTTAAGAAAATATACTCTAAGTCAAAAATAGACAAATTTTCTACTTTTAATCTAGTTTGGATGCAACCTTTCAATAATTGAACAACTGCTTCTCTAATATTTTTATCATCATTACTTTCTAGTGCAATTAACAATACTTTCTCTTCTTTGACTAGAAATGGTCTATATTTTATTTTTTTCTTCGTTGATGGTAATACCAATTCATAAATTGGTAAATCCAGTTTTGGCAATGCCATAATATTTACTCCAAGGTCATATTTATATTTAGCGACTTTTTGAGACAAAAAATAGCGGGAAATTTTTTCCCGCTTTTATGGAATTAGAAAGTCAATTTTCATTTTACCATTTCCATGTTTACATCTATTTTTCCATAGTAAACACTCATATATCCATCTGGTTGCAATGCAACAGCCTCTGGATGTCTTTCAAGTATCTCTTGTGCCATGACGCCACGATATCTTTGTGGTTTACCTATGTAATTCCATTCGTAGATATTAATACCAGACGGTGAGTTTCCTACCTTAATAATATTCTCTTTCAATCTAACATCACTTGCCATAGGACCAGCATTTTGACCTGATGGTGCTGTTTGTGTAACAGATGTAAGATCCTTGTTGAGGATATGATGTCTTGTATAATAAAACTGTGCTGTTACCTTTGTTAATTGTCCTGTTCCAAACTGTAAAGGAACTGCATCAACTGCAAACGGCCATGCTCTTTCCATTACATAACATAATGATTCTCTACCAACAGCACCAGCACCACCTATTTCCGTTTTAGTGATGTATATGTCTCTACAATAATCTGATGGATATGATAGTCTGTTTGATCTATTGGCAGTAAATTTTCTACCATCTCCTGCACTTTTAGGAAGTTCTTTAAAAATTTGACCGAACCACTCATTAAGATATTTTAGTGGTGTCATGGAAGCATCGCATTGAAATCCTAATTGAAATTCTGTGAACACCCTTGTGTGAGGATAATTTATTTGTCCTTCACCTAGATATCTACCCTTCAATGTTCCACTGGCAGCTTGAACATTAGGAAGTTGTGCTTCATCACATAGAAAACTAAAGAATGGTTCACCTGACTGACCGTAATTATTATTATCTGCCAATCCAGACATACCACTACCCTTGATCTCAACCTTGAAACTATTAGAGAGAGACATCCCTCCTTGAGTATTGGTTGCTTCTAAAAATGTGCTTATAAAATCTGCCACGTTTTATAAATATAAGGGAACATATTATATTTATGGCGTACTCTGGGATTTACAAACCAATTAATCCTAAAAAGTACCGTGGTAACCCAAGAAGAGTTATTTACAGGTCACTTTGGGAACGTAAGTTCATGGTGTTCTGTGATAACCAACCATCTATATTAGAATGGGGTTCTGAAGAAGTTATTATACCATACAGAGCACCTGATGGTGTAGTAAGACGATACTATCCTGATTTCTACATTAAAGTTCGTGAGGGATCAGGAAAAGTGACAAAATATATTATTGAGATCAAACCCAAGAAACAAACTAAACCACCGAATGCTAAAAACAAAAAGACCGCTGCCTATAAGCGTGATGCACTAACTTACTGTAAAAACCGTGCTAAGTGGGACGCTGCAGAAGATTTCTGTGAGGATAGGCAGATGAATTTTATGATTCTCACCGAAGACCACTTAGGAGTATAGAACAATGGCAACAGGATTTGGCACTATTCAGAGGAATACTGTGTCCACAGGAGCAGGGTATCAAACTCTGTTTGAAAAAATAAACGCAAAAGCACAGGGTCAGAAAAAAACATTAACATGGTACAGAAATGCTGTAAAATCAGAAGCAAGTAGTTACAAAAAGAATTTTGACAAGTATATATTGAACGAAAAGAGTGATAACATAGGTGCAGTGCAAGACCAAGATGCAAATGAACTTCGTCGTTACACTGTACAAGGTCACCTATACATGTTTGAATACAAGGCAAGCATGAAATATCTTCCTTACTATGACAGATTTCCTTTAGTTTATGTCATTAAGTCAGAGAAGAACCATTTCTGGGGAGCAAACCTACACTACTTGAGACCAAAGAAAAGAATACTTGCTACCAGCAAGTTAATGCAAGGTAGAATAGATTTTCCAAAGTCATGCTTCCACAAATATATTCAGCAGCATGTACAGGGATTGATGATAGATCTTGCTGCTACTGAGTGGGATACTGCAATCTTATTACCAACAGAAGACTTTGTAAAAGATACAAATCGTTTACAGATTCCAATACAGGCAGAGGATGTCTGGGATGATACAGATGAAAACTTCTACGATAAAATTAGAGGTCAAAGAGTCGTGAAAGGATACGGAACTAAAGAATCTGTAAGTATGGCACTAAATAGTTAAAAAAGATATGGTCAACTTTCCAGAAGATTATGCCAAGCAAGAGAAATACTATGCTTCTGAGTCATATCAAACTTACGCCAAAAATGCAATAGATTTGTCTGAAAGAGACAAGAAGCAAGCAATTATTGCTTCATATTTTGGTCAGCCTGAGAAAGGAGACTACATTCCTGGCAAAAAAGGAACATGTAATGTTTGGAATGGTAAGGAATGGAGGTATCATGGTCAGTCAGCATGTAAAGCACATGGAACAGGGAAGGAATATTTTACCGATGCTAGATTTGATGAAGCTGTTAACAATATAGATGCAGAAGCAACAAAAACTTTAATAGATGCTGGAGTAATTGAACCAAAAGATGTTGGATACTATACCAACCAACCTTTACAAACTACAGTGCCAAATGGCACAGAACTTGTTAGATATCCAAATGATATTATTCATGATGAAACTGATTATATAATGTTCAGATTTTATGAATATGTTCCACCTTTTGGCAGTGACGTAGAAAGACCAAAAGATAATTTGTATGATCCAGATAGTAAAAAAAGTAAAAATCAAACTTTGAATCAAACTTTAGGTGCATACAATTCTAGTGTAGCATTTAGTGCTAAGGAAGCAGAAGGATACAAAACTATAATACTTTACATGCCAGAAGATATTCAAGATGCTTTTTCTGCTGGTTGGCAAGGAAAAGCATTCGGAAATATTTCTGCTGGAATTATTTCTAGTACTGCTGGAGCAGATGATTTCATAGATTCTTTAGGAAAACTTGGAAATACTGCTAGTGATGCTTTTGGTAGATTAGGAACTAATGCTGCTGCTGAATCCATAACTAAATTAGCAACATCAATTACAGGAGACACAATAACTACTGGTGATGTTTTCTCATCAGCAAAAGGTGTCATAAGAAACCCAAATACTGAGGTTCTATTTCAAGAAATGAATCTAAGAACTTTTGATCATTCGTTTAAGATGTCTCCATATAATAAAACAGATGAACAAAATATACAAACTATAATAAAAGAATTTAAGAGAGCAATGCTGCCATCATACAGTATAGGAGACACCGATCTTACCATCGGTACCAATCCTAACAGTGCTGAAATAGATGCTGCTTTTATAAAAGTTCCAAAGTTAGTTCAAGTATCATATATGAGAGGGGGTCAACAAATTCAAATGCTTCCTAAGTATAAATTATGTGCGTTGACTGATGTTACAGTTGGTTACACACCAGACAATAACTATGCTACTTTTGCTAATGGAGGTCCTGTAGCATATGAATTGAAACTAAACTTTTTAGAAACAAAACTCATCTTCTCTGAAGAAATAGCAACAGGTAATCACTAATGTATTTTAATATTGTACCAAATATAGCATACGATCAGAAACCAATATCGTTTCCGTTTTCTAAATCAGATTATATTGTTGCTAAAAATTTCTTTCGTAGATATAAATTAAATGATGACATATTTTCTCAAGCTGTTTACTTTAAAAAATATGCTGTTCAAGATGGTGAAAGACCAGACACTATTGCTAAAAAAGTATATGGTAATCCATATTATGATTGGGTTGTCTTACTTACAAACAATGTAATCAATGCACAGTATGATTGGCCTCTATCTGGATATGATCTTGCACAAGTGATAGAAAATAATTTTGATGATCCATATTCAGAGATCAGACACTATGAAATCAGAGAAGATATAGGAACATATACTAAAGGTTTGCGTGTAGATAAAACTTTTTATGATGGTCAACACAAATTAAATATAGGTGGATCTATAATAACAAAAAATGGAAATGAAATTGCTAGTCCTGTTACAATAGCAGATTATTATCATAACGAGAACGAGAAGAAGAGAGAAATATTTTTACTAAGAGAAAAATATTTCAGAGGATTTGTTGCTGACTTCAGAAGACAGAATCTTTATAAAGATTCAAAAGATTTTGTATCAAAGAGATTAAAACAAACTGGTTGACCTTTTTGACAAAAAAATACCCAGAAATTTTTTCTGGGTTTTGTGGAATTGAGTTGTCAATTTTGGTTTGCATAACTGAAGAAGAATTCTTTTATTAAAGTCTCTGCTTCTTTCTTACCGAACCTATTGGATAGATAACCTGAGATCGGATCTAATCTTATCATGTAGTCATCAAAGTCATGATACTGTGTCGTGTCTTCACCAGTAGGTTTGTGTTCATCTATCATCTCTTTATAAACTTCAAGATATCTTCTGAACATAGGTAAGTGTTCGTCAACCTCATGTGGTTTGCAATATCTAACGTAGATATTCTCTGAGAAATGATTGCCAGGTTCAAAGAACCTATAAGTACCAGTTGCTTTTGGTAGTTTGTCAGTAGAGAATAGGTAATGTTCTACTGGGTGTTGGAAATCAAAAACTAATACAACCCTCTTCTCACTCATACCCATAAGATCCATACCAAAGCAAGGAAGATTTGCTCCTGTCTTAGGATAGATTATATTATTATGAATAGTGCAAGACTTGTTATCCCATATCTCTATTTGTCTAGACTTAATAAAATGCTGACCTTTGTAGAGGTCAGCAGTAAGGTTAACACCTTTTTTATTAGTCCATTCAGCATGACGCTGAACAAATTGGATGTCAGGGAATAACTCAGCAACGGTTGCCTTATAGTTAACCCAGAGATCATTCATTAGTTACTCTTCTGCAAGTTTCGCAAAGTATGATAACGCATCATCGTCATCAACTACTGCTTCTTCTTTTACAGGTGATGGGGTGGCAGCAACTGGAGCAGGAATAGGTTCAAACTCTTCGTCATCTACTGTAGGAACAGTAGCAACTGGTTGTCCTATACCAAGAACTAAATTTAAACGACGCTCAAGATCTTCATAAGACTTGAACTGATCTCTAGAAGTGAATGACTCTAATGAGTATTCTTTCTTCCAGATCGCTTCCAATTCAGAATCATCTGCACTAATAGCAGACACACTATCAAACTCACTGCTGTCATAGTTCCAGAACCCTGCAACTTTTTTGATTTTCAATTTGAAGTTAGCACCTTCCCAAAGATCAAAGACATTGATTGGTTCTTCATCTTGGAACTCAGGTTGCATTGCTGCAAGTATCTTGTCATGGATTTTCTTACCATACTTATACAAGAAAGTTTTACCTTCGTTCTCAGGGTGCTTAGGATCTTTTACGACTAAGATGTTGCTGTAGTAAGAGAGTTTTCTCTTTTGCTTACGAGCAGTCTCTTTGTCTGCATCTTCACCACTGTTCCAAAGACGACGGTTGACTTCGCCAACTGGATCTTTGTCACCTATTGTGGTGAGAGAGTTTTCAATATACCAACCGCCTGGTCCTTGAAAGGCATGTGAGTATAGTTTTGCCCATGGAACTGTCTCTCCATCGGGAGCAGGAAGGAAACGGATAACTGCGTATCCATTACCAGAAGCGTCAACTTCGGGCTTCCAGAATCTCTCATCAACATTTTTATTGCTGGATGATTTTTCTAATTCTTTTTGTAAGAATGAAAAATTGGTCTGGGATTTACGCTTAAGATCTGCGAATGACATTTAGATTACCTCGGATTAATTTGGATTTGGTCTGTTGCCCTTTCAATTACACATAATAACAGGCACAGGAACGGGCGTCAACCCTGTGCCTCTGTTTGTTTTTTCATTTGCTGAACTTTTTCTAGAAGTTCAGTAAACATTTTTTCAATACTTGTATCAGGTGTTGCACCTAACATTATAATGCCTTGTTTCATTGTGTCAACCACTGATTTTGCTTCGGGATCTTCACTCAACTTGGCACGAGCATAAAAAATCTTTTGTTTTTCTATAAGAGTCTCCAATGCTTCAAAGTATTCCATCTTTCTATCTTTATCCAACAGAATAAAATTCATAGCAGATCTGAAACAGAACTGTTGTAGTTCCATCATCTCTTGGATGTCTCCTCTAACGATATCGGATTTAAAAAAACTCATACTAACATTAATTTTGCTCTGGATGTTTTCTTCATAAAGTTTAGTTGTTGTGCTTCATGCTTTAGTTTTTCTTTCAAAGGTTTGCTCACTAATTTACCTACACTATCTAGTTCAATCTCATTCACTTCACAGTAGTGGATCACCGAATCAATGTAATTCATATCGGGATTGTCAAAGGCAATCTTCTCCACTTCTTGCGAGAATCTCGCAGCGGTCATAAATTTATCCTCTAATAATTGTTTTTTGTCCATATCGTTCTTGGTATTCGTCAATGTATGACATCAACTTGATGAAAAATTCTTTCTTAGGTGGTCGTGATACCACTTGAGTCTCTCCATTTTCACAAGCAACGATTGTTACTAGTTTTTTTACAGTTATATCATATTTTTCTTGAAGCATACATGCATAGGCAGTTTCCTGTACGAAATAATCATACATGTATTGTTCTCGTTTTGGTTCAGCAGATGTCTTGAAGTCAATGATAGAGAGTTCGCCATCAAACTCAGCGATACAATCTACTCTTCCTGCCAGTTCAAGATGTCTACTATAAAGTGCTGCTTCTTGGAGGTATATATTATTTATTCTTTCTAGAGTCTTAACACTGTGCTGAAACATCAGAACTGGAAGTGGATACTTATCATATTCTGACAGAGTTAGTTGGTTGTTAAGATAATCTTCTACAATAGAATGATACTTTGTACCTCGGTGTGTTGATCTAGCACTGATATTATTTGCTTTCTCTGTGCCTACTCTTTTCCTCCATTTTGCTATTGCTTTTTTCTTCTCAGCATTATTACTAATCACAGTAGTGACAGATGGAAACCTATCTCCTTCTGGTGTAGTGTATAAGCGTTTGCCTTCCACCATTGTAGCACATAATTCAATAGGATCAAGCCCCATGTGATTATATAATTTCATAATCCTAAATTAATTTTATTGATTAGATAAGATCTAACGAGACCAGATCTAACAATATCTTCTATGTTAAATTCTATCAAAGAAAACTCTTCCATGTTCTGAATGATACGTTGGAAGTCAATGATACCTGTACGCTCACTGATCTTTTGCAAGTCAGTTTGTGCAGCATCACCACAGAATATAATCTTACTATCCTGTCCTACACGAGTGATAATACTATCCAACTCATGGAAGTTTAAGTTCTGACACTCATCAATGATAACGATAGCATTATCTAATGTAGTTCCACGAATAAAACTGGTAGACCAGAATGATATAGTTTCCTGTGCCTTAAGATTATCATACAACATATCATAAGAATTGTCATCAGGCATTTCAAACATTGCCTGTACCATATTCTTGTATGGTATCTGATACAACGATGACTTATCCTCATGATCACCAGGTAAAAATCCTATCTCTCTAGTTGCAACAAGAGATCTAACAATATAGATCTTCTCGTATGGTGTGGTCTCTCCTAACACATCTCTCAATGCTTTGTACAATGCAATAAAAGTTTTACCAGTTCCTGCTACACCATAAGCATAGATCATCTTGTCTTCGTCCCATGCATCAAAGAATCTTTTTTGATTATCTGTGATGGGTTCAACGGGAATCATATAGTCTTCACTAATAGGTTTCCTACGTTTCTTCTGCTTCAGAGTCATGCCCTGACCAGGTGCTTTACTTGTTTTCTTTTTTACTGGCATATTAGTATCTGTATTTCTCAGTGATAGTTTTGTTGTTTACATGTTGTGCTTTAGGAAGAACTTTATTCTTCATAATGTCTGCCCAACCAGGATGTGTGGTTGCCATCTTGTCTCTCCACTCACCTACCTCACCAGCAGAAGCACATCCTGCTTGCCAGTCTTTATCCCAATCGGGATTGTCTTTTCTCCATTGTTCGTACTCATCCATGGTCATGAAGAGTTCTTTCTTCTCTTCAGTTTTTAAATTTTTTACAGGGTATGTTGGCATTTATTTTCCTCTGATTGAACCAGTGATTACTTTCCAGAAACCTTTAACTGCTGTCAATGCAGGATAAGGATCTTCTGATTTAATTTCGTCAAACATATACATGTTGAGACGGAAGGCATAGTTTGCTTCAGCAAATATAGCATTCTTCTGTGATTCATTTAGATTCAATACATCAAGTATTGCTCTGTAATTTGTTTTCCATTCCTTTGCATCATGAATGTTAGGAAACTCATAGAAATTTAATCCCTCTCCTGCAGGAGGATTGAGAGCATTCTTTGCTATCCTACAAAGGATCTGTCCACCTGATAGATCACCAATGTATCTAGTGTAATGATGAGCAAGTAAAAGATATGGATCTTGTTGTGCTAATTCACTTAGTCTAAAACAATAGGTGTCACATGCTGGTGAAGGACCTACCTCCTCCTTCCAGTAAGGACCGTAATAGTATAATAGATCTTTCTCTAGTGCTTCCTTACGATCAAGTTGTGATTGCCATCCCTGTAATACTTTTACAGTTGGGTCATCAGCATCATGAATTAATCTCTCCATGGTGCTGTAAACATACCAGAAGTTAGCAATGAGTTTGCGATAGTCTTCTGGATCAACAACTCCTCTAAGAAATCCTGCAACAAATTTTGTGTTCTCTGCTGCTGAGTGGGATACTTTGGTTGCTTCTTTTAGTTCTTTAGAAAATGTCATGAGTTCCATCCTAATGCTGTTGAACAGATAGGAAACTGTTCTTTAAATACTCTCTTGGCATCTAATGCAATGTCCATATGTTCTTTTTGTGTACCGTGTGCAGAACGTAGTTCTATGTAGTGAATCCAAGAACGTACACTTCCTGTCATGTAGATCTTGGTAGGAGTTGCTAGTGGGAGA
>VTLG01008006.1_pt1 | contig 19447 bp, 19 predicted proteins | sample 4694571 | NCBI WGS metagenome assembly VTLG01 (sample SAMN12604809, study PRJNA352737) | marine metagenome | biome: ENVO:00000447; feature: ENVO:00000209|ENVO:00000569|ENVO:01000036; material: ENVO:00002151; isolation source: viral sequences binned using virsorter ...
TTGCTACCAGCTTTTATTCTTTGAAACAAACGTTTTCTCATCGTTGGTTTCGTATAGTTTCCTGCTTCATTGACTCTTGACTTAGCCTTTTTCTTTTTTGCAGGTGCCTTTCTTCTTGTTGTTGTTTTTCTTCTAGTTGTTGCTTTCTTTCTAACCATATGCTCTTCTCCTGCTTGTTCTGTCTCCTCTTACTCTGACAGCTCCCACTTCCATATATTCATCTCTAAAATCTTTAATAGTTTCTACTCTCCATTCAGCAGATTTATAAAGGTATATGTCTTTGATTTCTACAGCTGCTGAAGCTGTCAGTTCTATGACAAACCTTGTTAGCTCATGAGTAGATGAGCCAGATAATTTATCTACGTCTAATATAGTATTATTTGTAGCTGCTGTAAATGTAGTTCCTGTACCATCTTTGTATATTGTTGTAGTATCTCCTACAGCTATATCTCTAACTGGTATATCAATAGTGGTGAAGGCACTACTTGATAAAGCTAATGTTCCATCCCACTTTAGACTTGTAGTTGAACTATCTTCATTACCTACTAATGTCATATAATCTAATGTCCCACTAGTTTTAATTTTAAATTGAATCCTATCTACTTCATAACCTGCAGTTTCGTCTGCAAAAGTAAATACAGTAGTTTGCTGTGTAGCTGATACATTTGAAGGATTTTGTACAATCCTTTCAACATCTAATAGTTTATCGTAAGTTTCAAGTTCATCGAATTGTGTAGTTTCACTGAAGTTATCTAAAGACCTGATGTAAGACAAAGAAGGCATATAAAAGGTACAAGAACCTGTAATCCTATGCCCTGTTCTCTCTAGCTCACCAGAACGGCTTATAATGGGCGTTTGCACGGCTTTTAAGCCCGGTAATATCAATTCTGGTGTGATAACATGGTAAGTGTCAAAATTAGCGTCAGAAGACACTGTAGTGTTAGTTGACTTTTCATAACCAAAATTCACAGCTGGACCATTACTGAGTTTAGAATTTGCCCGTGTGATTGTATTTTTGTTAAATATAGGGTCTCTCATAAAAACTAGGTCACGCACTTGATTTGTGCGATGTCCCACATGTCTCATCAACTTGGGGAAGTTAACTGAACCTAGCTTTACGTTATTTACCATACTATCCTATATTGCGGGGTGACTGACGCACATTAAGTGTGTTACTCGACCCATCTATATTCTTCTTCCAATCTACGCTACCTTTACTTGCGTCAGCATTATAGGTAGTTGTCTTTACTGAGGTTGCTATCTGTGAATTCAGTGCATCCTGTGCCATCTTTAAAAACTTCTGATAGGGTTCGTCGTCAGTATATTGTATAAATATATCTCCAATCTTTAGATTTTCAACACCCATACCGTTTTGTGCTATAGAACCTAGATAACTTGAATAGAATACTATTGCGTTATCAAAAGCGTCTTGCGTGTTTACAGTATATGTTTCACCAGTCTGCGTTTCGAACCATTCTATAGCCATAGAAATAAGTTCTGACAAATTAGTGTCATCTATTTCAGTGGATTCTATACCTGTTAATATACGAACTCTTGTACCTATCTGGTCTAAATCTACTGTTGAGTCTCTTGATATTGCCATATTACATCATCCCCATTGCACCAGCACCACCAGCGGCTGCAACTATTGCTGCTAGCCATCTGTGAACTGATGTCTTCATATCATTTTCCCACATTTCATGGTGTGTCAAATGATTCGTAAAAAGAGTTTCGAACTTATCCATTCTATTATAGATGTTCTTAATCCTTTCGTCCATTCGAATCAATAGTTCTTCTCTTTTTTTATCGTCCATATTATCTTGCTGCCTTTATATGTTCTAAAATTTCTTTTAGTTTTGCTCGTATTGCGTCTATATCCGCATCATCTGCTATTGTATAGTCTTGTATTTCTGCCATATTTAATACGTCCATTCTATTAATGCACTTGATTGTGCTCGTTGGTCACTACCTGCTGTAGGTGTGATGGTTCCAACAATTGTATCTCCTTTTTCCCACTCATAACCTATTAAACCAGTTAATTGTTCAGCACTACTAACAGCACCAGTGAATCTATAAGAGTCATCAGAGTGTGTTGCGTCAGATTGTCCTGAAGTGGTTGAACCTGTCAATTGTATTACGAGTGGTGGTGTACCGGGATTACCGCTTAAACCCCCATCTGTCTTCATTATCCATTCCACTATTCTACCTTTTGCTGGCATTAACGCTCTATGATTAAAAATATTACTTTGGTTACTGTTAGTAGAAGACCAACTAATATATGTAGTTGAACCATTATCTAAATTAGAGTGTCCAAAAATCCAAGCTCCAATTTGTTTGATTCCATCATTACCGATTTCAGGGCTTCCTGCAGAGTCATACCTCATTACACTTGTAGTTCCTGATTTTATTATAAGTCCGCCACTATTGTTTGTTGCACTACCATAAGTTGCACCATCATCTTTAAATACAATGTCAGCACCACCAGCATCTAAATTGATGTCATTACCACAGTCAATAGTCATAGCGTTGCTGTTGGACATAGTATTAGAACTGAATGAATAATTACCTGTACTTGCACCACCACCTGCGTATGTGCTTACGTCTGACGCAGGAATCAATTTCATAGTCCCTGCATCATTCACAATAAATCCGTCAGTATCAGCAATTGTTATTGAACTTCCTACTGATGTACCACCATCTAATAAATTTAATTCACCTACTGTAGCTGTAATTCCGTCAAGTGCGTTAAGTTCTGAAGTAGTAGCTGTAACTCCATCCATAATGTTAAGTTCAGAAGTTGAAGCTGTAACTCCATCCATAATGTTAAGTTCAGCAGCTGTAGCTGAAATAGCTGTCCCATTGATTTTAAAAGAAAGAGCATCAACAGCCTTATCAAACACAAAAGTGTCTGCACTCTGGTCCCAAGTCAAACGACCATCATTACCACTAGTATTAAAATTAAATACAACATCTGAGGATGTACTTTCACCGTAATCGTGTTGGTCAGAATCATAAGTTATTATACCATTAGCACTTATCAATAAATCAGCAGGTGTAGTAATTTTCAAATCGTTTGCAGCATTCGAATGCATGAATATGTCAGTAGCTCTGAATATTATCTTTTTATCGGTTGCCATAGTAATATGGTCTCCCGCAGCTACAGCACCGTCAATATCTACTGCATCTAAATTTGTTGTACCATCTACATCTAAATCACCATTAAAATCAGCATTACCTCCTAAAGTTAATGTGGTTGCCATATCAACTGCGCCATCAATATCAACTACGTCTAAATTAGTAGTTCCATCTACGTCTAAGTCTGTACCCACAAACAATTTTTTTGCTATACTTGCTCCACCTTCTACTCTTAATGCTCCTGTATCACCAGAATCATCAGAGGCATCTGTAGTGTCAGTTATATCAAGAACTCCTGCGATAGTTTTGTTACCTGAAGTTAAAGCAGTTGCTGTGGCTGCATTACCTGATGTGTCTTGATTACCACTTGTATTTACACCGGGTAAATTAATATTAGCAGAACCATCAAAAGATACTCCTCCTATATTTCTAGCAGTTGTTAAAGTAGCTGCACTACCTGTAGTGTTTTGATTTAATGTGTCTACTGATAGTACACTGTTAGAAGCGCTTAAACCAGAACCAGCAAGTAAAGTTGCTAATGCAGTTGTTGTCGTCAACTGTTCTGTAGAACCGTCTGAATCTAATGTAAGGAATGAATCTCCGTTGGCAGGTGTTACTGCTGAAAATTCAGATATGTCTATAGCCAAACTTCTAGTAGATGCGATAGTACCACCACCAGACAAACCAGCTCCAGCAGTAATAGATACACCTGAGTGGTCTATATGTTCATTTGATACAAAACCACTAAGAGAATCATGAACAGGAGGTGTATATGTAAAAACACCTGAACTGTTGTTGTACGCTATGGCTCCATCACCAGAAGCAGAACCTTCACTGCCTACGCTTAAATCTGATAAGGCAATACCACCACTACTTGCTGCTGCAAAAGATAAAGTACCACTACCATTTGTTTTTAAGAAATGTCCGTTACTTCCATCAGCAGTTGGCATTGAAAATGCAACACCATTAGATGTAAGTATAAGTTTTGAACCATCAGAAGAAACTGATTCGTTTGCATCTACAAATTGTAATGTAGGTGTTCCACCACCAGTTTCAGTCAGTTTTAATCCTGTATCATGGACGTGTACAAGTTGAATTTCCTCATTCGCACCAAAATGAATTTCTGCTCCATCTGCGTCTAAGTCTACATGCCCATCACTTGGTATAACTCTGAAGAAAACAGTACCATCGTCTTTTATTCTAAATGAACTACCTGTGTCTGTAATATCGAATGCAATATCATCGCCAGATTCTACATTAATATCACCTTCAGAAGTTATTTGTAAAACATCTTTACTATTAGCTTCTCCTGAATAATGTATAAAGTTAGTGGATGCATTGAAACATAATTTATTTGTTGAATTTAATGTAAGTCCTGTTCCATCAGTATGTGTTAAAGAAGTATCGGCGTCGGCACCAAAAGATAACACAGCAGAATCACTATTTAATAATAAATCATCACCTACAGTCATATCACCACTTGCTGATAAGGTTGTAAATGCACCTGTACTTGCTGAGTTTGCTCCAACTGTACTTCCATCAATAGTACCACTGTTAATGTCTACATTAGTCATAGTGTTGTTACTAATATTAATACTATCACCGAGTGTACCGATTCGTGCTTGGTCTATGTATGCTATACCATCGATATATAAGTCCTTAAATTTATAGTCGCTCGAACCTAAATCAATATCATCGTCCGTTACAGGTAATATCTGTCCATCTTTAAATTCTACCTGATTAGCGTTAGCTACTCTAAATCCAATTCTATTATCGTTGTTGAAAAATATATGGTCTGTAGAATCTCTACCTATCTTCAGGTCTGTGGCAAACGTATCACCACTAACAGAAGCAGTAAACTCTTGAGCATTACCACTTGCGTCACCGTAAAATAGTTTACCATCAGTTGTGTTGATTGCTAATTCACCAGTAACTATCTCGTTATTTGCAGGCGAGTTGCCCGTATTACTGTCGTTTTTAATTATGATTGTGTTGACCATTTTTTTCTCCTTGTGGTAAATACACCATCATCGTCAATGACTCCGGTGTATTTAAAGTTTGCGGTTGTCTATCCTTAGAATGTTCCACCGTCAATAGTTGCACCATCTAGTGCACCAGTGATAGTAAAATTTCTTATACCTGTGTAATCTTTGCTAGAATCTAAGATAACAGCTTTACTTGCGATAGCATTACCAACAGCTGTGCTTCCTAAATCCAAAGCATTCAATTCACCTACTACTGCAGTGATACCATCAAGAACGTTAAGTTCTGCTGTTGTTGAAGTAACACCGTCCATAATGTTAAGTTCAGATGCAGTTGCAGTAACACCATCTAAGATGTTTAGTTCTGCAGCTGTTGAAGTTACATTAGTACCAGCGATAGAGAAAGTTCCTCCGACATCAACGTTTCCAGAGAAATCTCCGGTAGCTGCGTCTAATTCACCTGAAATTGTAATATTTCTACCACCACTAATATCTTTGTTAGAATCAGTGATAATTGCTTTGCTAGCAATGACAGTACCATTAGTAATTCCATCAATCAAGTTGAGGTCAGTTGCACTAGCTGTAACACCATCTAAGATGTTAAGTTCAGCTGCTGTAGATGTAACTGCAGTTCCTGCTATTTGTAAACCACCTGCTTTAGCAACGTTAACATCAACATTATTAGCAAATGCAACCGATGTGTCTGCTAGTGTAATTAAATCAGTGTCATCGGTATGTCCAATTGTTGTTCCATTTACTATTACATTATCAACTGTTAGAGTTGTAAGTGTTCCTAGAGAAGTAATGTTAGATTGAGCTGCTCCTGTAACTGTTGCGGCTGTTCCACTTGTGTTACCTGTTACGTTACCAGTGATGTTTCCACTGAAAGTTCCTGTGATAGTGCCTGCTTTCAAATCCTCAAAAGACGAACCATGCTTCAATTCCACACGATTAGCAGTTGCGTTGTATTGGAAAGTTACATCATCTCCAGAACCACCTTCAAATGTCAAACCTGTTGCGTCTGCAACTTCACTACCTGAATTACCACTACCTAAAACAATGTTGTGGTCTTCTACAGTCATAGTTGCTGTGTTTACTGTGGTTGTGCTTCCTGAAACAGTCAAATCTCCAGTAACTACTAAGTCACCAGCTGCAGTAGTAACCGAAGAACTTCCGTTTCCGATTGTTACATCGATTTCATCTTCTGCGCTACCGTCTGTTAATATAAGACCGTTTTGGAATTCACCATCATGTGTAGCTACACCTAAAGATAATTTACCTCCTTCTGCACCGTTTGATGCGTCAGCTATAGATGCTGTTATTTTTGCAAAAGTAGTTTGTGCTTGTGCGTCATCATCAGCAACGAACTCAATTACTCCTGCAACATCGTTGTCTGCTCCTGCTGCACCTTTGTCTTTGACAAATCTCATACGTGCACCATTTGCGTCGTTGGTTGTGTTTTTAACTATAAGTAATGGGTCTGTACTATTAGCTGATTGGAAAGTAGCTGTATCTCCAGTAATAGTCATATCTCCTACTCCTGTGATTGTAGTTGCTGTTAATGCACCTGTATCTAAAGTGCTTGAACCATTATCAATATTTCCAAACCCTGAAGTAATAGAACCTGAGTTTAATGCACCAGTGGTTACAATATTTGAGTCACCTGCTGCAGGTGCTGCACTTATATCGCTCAACACTTCGGATGCACTTCTACCTTCAATAGCTGTACCATCTACCCTTAAGAAGTCGTTATCTGCAACTCCACTTGTAAATTTGGGTACGTTGTTGTTTGATATACCTGTTGATAGTGTTGCAGTGGTTGTGATTGCAGTTCCATCTAATGTCATAGCATCTGCTTCTAATGTACCATCTACATCAACATCTCCTGAAATATCTAAATCAGCTGCTGTAAGTGTTCCAGTCAAAGTTACGTTTCTGAATGAAGCTGCGTCTTTGTTAGAATCTACTACAACTGCTTTGCTTGCTGCTACGGTACCAGCTGTGATACCGTCAAGTTGTTCTAAATCTGCTTCTGTCATAACAGCAGAGCCTATAGTTAGACTTGTGTTACAATCAATTGCACCGTTAAATGCAGCATTTCCACCTTCTGAACCATCTAATGTTAAGAAAGTGACATCTGAACCACCATCTGTTCCTTTGAAAATAATATCTGTATTATTTCCTTGTGCGTCTAAAGTTATATTACCTGAGCTAGTTGCAAGAGTTACAGCACCGTCTCCAGTTCCTATATCGTCTGCAACAACACTTGCACTGACTGCACCAGTACCTAAACCTGCGATGTGTAACATCTGAGGTGTATCATCTGATGAACCAATGTATAACTTACCGTTGCCGCCGTTGGCACCATTGTTCAACCAAGCAAGCTCACCTTTAGCAAGACCTGTTGGTGCTGTTGTTCCAGTTGCGGCACTTCTTTTCATCTGTATTGTATTTGCCATATTATTTTTTTACCTTGCTTAGAAGGTACCTCCATCTATCTTTCCATTTGTTAGTTTTGCTTTGTTGATTGTGATTTCATCCGTATCACCACCACCTCCGTCATCTGAAGTATCTATACTACCGATTTCAGTTCCAGAAGCATTGTTAAATACTATCTTTCCGTCTGCCGGTGTTACTACTACTTTATCAGGCATTTGGTTCTACCTCCAACTTTGCGTCTAACCTTCCACCTATTACACTCCAATCGAATCTTGCTGTTGCTTTTGTATCAGTCATAACATAAAATCCATCCTCAGTTTTTTTACCTATCCAAACATTATAGTTACCATGTGGCGTCAAAGATATAGTATAATCTTTTCCAACCATCTTGAACCAGTAGTCCGGCAACTCTATTCCAATCATTCTTTTTTCCTCTCCATCACCTATAACGTCGGTACCACGTGCGTACATACCATACTCTGGACCCTCTAAACATCCGTATACTAAACGTTTGTCTTCATATATAGGATGTGGTATGTTAAAAGATTTTGTCGTTGCTGACAAATGTCCTGTTATTTCTACTGCTGCATTTGAAGCTGCAGAGTTACCACCTGTAACACTTAGAGCAGTTGTACCACTGCTTCCTGATGTACCAGATAGTGTTAAAGTACCTGTCATAGTATCTCCACTGTTCTTAACCATAACGTCGTTGACTGTTATAGCTTGTGTACTTAGAGATAATAAACCTGTACCTTGATTATCAATTGTAACTGCGTCATGTGTTGTATCACCAGTTGCAATGTTTGCGTAACTACTACCGTCTGTAGTGATTTGCCATCTATCTGTAGATTCGTTCCAACGTAGTGCTACGTTATCAGAATCACCACGTTCTACTTCTATCCCAGCATTTTCACTAGGTGTACCAGTTACATCATTATTTAATGTAATTATATTATCGTTAATTGTTGTTTGTGTTGTGTTTATAGCTGTAGCAGTTCCACTTACAGTTAAATTACCCTCCACAACCATATGTCCTTTTGAAGTTATAGTATCATTAGTGTCTGCACCTAAGGTTACATCTCCACCAAGACCGTTGATAGTTATGTCTGCTTCTGCTCCACCACTTCTTGCTTGTATATCATTAGCATCTATACCTAAGTTAGCTGCACCATCAGCTCCAAACTGAGCTATACCAGTACCATCGCTCAATGTAGCATTAGAGCCTGATAAGCTTACTTCGAGAGGTACCGAGGGATTAGTAGAGCCTATAGCGAACTTTTGAGCAGATTTGTTACCATTACTACTGTCAAGCGTAAGCATAGCTGTGCTACCACCAGAGCCATATTTGTATAATATAGCTCCATCATCTAAATAAATATCTTTGTTTGAGCCATCAATAGCTCCTACTCTCAAATCGCCATCTATAGTTACCTTATGTGTTATTTCTGTAAAAGCAAGATTAGAACCAGAACCAAATCCATAGTTACCAGTTCTGAAAGCTCTTACATCAGAAGAAGCTGAATCAGTATCTTCTTGTGTAAAGGCAGATGTATCTACACTTAGAGAGTTTATTTTATTAAAAACAGCAGCTTTAGTAGGTGCTGTAGTTTCTTCCGTAGCCCAACTAGAAGCAAAAGCAGTATTATCTACTTTAGCATCAGCTTTGGCTGTAACGAATTGTTTTGAGATTAGCCTGTCATCTAATACAAGAGAATAATTTCTCTTTTTCATGCGTTCGGCTCCAACGCCGCCAAGTGGTTTTCCTATCTTTTTTGCAGGCATATATTCTCCTTTGTAAAGTTGGGCGACTTGTTTCTACCGTAGCCGCCCGAACGGTTTATTCAGCTATAAAGATTATTCAATCTAAGCGGATGTAATAATTACACCAGCTTCTGGTCTGATAATCTTCATTCCGTATCTCATAGACATGTATGAACCAACGATTCCGAAACCGGGGTTTGCTTCCTCGACGGTCATTCCGCGTCTTTCTACGTAAGCTATAGGTTTGACAGACATGTCGAAAACACCGAACTTTGTCATTGGGACATAAGCGTTAACCATAACGTTAAGGCCGTATAATTGTCCAACAATTCCAGTTCGTGCTACGCTGTCGACATATTCCAATCCACCTTTTCCACCGAAGTCAGCGGTAGTTGTACCAGCTGCTGATGTGAAAGGTGCAGTGAAGTCTGCTAAGTCTAATAGCAATTTGTAGTGGGATGGTGAAATTAAGATTGTATCAGCATTCAAGCCTTTTGCGCCAATCAATTCCATAGCGGTTGTTATGTCCCCTAGGACTAACTCAGCTGTGGATGAACTTCCAGCAGAAGAAGCTGAAGATATGTAGTGTGAACCGTTGTTGGTTCCCATTGCGTTGTACTCAGTTGCTGTGTACAAACCGTAGTCTACAAGTCTTACATCTTGTCCAGATGCTGCAGTTCCGGGTGTCTCTCCGAAGAAAGCACCGTGTGGATTGGTTGAGAAGACTGTGATTTCAGCTTCTGCATCTACGTTTGCGTGGCTGTTAATGTCTCTCAAAGTTCCTGAATCGTCGACACCAGTTCCGAAAGTTGAATCTGCTACACCGAATAAAGCTTTAACCATGTGGCTGGTGACGTGTCTGTCAACTGCCCTTCGTGCTTCGTTCAATGCAAGTTCTACTTCAGAGAATCTTGAATCTTCAATCATCCTGCGGGTAACACCAACGGCGATACCCCATTCTTTTACGCTTACACGCTCGTTGCGTAAATCGGTAGATTGGAATTTAGGAGTTGTTCCTTCTTCAATCTGTTCCATATTCATGCTTTGTTTTGCGAACGTGATATCTATATCTCCACCAGTTTCAGTTGTGAAATTCTCAGCAAACATCTCAACAACAGGTAATGCTGTTACTCTGTAGTCTTGAAGTGCATCCTTGTAATCTACAAGAACACGGTTTGCTTGTGTGCTTCCGCTACCTACACCTTGTGTCGTTAATATTCCTTCTTTAGTTGTAACCATAATAAATCACCTTAAATCAACAATACCTTTACAAAGGTTGTGGCGTTACCACTTGAATCAGCTCCTGAAAAACTGGCTGCTAGAGCAATTGCTACTGCTCTGTGTGCGTCTGCGTCTGCTGTTGGTTCTACCTTGCCTGCGTCATCAGTTGTTAACTCTTGACCGACAGTGATAGCTTCTGCAGCTTGTACGTTACAGACGATACCTTTTCCTGTTATGATAGAGGTTGGAGCTCCTGCTACTGCGTCTACTAATAGAACACCTAGAGAAACTTTCTCTCCAGAAGATGATGCTTCTTGGTCATCGGTTGCTGCAATTATTTTACCGCTGCTGTTGATATCAACGAACATACCGGCTTCAATAGCTGCATTAGCGTTTCCAAGATTCATAATTCTTGCTGGTGCACCACCATCATTTACTAATATTTCTGTTGCCATATTTTTTACCTACTTATTCTTTTTCTCCTGTAAAAGAGATTCGTCCATCCTTCATAGCGAACATGCGTGGGACTTCCTCTACTTCTACTGGGCTTTCTTCAGCGTCATGGGCTTTACCTTTTCCAAAAGTGCGTTCTGCTTCTTCTGGTACAGGCATAGATTCCATAGCGATGCTGAATCCTTCTAGCTTAACGTCATCCCATGCATTGAGTTCCTCAACACGAGCATCCTTGTTGTCCTCTTCGAGTTTTCCAAGAGCTGCCTCTTTTTCTAGGATTGAAGTTACTAAAGACATTTTCTTTGCTTTGAGTTCTTCTTCGACTCTCTCAGCTTCTTTGTCTTCGTATTTCTTCACTAGAGCAAGGGCTTCCTCGTGCTTGGTATTCAATTCTTCGAAAGATGTCGTCATGTCTTCTAGCTTAGACTTCATAGATGCGAATTCACGCTCTGTGATAGTCTCTGCTTCAGATACGATTGTTTTTTCTTCTTCAGCCATATTTTCTACCTCGCTGTTGTTCCCGTGTGTTTCACAGGCACATGGTTCATCTTCTTTCGATTCTGAACCCTCACCGAATTCACGGTGTTCATCATTACTTTCACATTCCCCTTCAATTGTACATGCTTCACAAACGGGCGTTCGAGTTTCATTATCAATGAAGCTCACCTCGATAGGACGAATGTTCGTAGCAAAAGGTTCTCCTAAAACGTCAACGTCTTTTGAAAACCAGTCAATACTAACATGTGTCATATCGCCGTTTTCTAACTTTCCTAACACTTCACTTGTTTTAGCTGCGTCTTTATCGACTTTAGCTAACATTTTAATACCAGTTTTACCATCATCCAACTCAATAATCTCTGGATTGATAGCCTTGCCTATTAAGTCTTCTTCGGTTCGCTGGTGATTAAAGTAAACTGGAAGCTCATTAAAAGCTTCTAAATTATCTTTTAATATTGAAGGTTCTATAAAAACTTTCTGGTCGCCTTCTTCATCATGTACTCCTGAAGTTATAGCTATGACCGGATAGTCTATAGTCTCTTTACCAATAGTTAAAGGTTTTTCTAATGCTAAGGCAAATGTACGTTTTGAGTCTTCGGCTTTACCCTCTGGTACTGCGAATTCTCTAACAGTACCTTCGTCCACTCTCATTCTGCATAGTTTTGCAGCCATGTCATGATATTCCTCTACACCTTTCTTTTTAAGTCTTGGGGCAAGGTCAATTAGACATTCTTCGTACTTATTGTTGCTCATGCTTCTCTGTCTCCTGTTAGGTTTCTGTTTTCGACACGGACAGATTCTTCTGTCTTGTCTTGGTCTTTACCACCAGATAGATTAGCGTTTTCAGCTGTAGGTTGTTTTTCAACAACTCCTTCTGGGTCTAAACCACGTTCTAATCTAACTTCACCGGGTGAAAGAACTCCCTCTGATAGATATATCATGTCCGTCTTAGCTTTTGTGAACGAATCTGCCACATTTATTTGACGGAATGAAAATTTAGCTTTGCCACTTTCAAGTTGTGGCATAAGTTGTGAATTCAAAGCTGCTTCTACTGCACTTTGTAAATGTTTTACGTAAGGTTCGAAAATAGCACGTGCTTGTTCAGGTTTATCAAACATTGTAACAGGAACTTTTAATGCTATGTGTATTTTCTTTAAAATGTCATCTGTATACTTACCGTATTCAAATGCTCTTTGTGTACCCTGCATTTCTTTGATAGTTATATCATTACCATGAATAATATCTTCGCCGGGTTCTAATGAGTTGAATGCATCAACAATTTCATTAATTTTGTCTGGGCCATAAGGCATGTCGGGTAAACCAGCAGATATATCAAACCTACTGGAGGCGTACTTGTTAAGAGCAGCACCAATATCCCTCTCGGCAAAATCCTTAAGGTCAACCAAGTATAATACTGGGTGAATGTCGCTAAGGCCGTAAGCATAATCATCAAATGGATTGTTTTTATACTCAATAATTTCTTGTTCTTCGAATCTAACATTCTCTTTGTCGTCTCCTACGTCTTGATAGTAATACATTATCTGACCAGATGGGTCTCTTTGTACATACATATTTTGAGACGACCTCAAAACTAAATTATCTCCAGTATATTCTAGATAACCTGTTCCAAAGATTCTACCATTACGTAACCAAGAGTATATTATATGGTCAATGTTTATCTCATCAAAAAAATTGGTGATAGCCTCGCGCTCTGCGTCATCGTCAGTTACAATGTCGTAACCATCCTTCGCTGCGTATATACAAGGTAAATCTATCAAAGTTCTTATAATAGGGTCAGAAAGATACACATTCATGTACGTTCTATAATCTCCTATCTGTGGTTCTTTGTTTGCTCCACCACCGTAGCCTCCCATCCTAGAGTTATTTTGAAGCTTGATACGTTTTATAACGCCTGCTCCAAAACTTCTTGGATTGTCCTTACTAAAAGGTGGATTTTCACCAACACTTGCGAATTCTCTTCTTCTGCCAAAAGGCAGATAATCACGTAGAGGCATGGCTATCAATACCTATAACGCGGGCACAGTATATAAAGCTTTCGCTCAAATACCTCCCGGAGTGTGTTTATTCAAGCGATTTTGTCCTCTTCTAGATGTAAATACACCTTGTCCTGTCCATCCAACATCACTTTTATTAACTGTACGCTTCGTTGGCATTGATACTGCAGCAAAATTACCTGAAATAGGTAACATTGACAGTGCACCATGCAACGCCATAGCTGTACTATCACAATAATCGTCATGTTTACCAGTAGGAGCAGATATTTTTTCAGTTTTGTTAGCTGCATCCATTGTATATTCTAAATCTACATGCTCTCTATACCACTTATTGACTAATTTTGCCTCATTTGGAGGTAAATCCTTTGGGTCTGGGATAACTACTTGTTGTTTTTGTAAATATGATACCATGTCTCTGTACACCTGAGTTTTAGTACCTTTCGCTCCACCTGTAAAAATAAATGGTATAAACTGTATACCACTTTCTATACTCGCCACCCTTATATCTTGTTCAATCGCGCCACCCATACCTGTCGCATCAATAATAAGCCTATCAGCGCCAAAACCACGAGCAATATCCATGATACGCTCACGTTGGTATGGAATATCATGTCCACCTGTTCTAGGACTGATTTCTTCCAAATAAATAAGTCGTGCCACATTCTGTGTATTTGTTTTCTCACAAGTAAATACACTAATGACAGTTGAATTAACGGACTTACCAATATCCACACCCACAGTACAGTTATGAACTTTTTCTCCGAGCTGGTGAAATCCAAGTCCTCTTGTGAATGTGCTTCGTAATAATTCGGGATTGAAGATGTTGGACGACGACTCGACGAACTCGCACTCATATTCTGTCCTCCAATATATTGAATCTTCCCCCCATTCCATCATCTTTGTGAGCATATCTTCCTCAGTATAAGGTGGGTCGTATGCTCTTCCTCGCTTTACAGCATCTCTCCATGTATAATGTAATCGTGTAAAACTATCTGCATAAGATTCATCGTATAAATAACGATACATATGATTTTCTTTTGATTTTGGAGTACCTAAGTTGATAAATGGTGCACTATTAGATATTATTGATGGTTCTACGTTATCAATAAATAACTTGTCATCTATCAATGGACTCTCATCCACTATCAGAAAGGTTGGGTGTTGTCCACGTATAGCTTGCCCCTGATTAGATGCAGCTATAGGAGCTCTACGAAGCACCGTCCCTCCCTTCATTGTGATATTAGGCTTATTGTGAAACCTGTAATGGTCTACTAAGCCATCTAAAAAAGCATTATCTGCAAAATGCCTATAACAATAATTAAATATCAAACTTGCTTGGTCTTCACTTGGAGCCAAGACAAAAACTAAATCTCTGAATCTTTTAAAGAACATATAGACTACTATAGCTACCGAAAGGGCAAAACTTTTCCCAGAGCCACGTGGAGCCAATATTGCTACTTTACGGTGTTTTTCAGAGTCACCGTTAGGATATGTTAAAGATTCAACAATAATATCCTCTTGCATAGGTCTAAGTTTGAGTGGACGTCGTTTATTATCTATCAAATAACATTCACAAAATGCACGTATTAGAAGAGTCATCTTCTTTTTATCTGCACGGCACTTGTCAAAAACTTTTTCAAGAGCTAAAGAATCGTGAGCTGCTATGCCACTAATCGCTGCGTTCAGCTGATTTTGCTCGTTCTTTATCGCTGTCTTCGTCATCCATTAAACCTTCTAAAATTTTTGAAAACCCTTCAGTATTCTTTTCCACTACAGTTGGCACTTCTATATTCAATGCTCTGAATTCTGTATGTATGTCACGAACGATTGAATTTCTTTGTCGCAGTAACTCTGTTCGAGCGTCAACATCCCGAATAGATACAAGAATTTCTTCCCACAATAAGTCTTCAAGAGCGAGATTGCGAGCCAGAAGACGGACAAGCTCTTTATGACGTTCATATTCAGCTTCTCCGACTCTCTGACGTAATCGCTCTTCGTATCCTTTGACGTCCATTACTTTTGTTCGTCAAGAGCAGCCTTAACTTTGGATTTGACTAGACCAGCTAGTTCGTCATCCTTCTCATCCCAAGCTGTCAATAATACATTTTTGACTAATGAGTCTTTAACATGTAGTTGTGCTTGTTCATCTAGTTTTTCATAGGCTTTCATTTGAGCTTTTGTTAGATTCTTATCTAGGAGTTCCATTAACTCTGCTTCATTGTTTTTTAAGTATTTGAATACCATAGCTTTTACTGCTGGTACAGTGTAAGCTATATATCCTGCCATACCCAAAACTAATGCTGCAAGAGCCATAAGTAATGGTTCGTCCATCATAGCATCTAATAAGCCTGATTCTTCTACAGTATCAATGATAGCAGTAAGGTTACCCTCTGGTTCTGCGGTCTCATTGGCGGCTGTTTGATTTGATGTTTCGTTTGCCATAGGTTTTCACCTGCATCTATATAGTATCACTGCACTATATAAAGCTTTCGTTGTGTGGCCCCATAAGACGCATAATGCGTAAGTATCCTGTGGGTTCGTGGTCTGTTAGGAGCCACAATACTATTAGGGCGTGTGACTATATAAAGATTATCCCTTGTATATTGGTCTACAAGTATAACAACGCCTAGTTCCGTCGTATAGATAACCTACTGTTCTTTTATTACATATTGGACAAGTCATATATCCCATCATCCTATTTCTTCTTAGCCGTTACTTTTGTTGGTAATGACATTTTATGGTCATGCGCTTGCTCTGTAGCTTCAATCATTTGAGCTTGTTTCTGAGCAGCATCGTTATAATCAATAACTGCTTGTGCCTTTACTTTGTAAAAAGCGGTTTTCTCTGCTTGTTCTTGTTTCCAAACATCTAAGGCGTCTTTAATAATTAGAAGGGCTGGCCCTCCTAGAATCGCTATCAAAGTTGTATACCCTTCTATTTGGTCTAGAACTGCTGCGTCTTGCAATCCGTGAAAAATCACATAACCTGCAAAACCAACCCAGAGTAAAACCAAAGGTACAGCAATCATAAACATAAAGACATCGTTAAATGTTACGCCTTCGTTTGCTTTATCGTTACTCATATTTTCAGTCCTCCTTTTCGGTTTTATTTCTATCTTCTTTTTTGATTGTTTCGGTTTTGGGAGTGAGGGAAGTTGTGGTAGATAACGAAAAGCTCGTCTTAGCATTGAACTTACTACAAGTACACCAAGTATCACACTTAGGACAGCCATTATTACTGCTAATACTTCCAGAATTCTTATTGCTTCTATCACTCATTCTTCCTCCAGTACAATGTCTTCAATTATAAACCATGTGACGTGCTCATATTCGCCATTTCTATTCCAGTCTGCGAATAGATTGACGTATATAGTATACCAACCAGTATATGGTTCTGTGAACCAATCCACACCTGAGTGTAGAGGATACTCATTAGCTTCCCATCCTGTTACATTGAAGTAGTTGTCATTCCACATATATCCATTAAAAACAGTCTCATTATCTTCTACTTTCATATGACTAACGTCATAACCAATCATAATTGGTAATGTGTCTTGGTCACAATCAGTATCTACATCTACAGTAATATTCAAAGAGTTATATTCTCTTGAATAGTTACCATATTCCATTCCGTTATAAAAATAAGTTTGATTAGCTGTGCATTCATATTCTTCATCATATTCACAACTACCATCGTCTTCCTCTGCCCTATCGTTGTAATTGGATGCATCTATATCCATACATCCGTAAATAGTATCATCTTCCTCAGTTTGATTCCCTGTTCCGTTATCTATCGGTCCGCCCAAAAACTGACACCTACCATTATCATGAGTAGCTTGTGAGTTATAATTAGTTGCTTCGGGGTTAGTACATCCATAGACAACAGGAGGAGGGAATACACAAGTACCATTATCAAAATCAGCATCGATTTTATAATTAATGGCAGTTGGGTCAGTACATCCACCCCTTGGTTTACTTTCATCCTCTCCTCCGAAAATCTCTTGTATAGCGCTAAGGTCACCACCACCGCCAAAAAAAGCGAGTATTAACACTGTGAGTATCGACCCAAGTTTCTTTCCTAGTTGAGTTTCACCTAGTTTATCACCTGCTTTACCTATTGTTTCGAAGAGACCTTCCTCTTCGTCTGGTTTTCGACCTCTACCTCCTAAGCCCAAAGCTTCTCGTTCCTCGTCAGAAATCACGGAGATAGCGCCGTAGTCGTCGCGCGCCATGCATACTAATAGAACGTCATAGTATTTAAAGCTTTCGTTGAATATAGTGTGAGTTGAATCATGTATATCCTCAATTGGACGTATATGCCCAAAGTATACGGTTGGTCAACCCAAAATACATCATCAGTCTGCATATCTTAGTGCCATCCAAAACGCAGCAGACATCATAAGTAGTCCAAACATTGCTGCAAGTGACTGTACCATTGGTCCATCTATCATTTTTGTTCCTCCTCTTCTGGTTGTGCCATGTATTTTTCGATATCATCTTCAGAAAGTGTAGCATTTTCCGCTTTAGCGTACTTTTTTCTAGGTTTATAGTTACCTTTTGGTTTCCATTTTGGTATTTCTGCATCGCAGGGACCATCCTTACTGCTATGAAATGAGCACCATTTACATAAATTCTGTGGTGTTTGCTCCCAATCCTCTTCTTCGTGCTTTTCTTTTATCAAATCGTGTACATTTTTGATGATTTCTTTAGCTTCATCTAAAACTTGTTGGTTTACTTTGACATAAAACGTGTCATCAAAGCGTAAATACGACACTCCAACGAATTTTGGCATCTCTCCCATCTCTAAAGTGTACAAAAACGCATAAATTATCAACTGAACATAGTAATCATCAGGTAAATATGGTCCATAACGCTTACTTGTTTTGTAATCTAGCAGTGTGGTACCACCATCAAAGTCATTACAGACCGCATCTACAATGCCAATCACGTTATATTTCTGTGATTTGACCCATTTTTCAGCATATTTTGGTGCAACAGAGTTCCAAGCCTGCCATTTTGACTTGTAAATCTTCCATTCTACCATTTCGTTTAGTTTTTTATCTACTGCTTTTACAAAATTCACTAGAATATCGTGTGTTTCTACCTTCATTGCTTCGATTTCTTCTGCAGAATGCACATCCCAAAGCCATCCATGCTTCTCAATCTTGTCTTTCCAACCTGTTTCGAACTGTTCTAGCATCCATTCATGCGGGTTCCCCGTTTCCCATGCCTTGAAAGTCTTGAATTGTACCTTGAAAAGGTCTTCAAGGATGGCGTGTACTAGCGTACCACGAAAGAGATGAATGGTTTTTTGTTCTGGCAACTTAGCAATGTACTTGTAATAAAACTCGCGTTGACATTTTCTAAACGTATTTATTTTCGACGGTGATAAACGCATCGAACTTGCTTCCCAGCTCTCTGACATTAACAAATCGCCCCTTGTAAATCTAAATTTATAGTCGTCGAGGCTCTATTAGGCTCGTCACGTGCTATTTTGAGCAGTATCAAATAACCTATCAGGTCATCTAACGTATCTTCTGTAGCATCGTTGAGCCCTACGTTCTTGATTCGCGATAGCTTATCGTCTATCCTAGCGCAAATCGCGGCTGCGTTATCTTGCTTCGAAAAGATGCTAATAGGCTCTACTGCGCTATTGCCATATTTAGCGTTCTTTTCCAGAAGTAAAGTTTTGATGTCTTCACATGTTGTTGCTATCTTCGTTGATATTTTTGTCATACACTCTAAATACCTAGTCCCTATATAAAGGTTTGCTTTATTGGAGAACCCCCCATGCTTTGTAGAGCCCACTTGCGGAATCAACAGCCAGTGACTAATGGAGCCTTATTACACTTAGAAGCACTACTGTTATCCCTTTAGTATGCTTAATATATCTATACTAATATAGCTATATATCTTAATATATCTATATTATACTTTCAAAATT
>VTLG01005363.1_pt1 | contig 19438 bp, 12 predicted proteins | sample 4694571 | NCBI WGS metagenome assembly VTLG01 (sample SAMN12604809, study PRJNA352737) | marine metagenome | biome: ENVO:00000447; feature: ENVO:00000209|ENVO:00000569|ENVO:01000036; material: ENVO:00002151; isolation source: viral sequences binned using virsorter ...
CAATTGATTTTACTTCTGGAACAGTTTCGGGAACAGGAGATGATCTTGCATCCTTTATTCCTACAAGTGTTGCAAATTCATCTGTTTTTACTTTTACTACTTCTGGTACAGGATCGACAAGTGGAGCCATTAGTTTAATTTCAAATGCAAATAATGTTTTTCAAAGTGCGATGACCACTGAAGATCAAACGTTTGGTGCAATCAATTCAATTGCAATTACATCTCATGGAAGTGGTTATGAAGCAATTCCAACTGCCGCGGCTTCCAATGATTATTATGCATCTCGTTATGAAGTGGATTCGACAAATGGTGGATTTCTTGGAAGAAATGCAACAATTTCAATTGGTGCATTGGGTGGGGCGGTGACAGGTGTTACTATTACTGATTCGGGATTTGGTTATAAGACTGATCCAACCATAATTGTTCCTGTCAATTCCACACCAGCAACTATCGTACCAACAATGGCAGTTGCAAAAACAAAAGATGGTGTTCATGTTGGTGAATCTGGATTTCCAAGTTCTGGAAAAAAACTTCAAGATAATGACTATTATCAAGATTTTTCTTATGTTCTTCAAACAACGGACTCGATTGATGTATGGAAACAGGATGTTCTGAAACTCTTACATCCTGCTGGAATGAAACTATTTGGTGAGGTTGCAATTGCAACTCTGTTAAACTCACAAATGTTTGATAGAGGATTGAACAACATCAACTCATTAAATGAGGCTGGTACGGCTCGATATCGTGAATTGGGAATGCGATTCTTTACAGTTGTTCTTGATGATCTTAAAACTCAAGTAGAAACTGTTCTAAACCAAGAAGTTGAATTTAAAGTTTCCCCAACAAGAATAAAAGCACTAATGGGAAATCCAACTATTCGTCTAGAAGATACTTTAGAAGGATGGTTGTTAGAGGAAGATGGAGTACCAACTACATCGACAGATCCAGTATATTATGGAGAAACTTCAAATATTGGACATATGCGAATTGAGGCCGAACCTATTTCGTCCTTAATAGAATATTTAACAATGCTTTTAGCATCAAATGGAAGTCCTGCTGAATTTTTCTCTCTCATGTCAGCCAAAACTGTAAGTAACGTTTCATATGAAAATAATATTTTTCTAGAATCAAGTAGTGGGGGGGAAGGTAATGTTCTTTTACAAGAAGATGGTATTCCAGCATCATCTGGTGCTTATGTTGGAACAGAATCAACAGAAGGATATGTTTTTTCAGAAATAGTAAGAACTAAATTAACAACTTCTGAACCGCATTATTTCCATGAAGGCGATGAAATATGGTTGGATGAATTTGAGGGAACTGGTTTAGAAGGTATAAATGGAAATCGTTTCAAAGCTTCTGATGTAGAATTTGAAGGAAATCTATTATTAGAAGATTCAGTAGATGGAACTTTAAACAATTCCTTGTTACAAGAAGATGGAATACCAGTAGGAAATGCATCTTATTTTGGGACACAATCTCTTTATGGTTTTCTGAAAAATGAATTAGGATTAACATTTACTTTAAGTGATCCAAAAACAACATATGCAAGTAATGTTCAAGAAGGTCTACATGATGATTTTGATATGGGAGCTGACGATTTTAGAATGCAGTTAGAAGATCATAGTGGTTTTAGTGGATATTTGTTGATTGATAGTACAGATGGAACAGCAAATGCTGGTGATAATATGCTAAGTGAAGAATCTACTGGTTCTGTAATAATTACTACTAATGGAAAAATATTCCGAACTGGAAAAGAAATGACTACAGGAATTCCGATTTCTTTATTAGCAAAAGAATATACTGGTGAATATTCTGATCAAGTAATACATAATTATGAACACTTTTGTCCTTCTGATTTTAGCACCCTTACTGATGGGATTAATTGGGAAACACGAGCAAGACATCTTTCAATTGAAAGTATGATTCTTCTTAATAGCACAGATGGTTCTGCGGATGCAGGAGATGAAATATTACTTGAAGATGGAAGAACCAATTCACCCACATCTTCTTTAATAGGAAAACTTCTTGCAAATGAAGGAGTTGTTGATATAGCACAACATGAGGGAGAAATTTCAATCACAGAACCACAACATCGAACTGTAACAGCTACATATATTATTGATCACGATTTTAATAATGTAGTTTTGGAAGATGACACTGGCGGAAAAATTTCAACAGAAGATTCTATCATTCAAAATCAAGTAATTTCATTAGATCGACCTTTTGATTATAAAGGACAACCTTACGAAAACAATTATGGATTTTTATATTACAACCACAAGGTTGACCAAAGAGTTTCCGTATAAATATAAGAGAATTATCAAGGAGAATAAACCGTGCCTGCTTTAGTAACAAATAATTTTAGAATTCACAATTCAAAACAGTTTCGTGAGATGCTCTCCGAGGCTTCATTGATAGGTGGAACCGGCATATCTTCTGCTGAAGAAACTGCACTTTCTACCAACGCATATCTTTTTATAGGAAAATCAGATTCTTGGTCTGGGTCGTTTAGTGATACGAGTATTCCAGATCCAAGTACGGCTACGAGTCCATCATCTGACACGACAGGAAATACTGCATATTCTCATTGGCGAGATATGATCGCTGCGAAAAAAGTTGCAGCATCAGATGTAAGTCATGTGGTTACACGACATAATTGGACTACAGGTAGGCATTATGCAATGTACAAAGATACCGAAACCTTCAGTAATTTAATTTCTTCACGAACAAGTCAAACTTTAGCAAATACTGCTGGAACTGGTACTACTACTGCTACTTTGTATCCAATGTATGTAATGAACTCTAATTATGGTGTTTACAAGTGTCTTTATAATTCAGAAGTTGAAATAAGTGGAACAAACTATCCAAAAGTATCAACAGTAGAACCAACTGCAACAACTACAACTGCTGGAGCTCCAGCTGCACTTGCAGATGGTTATGTTTGGAAATATATGTATACGATTACTGCATCAGAGGCTTTGAAATTTGTGACAACAAGTTATATTCCAGTTAAACAACTCCGTGATGCTAATGCATATGGAAATACTGCAACATCGGGTGGAATGACATCGGGAACTGGTGCTAAAAATGATGGATCTGATCAGGCAGCAATCGAATTAGCGGCAGTTGATGGTGCATTGGATATTTTTGTGATTAATACAGATGGATCGGGATATACTTTTGAAAATAATAAAGTAATTACGAATTCTGGTGAAAGTACAACATTGACTATGGCAAGTCCAGGCCTCACAACAAATGATTATTACAATAATTCATCGATATATTTTACATTTAGTGGAACTTCTTATGTTAGAAAAATTACGGATAGTGCATATTCAAATCCAAACATGACTCTTACTTTGAATGCAACTGTTCCAGCATTATCTGGTACGGTAACTGCAAATGTGGCACCATTTGCAAGAATAAATGGGGATGGTCATGGTACAGAAGTTGTTTTGACTGCAAATAGTTCAGATACAGATGCGGTTGGGGGTGTTACGGTAGTAAGTACTGGTAATAGTTATACAACAGCTACTCTTGTTGTTGAACAACAAGGAACAGGTGCAGGAACAGGTGCATCTATTACTCCAATTGTTCCACCAAAAGGAGGACATGGATATGATCCAATAAGTGAATTGGGTGGATATTTCATTATGGTCAATTCAAAATTGACTCAAGATGAATCTGGTGCATTCACTACAACTAATGATTTTCGTAAAATTGGATTATTGACAGATCCTAATCAAGATGGTGCATATACACGGTATACATCAGATACAGCAACACAGTCAAAAACGTTCACTTATATTTCAAACACGGCTGCAATTGCTGGAGATATTACATTAACTCAGGGTACAGTTGGTGCAAATGGTGCAACTGCATATGTGGTTGATGTGAATGCATCTGCAAAAACCATTAGAGTTGTTAATGTTACAAATGGTGCAAATGCAAGTGCAGGGTATGATGGTAAGCCAGGTTCGTGGCAATGTACTACTACAAACGTTGCGAGTAGTTTTACAGGAGTAACTAATGCTACAGCAACGTTTACTTATACTGGTGGTTCTGCTGTATTAACAAATGTTGCAAATGGTTCAATGCAAATTGGTTCTGGAAATATTATCTATGTTGAAAATCGAGCTCCAGTTGCTCGTGCATCTGATCAAACAGAAGATATTAAACTTATTATCGAATTCTAAAAGAACAGTATTATAAATGGCAAATGTAACAACTAATTTTAATGTATCTCCTTATTATGATGATTATGATGAGGATAAGGGGTTTTTAAGAGTTCTTTTTCGTCCAGGCTACGCAGTTCAAGGAAGAGAACTTACTCAATTACAAACAATTCTACAAAAACAGTCATCTCGTTTAGGTGATCACATTTTCAAGGATGGTAGTAAAGTTCTTGGAGGTGAAGTAACTTTAGACACAGAAGTTACTTATCTAAAGTTGACTACTACTGATACTGCAAGCCTTTTTGCAGATGGAATAATTTCGGATACCAGTGTTACTGTTGGTGCAGGAACAACAAGAGCACAAGTAGTTGCTGCGATAAATTTGGTTGGTTCAGATGCTCCAACTCTAATTGTCAAGTTTATTTCTGGAACTGCGTTTTCTGCTGGTTCAACTATTTACTTAGAAGGATCAACTGCAACTACTGCGACTGTTGCGGCAGTTGCACATACAGGTGGTGCATCAATTGTAAGTATTAATCGAGGTGTATATTTTGTTAGTGGATTTTTTGCACTATGTCTTCCACAAACTCTTGTTCTTGAAAAATATAGCAATACTCCAACATACAGAATTGGTTTAACAACTACCGAATCTATTGTAGATAGTACTTCAGACACATCTCTTCTTGATCCTTCTGCTGGAACAACAAATGCAAATGCGCCAGGAGCAACACGTTTTAAAATTACACTAACACTGGCGAAGAAAACGACTTCTGGAACAGATCCAGTTGCAGCTAATGCAGATTCAAATTTTATAGAATTGATGAGAGTTTCAAGTGGAACTCCAACAAAACATGTAAAATATCCAGTTTATGGTGAGATTGAAAAGACACTTGCAAGACGAACATATGATGAATCGGGGGATTATACGATCAAACCCTTTCCAGTTGAAATAATTGATCATCAAGGAGCAACAGGAACAACTGCTGCCTCTACTGATACAACAATTACTGGTGTACTAACAGATTTTGAAAATGATTTTGCAGTCGGAGATTCGATTTATTTATCTTCTGCAACAACTTCTTATGCAGCCATTTCTTCAATTACAAATTCAACTTCAATGATTGTTGATACTGCTTTAGGAGATGGAACTGCACAAACAATTTACAATAGAAATCGTGTTTCTGCTGCACTAGATGCTGGAAAAGCGTATGTAAAAGGTTACGAATATGAGAGTATTGGAACTGATTATGTTGATGTCAAAAAAGGTCGAGATGTTTTAACGGAAACTTCTTTTCCAATTAATCCAAATTTTGGTAATAGTGTCAAGGTTACAAATTTTACCGCAGGAAATTCATTAGAAACAGTTACAGGAAATCCATTTAATCCCGAAACTCTTTCTGTCACATATGATATTCATAGTGTTCCATTAGCGAATATTGTAAGTACAAATACACATACTTACAATTCTACAAAGATGGGAACAACACGAATTCGACAGATTGATTATAGTTCTGGTGCATTTACAAACACATCTACAAGTAATACTGCTATATTAGATGCATATATTTTTGATACTCAACTTAGTCCATTAACAATAAATGTTGGTACAGTGGGGTATTCTTCAGGTGAAACTTCTATTGGATTAGAAACGTTAAAGGCTTCATCTAAAGATGATGCATATGCTGGTGCAAAAATAACATTGGGTTCAGAAACAAGAGAAATTGTTTCATCTGGAACGATACTCAATATAGCATTGGAAGGAACTACTGGTGGAAATATAGTAATTGATAGTACAGATGGGGCCGGAAGTGATTCAGGGGATAATATAATAAACGAACATGGAATTGGAGCGGCAATAAATCTTGCATTTTCAACCAGTGCTGATTCTTCAAATACGGTAACAATTAATTATTCTACAAGAGAAATGGAGTCGATTGCAATTTCAAATTCAACTTTTGGACATGCAAATACTCCATCTATGGATATTGATGTTACAAGTAAGGTTGATACTGGAACTTTGACCAGTAATACAAAACTTTTTGATACAGATACGAATTCGTTAGTATTTAAGTTGGGATTTGATAATATAAGAGGAATAGGATCTCAAAGTGGAACAACTTTTACTGCACAAGGAATATCATATCAAAGAAAAGAAACAATAGATGTTACATTTTCAAATTTTGCTTCTGCTACTGGTGCAACAATTACCTCACCAACCAATACAACATTTGAAACAGAAGGATTGAGTACTGGAAGTTTGGTTTCACCTCAAGCCAATTATATTTTGGTTGCATCAAACAATTCTGTTGCAGTAGCAACAAGTAGTGGAACACTCGATCCTCAAATTGTTGCAGGAGAAATTGTTGATTGTAACGTAACAGTTGTGGCAGACAATCAAGTAACAATTACTCCAAAACGAGATAGTTTAACTTTTACCGCCGGATCTTTTAAGGGAAGAGTATATGCAACTTGTGATCATACAGGAAAAACTCCAAAAACAAAAACAAGAGTAAATGCAACTGCATTATCAACATCAAATGATATTAATACGAATACCATTTCATTGAATAGTGACGGAACAGCGACACAACAAAATGCAAGATTGACAGCAGGACACCATATAGTTCCTCCTGTAACTGGAACACAATCTCTTGGTGTAGCAGATGTAATACGAGTTACAAACGTGATCGAAGCTTCTGCTGCAAATGGTGCAGCAGTAACACAATTCGCTAGCGTTTCTACTGCGGCTGGAAATACTGCACATGTGAACAATATTACATCACGGTACTCTTTTGCAAATGGACAAAAAGATAATTTTTATGATCATGCATCAATCACATTAAAAGCAGGACAAACACCCCCTGCAAATAATGTATTGATTACTTTTGATTATTTCTCACATTCAGCTGCAAATTCTTATTTTTCTGCTGATTCATATACCAATGTAGATTATACTGATATTCCTGCATTTACGAGTCCAACAACTGGAACAAGAAAAGAGTTGCGAGATTGTATAGATTTTCGTCCATATAAAGGGTTTGCAAATGGTGCGGCCAGTGCTGGAATAATACAATCGAATGATGATATGCCAGATGCAAAAGTTCAAATATCTGCAAATGTTGCATATTATCTTCCAAGAAAAGATAAACTAACACTCACAAAAGATAGAGTATTCAAAATCATTGAGGGAGTTTCTACTGAAGAACCGAATTTACCAGCAGATGATGAAGATGCAATGACTCTTTATAATTTGGATATTCCTGCATATACTTTTAATGCAAGTGATGTAGACACTCAGTATATTGACAATCGCCGATTTACCATGAGAGATATCGGTAAGATCGAAAAAAGAGTTGACACACTTGAGTATTATACTGCATTAACTTTACTTGAAAAAGAAGCAAGTGACGTTTCAATAAAAGATTCTGCAACAAATACCGAAAGATTTAAAAATGGTATTATGGTTGATTCTTTTAATGGACATAATATTGGTGATGTATCAAACGAAGATTTCAAGGCTGCAATTGATTTTGAAATGAAAGAACTTCGACCAGCATTTAGTTCTGACTCCTTTATGTTCACTCATGATTCTTCTGGATCAAGTGCAAATACAGCAAAAACAGGTGACATGATTACTCTTGCGTATAGTTCTGCAAATCTAGTTGTACAACCACTTTGTAGTAATACCGAAACAATCAATCCATATGGTACAACTCAACTTAACGGACAAATGACATTGAATCCACCAAATGATGTGTGGATGGCGGAAGATGGAAGACCAACTGTTCTCATTAATCTTGAAGATTTAAACGATCATTGGGTACAAGGAAACGAAAATGGGTTTGGAAAACAATGGGATGATTGGAGTTTTGCATGGAGTGGAGTACAAGTTAATGATGATAATTTGATTAAGAATCGAAAAACTTCAATGACATCGAATAATGTTTCGAGATTTGCAACAATAACGAGTCAAAATAAAACACGAACTGGTATTATTTCAACCAAACCTCCAGAAACAATTAAACGATCAGTTGGAAATCGTTCTGTTAGTATTTCAATTATTCCTTATATTAGAGGACAAAAAGTACAATTTCTTGCAAAGGGTGTAAAACCGAATGCAACGTTTTATCCTTATTTTGATAATACTCTCGTAACTGCAAATACGAAACCAGCATATATTTTGACATATACTGCAAATACTACATCTGCAAACTCTGGTGTGTTTAATACAAGAGCAGGAGAACAGGTAACATTAACTCATACAAGTTCTGGTGCTACTGGAATTGCACTTTATCAAAATTCAACAAGTATTTTAGTTTCAGATATAATTCAAACAGTTACGATGTCTGGTTCTTTTAACAATACTCCTGTTCTTGGAGAAGTGATTACTTTTTATTCTGATGCAAATAAAACAGTTGTGACGGCAACAGGAACTTTACAAGCATATGATGCGGCTGATTATAAATTAACCGTTAATAGTATATCTGGTACAATTGCATCAACAAATCGTGCAAATGGTGCATCGTGGTCATCAGCTCAAACAATCACTGTTTCTTCAACTGGTGCATTTGCAACAGGACAAGTATATCAAGGTGTTGGTGCTGCAAAATCAAACGGAAACATTTCGGCGGTTGGGTCTTCAACACCAACATATTCTGGTGCATTGACTGCTGATAGACATGGTGTTGTTGGGGGAGAACTTACAATTCCTGCAACTACTTTTCGAGCTGGAGAAAAACTTTTTCGCTTGACAGATAGTTCTACAGATACAGTTGCAAGTACAGAATCGGTTGCAGAAAAAGTTTTTAGAGTACAAGGACTTTTGGAATCTCGTTCTGGAAGAATTTCTTCTACTCGACCAATGGAATCTAAAAGAGAAAACGTTAAAGAGAAAAATACAACTCAAGATACAATCAATCGTATTTCTACTTCAACCAACTGGATTAATCCTCTTTCACAGACATTTCTTGTTGATCGAAATGAGAATCCAAATGGTGTGTATGCAAGTAGTATTGATATTTTCTTTTCGGGAGTGGATGCAACTCTTCCAGTTACACTTCAACTCCGGCCTGTTGTAAATGAATTTCCAAGTTCATCTGCAATTCTTCCATTTTCTGAAGTGACCTTAAATGCTTCTGAAGTGACTGCAAATTCAACTGCACCAAGTGCAGCTACATCTTCTACTTACACACGATTTACATTTGAATCGCCTGTTTATTTGTATCCAGATGAATATGCAGTTGTTTTGACATCTTCTTCACCAGCATATTCGGTTCATGTTGCAAACTTAGGAGAAACAGTTAAAAATACAACAGATACAAAAGTTTCACAACAACCATTTGTCAGTGCATTTTATCAACCACAAAACTCTTCTGTTTGGAAAGCAAATGTTGAAAAACAAATGATGTTCAAAGTTAATCGTTGTAATTTCGATACTGGTTCACATTCAGTTTATTTGTCAAGTAACGCAGAACCACTTTCTGGAAATACAGCAGGAATAAATTACGATGTATTTAAGTTGTCAACGAGTGAACTGACATTTTCCAATACATCAATTGCATATTCTTTCAAAGGAATTGATCAATCAAAAACTGTTGAATCGGCTGCAAACAGAACAGCACAGATAGATTCTGATTGGACAAGTTTTTCTGCAAATCGAAATATTACTCTTACTACACAAAAGAAAACTGTTTCGCCTTTATCTACTACAGGTTTGACCACATATTCGGCAAACAATGTTTATCTCCGTGCAATTATGACATCGAATGATTCTAAGGTTTCTCCTGCAATTGATGTATCAAGGATCAATCTCATTACAGTTGAAAATCAAGTTAATCGTGGATCAATTGCAAATTCAGATATTGTAATTACAAATGGTGGAACAAATTATTCTGTTCCAATACTAACATTTACAGGAGGTGGGGGAACTGGTGCAACTGCATCTGCAACTCTTACAGCAAATGTTATTACTGGAATAACTGTTACGGCGGGTGGTTCTGGATATTACGAAACCCCAACGTTGACAATTACAGATGATACAAGTGGAACTGAATCGGGTGCAACAGCAACTGTTCAAAGTGAACTCAATGCAACTGGTGGAAATGCTAAAACACGATATATTACACGAAGAGTAACGTTAGAAGATGGATTTGATGCACAGGATCTTAAAGTAATGGTAAATGCATACAAACCAAAAGATACAGATATTAAAATATACTATCGTGTACACAATGCAGATGATCCCGATGATTTTGAAGTTAAACCATACGTTCTCATGACTCAGGAAACAGATTCAAATCGAATTTCTGCAAATGAGAGTGATGTTCATGAATATACATTCAAATCACCCGATAATGTAATTACGTATACATCAAATAGTGTTACTTATGATAAATTTAAAACATTTGCAATCAAAATTGTTCTTGGTTCAGCTTCAAGTGCGATTATACCAAAAGTTAAAGATTTGAAAGCAATAGCATTGGATTTTTAAAATATGTTAGCAAAAACGGACAGAGTTGGTCTTGTAAGAGACATGAATAATAATGCACTTCTTGCAAACGATATTTCTTCTTTACATTCTCATCGTGAAGAGTTTCGTAGGAAACAAGAAATGAATAACAAATTAAATGATATAAATATTATGAAAGAACAAATACAAGAATTATTAAAATTCCGTGATGAGTTTCAAGAATTTAAACTATTATTGCAAAATCACATTCAGAGAGATAGTCAATGGCATTCACAGGTGTAAACAGAGCTAACGTTGCGGTTACGGACACGTTTGATACGTGGAGAATTCGTACCAATGAAGTCAATACCACATTAAATCTTGCTGCGGCCGCAAATACTGCTGATACATTAGTATATCGTGATAATGCTGGTTCTGCAAATCTTAATGTATTAAATGCAAATACAACAATTGTCACCCATACAGGATCTACTGATTCTGCAATTTCAGTTGTTTCCGCTGTTGCTGCACATACTGATGGAACATATGCATCAATCAAGACAACTGGTGGTCTTTATGCAACATTATCATCTAAATTTGCAGCCGATTTAACTATTGGTACAAATTTGACAGTTAATGGTAATATTGTTGCTGGTAATGCTACATCTGATACATTGACATTTACTGCAACTCTTACAGGGGATATTCTTCCAACTACAACTACAGCTGTTTCTAGTGGGGCAGCTGACGGATCTGATCTTGGTGCTACTGCAAATCAATTTGCACACATTTATAATTCACAACAAACAATTTCCGCAGTTGCTGGGATTACTGATAATGTATTTTCGGTAACAAGTGCAGCTGGTGCAGGAAATACTGCTACTATCTTAAACAATGGTGTTACATCTGGAACTATTCTTTCAGTGACATCAACTTCAACGGATACAACTGCAAGAAAATTAGTTCAAATTACTAACGATGCAGCTGCGGCCACTGGAGCAACCGCATTATCAATTCAATCAGATGGTGGTAGGGGTATTTTCGTTGATTCCAATCTTGCAGCTGGTTTACCTTCACTTGAAATAGATTCAGAACATACAACAGCAAATGCAGTAATCATTAATGCAGATGCAACTACAACTGCAACAGCAATACAAGTAGATACTGATGCACTTACATCTGGTTCAGCATTAACTATAAACGAAAACTCTTCATCAACTACTGCAAGAAATGTTATGCAGATAGTTCAAGATCATGCTTCTGCAACATCATCAACTGCTCTTGCTATACAATCGGATGGTGGTAGAGGTCTTTTCATTGATTCTAATCTTGCTGCTGGAAAACCTTCAATAGAAATAGATTCGGAACATACTACTGCAAATACGGTAGTTATTGCTTCTGATGCTATTACAACTGGTTCTGCATTATCAATATCTTCTACTGGAACACATTCGGGTAATTTAGTTTCATTTTTAAGTGATGGTGCAGCTACAGGGCCGACTCTTTACATGAGAAGTGATGCATCTAGTGGATCTGTAAAGGTTCTTCAGGTTGCAAACTCTTCCGCAGATATTTTTAGTGTTACACAAGCTGGTGACGCTACAGTAGGAAACGATTTAACAATATCGGGGGATTTTGTAGTTACTGGAAACCTTAGTGTTGCTGGATCGACTTCTGAAATTAATACGACAACCACATTAGTAAAAGACAAGACATTAGTTCTTGGAACTCAAGGTGCATCTCAAACTGGTGCAACTTATACTGCTGCAAATCCACCAGTTGTTACTACTACCAGTAATCATGGATTGGATAATGATGATATTATTTTTATTGTTGCATCATCTGGAACTGCAATTACATCTGAAACATTAGTAAAAGTTTCTGCTGATAATGGAAGTAATCAATTTACTCCTACGAATGTTGATGGTACAGCAATTACTGCATCTGGTGATAGTACATCAAGAACAATTTCTTTTACCGGCCCGCAAACAGATGCACTTATAGATGATGCAGGAATATATCTCCCAGGCGCCACAGAAATTCATTCTTTTAAATGGGATAATACGGACAATTATTGGGAAACAACCGATTCACTTTATATAAACGATACAGGACAATTAGTGCTTCCAAAAGGAACGGATGCACAAAGACCAGCTGCAACTGCAACTGCAACTGTACCGGCCGCAACAACTGGGGCAATCAGATATAATTCTGATACATCTAAAGTAGAGGCGGTATTAACTTCAACATCATATGAAAATATGTCATCTGAAACATTTGCAACAGCTATTGCAATTGCACTAGGATAAATAGTTTAGACACACTTATAATATAAAAGAGAATAAAAAATGGCAACAGCATTTAAAAATTATACCGCACAATCTATTGGGACAACTGCATATTATCTCATTAGTCAAAATTCTGGGGCTTTCAACGGTGGAGTGTCGGGTTTGACTTCTGGTAAAGCAGTCATTATGGTTGGATGCATGGTATCAAATCGTCTTACTACTTCAATTACTATAGATGTAGCGCATTATCAGAACGCTGGATCAAAAACTACGTATCTATGTAAAACACTTTCAATTCCTGCCGGAGATGCAATTGAAATTGTTCAAGGAAAAATAGTTTTGGTTGGATCGGATGACATATCAGTAGTATCAAATACAGCTTCTTCGGCAGATGTTGTGTTATCAATTCTGTTTGATGCATAATATAACAAGTAACTAGGATTGAAATAAATGGGAATTAAATATATTTCTGGATTTAGGGGTGCAGATCATGCGAAACAACATTTACGCAGAAGTGTACATCTTGGTTCAGCACTAACGAGTGGTTATACTGTACTAAATCCGGCAGAAGCATTTGATCAACAAGCGTGTTTTGTATATTTAAATGGTGCTTTGCTTAAAGAAGGAACGAGTGGTGCAGGCGGAGACTATGTTTTAACAGGAAGTAGTACAATAACTTTCAATACTGCTGTCGCTACAACTGATGCTATTGAAGTTATTTCTTATATATTTCAGAATCCAACTCTTCCTCAAACAATGAAGGAGGTTGATCACACGGTTACTTCTGCAAATGAAACATTTCATGCAACTTCTTTTGCTAGTTGTACTTTCACAACAGCGACAGATTTGATAACTACTGATTCATCTGCTGCACATGGACTTGCAGTTGATGATGTAATTAGTGTTACCGCATCTTCTGGAACAGATACAATTACAACTGGAAGATATAGAGTATTGACAGTACCTAGTTCTTCAACTGCATCTATTACAACAGTAGATGGAACTGCTATTGCTTTTGGGGGAAATGGTACAGGAGTTGCATTTACTAGAGTTTTAGATGTCACTGTTCCAATTTTGACTCAAGTAAATAATGTAATGGTGTTTCTTAATGGAATGCATTTGGTGAAGGATACAGATTATTATGTTGATGAACAATCAATTACAATTGATTCAACTGTTAATTTACTTGAAAATCATATTATTGCAGTACGATCTTTTGGTTCTTTTGCTACACAAGTTGAAAATGAATTTCATAGAAATGCAATAACAATTGCAGATGACACACATAATCTTTTGTTACAAAGTTCAGATTTAACAGGAAATACAACGGCTGTATTTCAACTTTATGTTTCTGTAAGACATTCAACTGCTACAAACGATGCATATAGAACTGCACACATACTTTGTCGTGGTGAAAAGAATGTTGCATCTGATTGTTATTTACATTGTGCAGCTGATGCAGGAAATATTGCGACAGATCTTCAGACAGTTGATACAGGAAGTTATTCGACACATGCAAACGTAACAGACGGAAACATTGGAGTAGGTATAACTGCCGATTCAAGTGGTTGGTACGTTTATTTAGCAAATCGCTCAGGACATTCTGTAGTTGCAGGATTTAAAGCGCTTGCAATTACTAATTAAAATTTTAATAGGGAGAAAATAAAATGGCAGATGCTGCTACAATTTCAGTTACCGCAACCATGCTACCAGATGAGATTGCGAAAACAATCACAGGGAGTATGACTGTTACTCCCGATGATGCAAATGACAAATGGTATTACAAACTAACAAGTATTACTACAACCAGTACAGATTTAATTTCTGGAAGTTATGTAAACTATACTGCAATTGCTGTTGGAACAGGACATACTGCTGTTGCAACTGGTGATAAAGTTAAGTTCTTATTTGTGCAAAATACAAGTACAGCAGATGGTATTATGCTTTCAATTGATGCTGGTACAGCTGCATATAACTTAGGGGATGGTATTTTTATCGGGCCAGAACAAACTTGGTATGGTAGATTACCAAATGTTACAGTTGCGGATTTACATGCCATATCATCTGATGTGGGTGATGCAGGAGATGCTTCTGCTACTGCAATCGTAATTGCACTATTGGATGATGTTGCGTAATAGTAAGTAACATAATAAATATTTTGGTACTGTCAGAAGTAACCTGGCAGTACCAGATTAATAATAGGATATAATAAAAATGGCAAAAGGCACATTAAATGTAGGTAGTGGAGTTACCGCAACGAATACAGATGACTATGGTAATGTCATTGGTCACATAACCGCTGGGGATGCTCTTAATACAGCAAATGGTGGAAATGTAGCGTTAGGTTGTAATGCAGCTGGTGCTCAAACTACTGGTCTTAATAATGTTGCAATTGGTTGTCATGCGATGGCACTTTCTGCTGATGATGCAGATAATAATGTCGCTATTGGTAAACTTGCATTAGGTGGTGCTGATGTTTCAGGATTTGATAATGTCGCAATTGGTACAAGTTCAGCAGATGCAGTAACAACTGGTGCTTGTAATATCGCTATGGGAATAAATGCACTTGGTGCAGCTACTGACAATTGTGATAATATTGCAATTGGACAATCTGCACTTGCCGCTAGTGTCAATGATGCAGACAATAATATCGCAATCGGAAAAACAGCAATGGGTGGTGCTGATGTTTCTGGTGCAAGTAATATCGCAATTGGTACTACTGCAATGGATGCGTTGACTACTGGTATTTGCAACGTTGCAATTGGAACAAACGCATTAGGTGCTTCTACTACTGGTTGTAGAAATGTTGCAATCGGTGAACTTGCGTTGGGTGCTGCAGTAACTACTGGAAATACTAATGTCGCAATTGGATATGCTGTAATGGATGCTCTGACTTCTGGCGGAAGTAATGTTGGATTGGGATATGGCGCACTTGGTGCTTCTACTACTGGAGATACTAATGTTGCAATTGGTTTTGCTGCATTGGGTGGAGCAGACACTACTGGTGCTAGTAATGTTGCGATTGGTAATTCGACAATGGATGCGTTGACTACTGGTGCCTGTAATGTTGCATTAGGGTTGAATGCACTTGGTGCAGCTACTACTGGTTGTAATAATATTGCACTTGGACTGAATACAATGGGAGTTGCAGTAACTACTGGTGTTGATAATACAGCACTGGCTCAAGGAGCATTGAAAAATCTTACTTCTGGAGGCTATAATATTGGAATTGGTTATCAAGCGGGAGATTCTGTGACTACTACAAGTTGTACTATCAATATTGGATGTAATGCAGATCAAACAACAGCTGGTGTAGCGTGTATTGTGGCAGTTTGTGTCATGGCCCCAATATTTACTGCAACTTCTGATTGTCGTTCTAAGAAAGACATTAAAGATCTTCCTTACGGATTAGACTTTATCAATCTCCTAAGACCAGTATCTTACAAATGGAAACCCCAAGCAGATAAGTTGGATAAAGATGGTAATTTGATTGAAAGGGGAGAAGGAGCTCATACTCATCAAAGAACTATGTTTGGACTTCTTGGACAACAAGTGAGAGATGCAGCGCAAAAATTAGGATTGGGTTACAACGATTTTGCAGGATTTCATGATCAAGAGTACGAAAACAAAGACAATCCCGATTGGAAAAAATCATATACGATGGAAAACAAAACAATTCAATTAGCATACGATGATTTCATTGCACCTCTTATCAAATCGGTGCAGGAATTGTCTGCTGAAGTAACAGAATTGAAGGCAAAACTTAAAACTACATAGATTATTCATCATCATAATAAATAAAAGGAAAGTGAAATGAAAATTCAGAATACACTATTTGAAAATAAACAGTACTTTGAAACAATCGGAAAGATACATTCTTCTGATCAACTCTCTGTCATGGGTGCATATCGCATCAATCGTTTAGTAAAGAAACTGAATGAATTGAATACAGAATATTTGGAGTTAAAAAATAAACTTTTAGAACAGTATGGAACGCCAGGAGAAGAAGAGGGAACTTACGTAGTCGGAAAAGAAAATCGTAAGGAATTTATAGCGGAATTCTCAAATCTTTTAAATATTGAACACGATTTGGAAACGGAGATGCTTACATTTCCAATCAAAATAAAAGACGGTATTTCTTCAGCTGATTTAAATATTTTGGAAGTGTTTTTTGATTTAAGTACAATAACAGAAATAAAAGATGAACCTGAAATTATACCAACTGAAACAGAATAGGAAATAAAACAAATGGGATCATTAGTCGCAGAAATCGCAGAAAGAGTAGCGTCATCATCCGCAGGGGCACGTTCTGAACTTGAGATTAGGGGTGGAGCTGCGTTGCCAGGAATCTTGACTTTAACAACTGCTGAAGAAACTGTTGTTGATGGAAACAAATTGGGACAAATAGATTTTCAAGCACCAGTAGAAGGAAGTGGAACAGATGCAATATTGGTCGGCGCATCCATTTACGCAGAGGCAGACGATACTTTTGCTGCAGACAATAATGCTACCGAATTAGTGTTCGCAACTGGTGCATCCGAAGCCGCAGCGGAAAAAATGCGACTTGCAAGTGATGGAAAACTCGGCATAGGAATTGCTACTCCTGCATCCTTACTTGATGTTCGGGGAACAGTTCAAGTTGGAGTAGATGATACTGGATATGATGTTAAGTTTTTTGGTGCTTCTGCTGGTGCATTTATGTTATATGATGAGTCAGCGGATACTCTTGAAATTCGGGGGCCATCAGCGGATGCATCTACAAGTACAGGTAAATTATTATTATCAACTGCACTTACAGATATAAATGATGGTGATGTATTGGGTCGTATTGATTTTAAAGCTCCCCTTGAAGCTGGTGGAACCGATGCAATTTTACTTGCTGCATCCATTTACGCAGAAGCAGACGCTACTTTTGCAGCAGACAATAATGCAACCGAATTAGTATTTGCAACTGGTGCATCTGAAGCTGCAACAGAGAAAATGAGAATTACGAGTGATGGAAAAATCGGCATCGGATCTGCCGCCCCTTCTGTCGCATTAGATGTTGTTGGAGAAATTAAAAGTACTGGAAATCAATCTCGTTTGGTCGGTGTATCATTTTATAATGGTAATAATGATGGAAACCAAGTCACTCTAGAAAACAATAAAACTTATGATGGTATTGCAGTAAGTTTAGGAACTGCTGGTGGTGCTGGGTCTGAAGATCTTTTATACTCCCAATTTGTTGTTGATGGTACTGGAAATATTTCTCAAACCGATAAAGTTTCTGGAAGTGGTTTTAGATGGATCAGCGGAACAAATTATGTTTACGTAGATGAATATCAAGCGTATCAGGGGCCGCATTGGGGAATGGTGTTTGAACGTGGTGCAACTTTTGATAATAGTTAATAAGGAATTTTAAACATGAATCATATGGTATTAAAAGATGGAGCTTATGCACAAGGTTTTTTTGTGCCTGATGGTGCTATTTTGGTATCTTCTCCTCCTCCAACAAAAAATCATACATGGGATAAGAGTAAAGAAGAATGGGTTTTTTCTACACCCTTTTCTGATGAAGAGGCAATGAAAGCTCTAAGAATGGAGCGAAACAGACGTATTGCTGATTGTGATTGGATGGCCAATTCGGATGTAACTATGTCAGATGCATGGAAAACATATCGCCAGAAATTAAGAGATATAACAAAAACAGCATCACCCAAATTGAATGAAAAAGAAGAATTAACAAATGTAACATGGCCAACTGAACCAAGTTAAGAATTATATAAAAACAAAAATTATTAACCAAGTGAAAAATTAGACTATGAAAATAATTTTCTGTCTGCCAGGGGCATCTTACTCTGGTAGATTTTTGCAATGTTGGACTAATCTTCTTGGTGAACTTCCCCAACACAAAATTTCTTACGGACTCTCTCAAGATTATCTCTGCAATATCTATCACGCACGAACAAAAGTACTTGGTGTGTCCATTGAGAGAGGCGTAGATCAGAAACCATTTGATGGTAAAGTGGACTACGATTACATCATGTGGATTGATTCCGATATGGTGTTCAAACCAGAAGATTTCTTCAAACTCATAGATCACGACAAAGACATCGTGTCTGGCATGTACAAAATGTCAGACAATGTAAATTATGCAACCGTTGAAACGATGGATGAGGAGTTCTTTGAAGAATGGATGCACTACCAATTCATGCAAGATAAAGACATCGAAAACAAGAAAGAAACTCTTTTCAAAGCAGACTACACAGGTATGGGTTGGATGTTGGTTCGCAAAGGAGTTATCGAAAAAATGAAATATCCCTATTTTTATCCCCGAAAACAAGTGTGGAAACAGTATGGTTGGGAAGAGTTTGTTTGGGATGATGTAGAATTTTGTCTCCGAGCCCGTGAGGCAGGACATGATATTTGGGTTGACCCCAAAATCCGAATAGGCCATGAAAAAATGAAGATTCTTTGATACTTCCGAAACTTACATAGAATAAATATATGTATGAAATCTATAAATATTCATAACCCTCTATGGAAGT
>VTLG01007147.1_pt1 | contig 19437 bp, 29 predicted proteins | sample 4694571 | NCBI WGS metagenome assembly VTLG01 (sample SAMN12604809, study PRJNA352737) | marine metagenome | biome: ENVO:00000447; feature: ENVO:00000209|ENVO:00000569|ENVO:01000036; material: ENVO:00002151; isolation source: viral sequences binned using virsorter ...
GCCATCGCACGTTTCGCATTGAACCTTCTTTGCATCAAGAACCCCTATGTCTCGGTTGACGTTGTGAGGGCGAGGCACTTCGATCTCTACCTCCCCATCACCGTCACAGTCAGGACATTTTTTTACATTCGATGCCAGTCTATAAAATACCTTGTTAAAGATATCGCTCAACATAATCTGTATCGGATCAACTTTTTGCATCTTCTTCCTCCCGTTCCTTGATCTCTTCATCCGTGAGCGTCCGACAATGGTGCTCACCCAACGTGAACTCACCAACGACATCACAACCTTCGACCTTGTACTCAGCTTGGACTTCGATGCCCATCTCATGCAGTTTCTCCCACACAGGAATAGGTGCATCCCATGCCGTCCAACATGAGAAATTAAAATAAGATGTCGGCACTGAATAGTGATCGGATGTAATCGGGTGAGGGTCGTGAAGAACAACCGCTTGAACATCCCACTTCGTGTTCCAGTTTTTGTCGCGCCAATCGAACCAATTCGGACGACCTTCTTCCTCGCACATCTTGCGCTCTTCGTCGCCCAATAAACCACGGAACATATTGTCTGGTTCTGGAATAACAACCGAACAAAACTTCGGTTCGTCACCAGTCAGAGCATCGTACAACTTTTGAACCATGCTCGTCTCACCGTGAAGATAAACGTCTTGCATACACCAGTTAGGCATCACGCTTCCTCCCTATCAGGCTTGACACAAACTAAATCACCATTCGAAGATAAATCATAACCCAACTCAGTAGTAATGCGATTCATTGCAAAACAAATGTCGCCCCACTGTTCGTCGTAAGTCTTGTCCGTATGATCAATGTCTCCAGAGTCATTCTCAGGAATACATTTCTCACGATAAGAATATAACACATCCCAGACAAGCTCCAGACTATCTGGGATGTCTTTTGAAATATACATGTTTGAGATGTCCATTATGTTGTTCTCCAAACTTCTAATGCTTCCGCTTCGGGTAGATCATTTACGATGGTAACGTCTTCGTATTTGTTCTTGATAGCTTCTTTCAAAAGCCAGTCAGGTTGACCCTTTGTTTTCTTGAAGAACGAAAACCTAAACTCTCCGTCCTCTTTAAGTTTAGCAATGACATATTTATTAAATTCTTTTTTCATGTTTCTCTTGTGCAAGAAATTTTCTACTTGCTCATGACACCAGTATTCAAATTTCTGATCAAAACCTTCAGGACACCAGTCGTACTTGCCAACATCAGTCTTGGGTAACGATGCAAAATACTCTTCTATTTCTTGAAATTTCTTGCTCCACGCCCCTTTGACCTTGATCAATGGTGACTTATCATGGTGGTTCACACGGTCAGATCCACCGTGCCCATCGTTGCTGACATCAGCAAATGGCTTGCCATCCAAATATACGACTGCTCTGTAGTCATAAGTTTCTTCACTGTTTGCTTCAAAGTACTTGATTGATTTCATCTCTAAGTTCATTGGTTGTCTCCTAAAAACACTTGTTAATATAGACAAGTTACTTGTTTTTACTGTGTTTGTCAAATGAATCGGGAAACTGGGCTGTTTACGCTATAGACACATAGCCACAGATTTTGTTTTTTTTTTTTTTTTTTTTTATATTCACCGTAAACACCGTAAACACCGTAAACAGTAAACAAAAAATATAACAGAAACCAACACTTATACGATGCCCTGCTGTTTACGCCTGTTTACATTGTTTACAAATTTCTGGGAAAAAAAGCCCTATAGGTATGCGCAGCGGCTAAACCTCTTGCAATTTTTGCATATCTTGGCTTTTTCTTGAAAAGAGCAGATTACTTGATATATGGTCGTAAAAAACAGGAGATACTTGAATGCCCTCTGTAAAAAAGAAAATTGAGGAAGAGCACAATCGAACACTGACATCCAGACAACAAACCTTCGCTAAGTATATTGTAGAGGGTGTTTATTCAAATGCTGATTGTGCCCGAAAAGCCGGATTTTCCCCAGACATTGCTGCTAAACAAGCATCCGTTTTGTTAAATGGTAGAGATTATCCCCATGTGGTCGAATACATTGGGGAACTTAGAGAACAAAAAGAACGTATGTATGGTGTGACCTTGATGGGTCAATTAGAAAGATTTCATCAACTATCCCGAGGTGCTGAAGACGCAGGTCAATTTTCTGCTGCTGTAAATGCTGAAAAGATCAGATCTGCTTTAGGTGGTTTAACTATAGATCGAAGAGAAAACATAAATACAATGGATCAACTATCCCGAGATGAAATTGTCGCAAGGTTAGCTGATTTACAAAAAAAGTACCCCCAAGCTTTCACCATCGATGGGGACTTTGAGGATGTAACAAATGAGCAAAGGTCCAGAGTCGAACTTTTGGAACACGATAAGGCAGAACTTACCGAAGAAGTGCTTCGCAACGAGGATTGAAAACAAACATGGGGGTGGCGTTCCTGATGTGCATCTCATGTGGGATGGTCGTGCATTTTGGTTCGAACTAAAAGTAAGCAAAGGTAATTCCGTAAACCTGTCGCCACATCAAGTTGCATGGAACACAGCATATTGGGCAAGAGGTGGGCATAATTTTATCTTAGTAAAGACCCTCTCGCACAAGCACCTATTTTTATTTGAAGGGGATCAAGGATCACGACTGATTGAATTTGGATTGACGGATCTGGCCCCGTCGGGCGTGGCTGTCGGGTCGGGAGTCGGGGTAGTCGGGTCGGGGTCGGGGCTTACTGGATCTCGGTTCGATACAGTTCAAGATCTATTTATATATTTAGATAAATACTTTATGGAAAAGAAAAGGGGAGCCGAAGCTCCCAGGAATTTAGTGCTCAACTATCGCGATTGATTTAGCCTTGACCGAGCCTCGGCAAAGCCTGCATTTTTCGCATTGTGTTAAAAATCCGGCCTCTTTGGATGCAGGACATAGAACTTCGTTATTTTTGTCTAATTCGCCTATGTTTGCAATGGCTCTAAATGTCCTACGACCCGCTGACCAATGACTTGCAGCTTCAATATAATTATCCGCTGATTGCATTGCTATGTCTGGACGCCATGGTTTTTGGTGTGTGTATGCCATAAAAGTTTTACATTCACTCAACAATTGCGTCCAAACGTGAGCAGGAACAGCAGCAGGATCGCCATAGGTTCCGACGCGAACAACTCGATCTAATCCTAATAATATTCTATCGGGTTGAGTTTCTGCTTTTGGGTAAACTCCGCGTCTATATGCTTTCCAAACTAAAAGAACGCCTTGACCCAGGTTTACATAACAGCGCCTATTCTTTGCGATTACTCTTTTAGGATCTGCTGTTATTTCCCCTCGCATTGTGCAATTGCCGCAAATAGAAAAATCTAATCCGCTTTTGCTTGCGTATCTCGGGTCAACGTCTCTTAAAAGAATGTAAGTTTGTAAGACTAAACCGGTTTTGCGATTGCGGCCGCTATAGGTTGCAATCACTACAATAGGTTTACCATCTATTAAAGAGGGACCTTCATAGATTATACCATTGTTTAATTGTTTGTTAATCATAATTAATCCTTGGTTGATTACTAAAAGGCATAATGCCTAGGAAAATATTACTAAAATACGTCGGGAAACACAAGCCTAGATTCGTCGGGTCGGGTCGGGATTTAATTATAGTCAATTCCAGGTTGGCGCTTGGGGCTTTAATAGATTAAGATATATTAAAGAAATGAATTGCAAATAAAAAAGGGCGCTAGAAGCGCCCCCAGTTTAATATTCACTTGTAAGCATTATGCAGAACTTAGGTTTACCATTTTCATAGTAATCATAAGGGGCTGCAAAAAACATTTGATCGGCCTCTAAATCCGTCCAACCAGTTTGCCTTGCAAGCTCTTTACCGTTTCCGTTCTCAATAGTTAACGTAAAGTCGTTATCAGCGGCTCGGATCTTTATAGTTAAAAAATCATGGCTCTGAAAACTTTCTTTATTTATGTGAGACGTGATTGCATCAAATAGCCAGAAGCATTGTCTACTTTCTGCAAAGTACTTAGTACCGTCCGTTAGAACGTCTTTATAAAAAGGTGTGAAAGCGTGGTATGCTTCAGTCCCTGTAAATTGTGCTAAATCATTCATTTATTTTTTCTCCAATTAATGATTAAACGTTCGATAATAGCGGCAACAAATACCGCTATTATCACTAATATCCAAACGACTACTTCCATTCTAATTTAGAATAAGAAACTTCAGTCGCGTTAGCTTCAAAAGCTTTAGCACCATGTAAAGCAATGTATTGTGCTTTATTAGGTGCTCTATACTGATAGTGTGAATGTACACGTTCAGCTAATTGAAGTTCGATAGCTTGTGCTTCAACTTCTTGAATGCGCTCTTTAAGAGTGTTTTCAATATCTTTTTTAAGGCTTACTAAGTACTCATAAGAAGTCTTATAGTCACCGTTAGCCTCTAGATCGGTTGCAAGTTCTAGAACTTCTGCGAATTGTTGAATGTTCATTTTATTAGATCCTTGTAAAAAGCGCCCCCAATATTGAGGGCGCTAGGGTTTAGATTAAGAAGCACGCTTTGCTTCAATATTTGCTTTAGTTTCGATAGCGAGTTGCGTCGCTTTTTTCTCACGATGTTCTACAAGTTCTTGAGCAACTTGTGCATCATGCGCCATCGCTTGAGCACCTGCAACAATTGCCTTGTTAAGTTCTTTTAGAACGTCTTCAATATCGCTAACTTCATAACTGTATTTTTGTACTGGAATAGCACTTCTAAGTATATCAGCTATGTTAGTTAGCTTGTTAAGATCGGTGGCAATAACAAGCTCACCTTTTGAGTGTGATTTGAAAATCATGATCATTTTCCTTTTTGTTGATCATTTCTAAGATGAAGCACCATGCTTCATACTTAAAAGTATGAATGAATTTTCACAAGTAGTCAAGCCCTTCGACCAAGAAAATCCAAGTAGCCTATTAGCCTCGATCGCCAGCAGCTGAAGCCCTGACGGGGGTTACTCCGACCGATCTGAACCGATCACAAAAAAATTAAATCGGGGTGCCCCCCTTGACAGCGGCGCGTGGTTGTGTGGAACTCGCTGACACACAAGGTTTTGTAAATTCATTCGTGTATATTTTCATTGGAAGGAGTCCCAGGCCTCCAAAAAAATCGCGGGTATATTTTCATTTGGGTTTGTTGTATGCTGCATTCAGTAGCTTTGAGGGCGAAACGTGGATCATAGAGTGCTTGGTCAAGTTATGGAGTTGGTGTTACGTGATAGATTTTACGACAAGACCACTATATGGCAAAATAGAAACTCTATTTATTACGCGGTGAAGCATGATAAGATTTTATTACACAAGCGTGGCGAAGATTTGATAGGGTTTGCTACCTATGGATTTTTTACAGAAAAAGAGTTAGAGTTGGATTCATGGAACGGGGACGACGTTTATTCTCGTGAGGAGGGGATTTTATTTTTTCCGAAGTTCCAGTGTCGTGCAGGACGACGAGAGGTTATAAAGTTCATACGGGATATTCAGAAATTTATGTTCAAGTATTATCCTGACGTAGAGATTGGCAAGGGGTTGCGGGTATATCCTAACGGATCTACTCGTGACGAGAAATGGCATAGGAAGATAGCATGAAACAGGATCTATTTGGGGTACCTCTATTTTGGAATGCAATAGTATTTGAGACCAATGGCGGCGGTGGAGGAGGTGGATCCTCTAGTAGTAGTGACGATGACGACGGACCTCAGTTGTCTGCTTCGGCGCAATCTCAAGTTGGAAATGTGCAACAGGATGAACGTGGAAACTGGTATGCTGTTAAGCAGATAGAGGGCACGAATGCCCTTGGGCGGGACTATAGCATTGATCCGAAGGACAATAGGCAAGGACCCACATTCGGAAGAAATGTATCGAAGGACATAGAGGAGATGTTTCCTGACGAGGTAGCTGCGGCGGGTGGCTCCTCAGAATTTCAGGGCAGCATTAGAGACACGTTTAAAGATACGGATGTGGCTTCAGCGGGGTTTGATCCGGCTACTAACACTTACAACTATAGTCCAATCACCCCTGACGTTGATCCTTTATCCTTAGATTTACCGATGGGAGGTCCGGGGACATTTCCTATTGGATCTATGCCTGCGGCTGATCCAATAGATTACACGATGAGTGTTGGCGAAGCGGGTCGCGGGGGTCCAGACTCAGCGGCTCCAACTCAAGGAATTACGAGTTTGTCTCCTGTTGTGAATTTAGACACGACGGGATTTGGCACGAGCGATCTAACGAGTGATCGAGGGTATGATTTTGGTTTTGATCCGAGGGGCGATCAGATTGTATCACCGACGGGCACTGGGATTGGTTTGACCCCAGGTCTAGGTCAGAACAACGATCGTTTGCGTCAGACGGATGACATTATATCTACGACTACGGGTATGGTGGGCGTTGACGATTCAGGAAACTTCATTGAGTACGGCATGGACGATGGTTCTACTTCTACTCCTACGGGCGGTGAGTACTTTGACCTGACGGACAACGATCTATTGAAGAACGCCGACGGGACTTTGTTTTCTGGAACCTATGAGGGCGTGGAATATACACGCGGCATACCATCGGAAGAGATTGTAATGTCGCAAGACGTGGTTGCTCCTATGTCGTTTGACGATCTGTACAAGACGGTGATCTTTCCGACAAGGGATAGTGATCAGAAGAACTTTGGTACGATAAACGCAGAGACCTTTGCCAATCAGATTGCAATGGGGATTCTATCTCCAACGACGTATGATGGAAGAACTATTGGTGTTCCTTATCCGGCGAATACTAGATTGGTTAAAGGCGGTGACGGAAGGGTTACTCTTGTTGATGCCGCTACTGGAAACACTATTGCTAGTTTTTCACCTTTCTCCGCTCAAGTAAGACTTGCAGACGGAACTTTATCCGATGTTGGCGGAGATGGCAGTGGCTTTCCTAGTGCCGACGATGTTTTTGTATATAAGGCAGCTTATGATGCCGGTGTTCCGATTTTTGATCCTGAAACTGGCTTTCTATCGGATCAGTTCAATAATTTTGAAAAACAATTAGAAGACTCAGGTTTTAATTATTCAAACGAAATGATTAAATCCAACCAGATCTTTCAACCTGGCGAGGGCGTTGAAGCAGTCATGGGTCCACAGGGTGATGTGATGACACAAGGTGGAGAAGGACAATTAGGCACTGGATTTGCACAAGCACCACGAGATTTTCCTACGATAAAATTTAGTAGTATTACAGAAGACGAATACAACGCAATGCGTCAAGCTGAACTGGATCGTCAGGTTCTTCCTCCTCTTGATGAGATCGTAACGGGTGGTGGAGGTGGAGGAGCCTCTCCAGACATCGGATCAGGGGGCACTAACCTTATTGAGACTGTTTTTTCAGGCGGTGGAGGTGGTGGCGACATCGCTGCAATCGATCAAGGCGGTTCGACACAAATGGTTGAGGGACAACAAAACAACCCTAACCAAAACCTTGGGACTATAGATCAAGCTTCAGGTTTTGGGGTTGTAATGGGCGACCCTAGACTTGAGTCTCAAGTAGGACCTTCAGGAATGCCAGGTAGTGGTGAGACAGGCACAGAGATTGGTCTTGCAAGTTTAGATACCACTGGTCAAGGTGAGACGGGTGAAGGAGACGCAGCTACGACTCTAACAACAACAGGCACTGGCGATTTAACAGGCGACGGTAGTGGCGAGACTGACGATATAGGACTTGATGGCGAAAACCTTGGCGGAACGGGCGATGACATAGGGGTCACGGGTGACGGTGGCGTAGGCCTTACGGGAGAAGATACTGTCACAACTGGTGGCACAGGTGGAACTGGTGACGGCGAGACTGGTGGCACGGGCACTGGCGAAGAAGAAGGCGAAGGTGGCACAGACGGCGAGGGAGAAGGTACTGGCGACGGCGAAGGGGACGGAGATGGATCTGGAACTGGCGAAGGTACGGGAGATGGAACTGGTGGTGGAGACGGAACTGGCGATGGCACGGGCACTGGTCCAGGTGACGATGATGACGACGACGAGGTAGTTATTGACGACGACGATGACGATGACGAAGAAGACGAAGCTCCTTTTGAGTGTCCAGAGGGCTATGTTGCCAAAAAAGTAGGTGGAAAATGGGTCTGTAGGACAGAGCAAGAAGACTTCGACGGAGTACGTCCTTTGATTCGACCTAGATATGAAGATGTACAAATAGCCAGTACATACACTCCTATAAAATTAGGGACTTAAAATAGAGGATGAACCTACAAACCATACCCGAAGAAGCGTTAAAAGAGATACTTGCGCTTACTGAGGCTAAGAAAACTTTAGAGTTACGTGAAAAAGCGCAAGATTATTTCATGCCCTTTGCTCATCATGTATATGAGAATTTTATTGAGGGTAGGCATCACCGAATCATAGCTGAAAAACTTGAAAAGGTAGCACGAGGCGAGATCAAACGGCTGATTATCAACATGCCACCGCGTCATTCTAAGTCTGAATTTGCTAGTTTCCTGATGCCTGCATGGTTTTTGGGTCGCAATCCGAAGCTTAAAATCATTCAAGCGACTCATAATACCGAACTTGCGGTTAGATTTGGTCGAAAAGTTCGGGATTTGATTGACGATCCTGCATATAAGGACATTTTTCCTGATACAAACCTCAAAGAAGACAACAAAGGTGCGGGAAAATGGCAAACCGACAAGGGTGGTGAGTATTTTGCGGCGGGTGTTGGAGCTGCGGTCACTGGTCGTGGTGCGGATCTGTTCGTTATTGACGACCCACACTCGGAACAGGACGCTATGAGTGAGAGTGCGTTCGACAATGCATACGAATGGTACACTTCAGGGCCTCGACAGAGGCTTCAACCTGGTGGTGCAATCATAATTGTTATGACTCGATGGGGTAAAAAGGACTTAACAGGGCGTTTAATGGCTGCTCAAGGCAGCGATATCATGGCAGATCAGTGGGAAGTGGTGGAATTTCCTGCGATTTTGCCGTCAGATAAGCCTTTGTGGCCTGAATTTTGGGAAAAAGAGGCTTTATTAGGCATAAAAGCCTCACTTCCAGTAGGAAAATGGAATGCACAGTGGCAACAGACGCCAACTACGTCCGAAGCGGCCATAGTTAAGAGAGAATGGTGGCAACCATGGGAAAAAGAATCGATTCCGCCAGTAAAATACATACTTCAGTCGTATGATACGGCGTTTTCGAAGAAAGAATCCGCCGATTATAGCGCAATTACCACTTGGGGGATCTTTGAACCAGAGGAAGGTGGACCAGATAACATTGTATTGCTTGATGCGCAGCGTGGAAGGTGGAACTTTCCTGAATTAAAAGAAACGGCATACGAAGAGTACGAATATTGGGAACCAGACATGGTTTTAGTTGAAGCAAAGGCTACGGGTACACCTTTGATAGACGAGCTACGTCTACGTGGTATTCCTGCTTTGGGCTTTGCGCCAGGGAAAGGTCGTGATAAGGTGACGAGAATGCACATGGTTGCACCATTATTTGAAGCAGGTGTAGTATGGGCACCAGTAGATAAAAAATTTGCGGATGAAGTTATTGAAGAAGTTGTTTCATTTCCTAATGGCGATCACGATGACTTTTGTGATAGTATGACTTTAGCATTAATGCGTTTTCGACAGGGAGGCTTTGTATCTCTCTCGGGAGAAGACGAAGAACACGATGAATATCGTCCTAGACGGGAGTATTACTAATGGCAATTCCACCGATTGTAGATTCAGGAATTAAACCCGAAGATATGATGCCTAATGAAGCATCTGTTGATGTGTCCGTGCCACAACCAGAAAATTTTGAGGGAGGCGCGGAAGTAATAGACGACGGTCAAGGAGGGGCTATGGTACAAGCCCTCATGGAAGTTCTTGGTGGGGAGATGGAAACCCAACTTGATCATGAAGCAAATTTAGCAGAGGCGTTAGATGAAGGTTATCTTGGCGAAATTTCGTCGGATCTTAGGGGGTCTTACGAAGAAGATTTGGAGTCTCGTTCTGAGTGGGAAGAGGCTTATACAAAAGGTTTGGATCAGCTTGGTATTAAGTTTGAAGAGCGTTCTCAGCCGTTTGAGGGGGCTTCTGGGGTCACGCACCCGCTGATTGCTGAGAGTGTCACACAGTTTCAGGCACAAGCATACAAAGAAATGTTACCCTCTGGAGGACCTGTAAAAACTCAAGTTTTAGGTATTCAGGATCAACAGAGAGAAGATCAAGCTGTTCGAGTCAAAGAATTTATGAACTATCAAATCACAGAGGTGATGGAAGAGTTCGATCCAGACATGGATCAATTACTATTTTACTTACCCTTATCTGGTTCGACATTTAAAAAAGTATATTACGATGAAAGCAAACAAAGGGCGGTATCTAAGTTTATTCCGGCGCAGGATTTGGTGGTTCCTTATGCTGCATCGGATCTGGCGACTGCTTCTCGTGTCACGCATGTTTTACGCATGGATGCGAATGATGTTCGCAAGATGCAGATCGCGGGATTCTACCGAGATGTAGAGCTTAGTAAGCACGACGAAGATAGTGATGAAGTTCGTCAAAAAGTAGATGAGCTACAGGGCACATCAAAAACCTACACCGACGAAGTGTTTACGATATTAGAGATGCATGTCGATATAGATCTTGAGGGCTTTGAGGATCTGGCTCCAGATGGACAACCTACAGGTATCGCTTTACCTTACATTGTATCGATAGATGAAGGATCTGGACAGATTCTGTCTATACGTCGAAACTTTGATCCAAACACAGGTATCGCTAAAAAACGTCAGTTTTTCGTACACTACAAGTTCATGCCAGGGCTAGGGTTCTACGGTTTTGGACTCATTCACATGATTGGTGGTCTTGGTCGTGCGGCAACGAGTATCCTTCGACAGTTAATCGATGCAGGTACACTTGCCAATCTCCCGGCAGGATTCAAGGCTAGGGGCGTAAGGGTTCGCAACGACGACGAGCCGTTACAACCGGGTGAGTGGCGGGACATTGATGCACCAGGGGGTAATATACGGGATGCGATTATACCCTTACCGTACAAAGAACCATCAGGCACGTTAGCACAACTGCTAGGGGCACTCATAGAGGGCGGTAGACGCTTTGTTTCTCTTGCAGATCAACAAACAGCCGACGCAAATGGTCAAGCTCCTGTAGGGACAACTGTGGCGCTTTTAGAGCGTGGCATGAAGGTTATGTCCGCTATTCATAAACGGCTGCATTATGCTCAAAGACAAGAGTTTAGGATTCTAGCTAGGATCTTTAGAGACAATCTCCCTCCTGAGTATCCATATGATGTAGAGGGCGGTAATCGCGCTGTCTTCGCACGAGATTTTGATGACAGGGTAGATGTTGTACCTGTAAGTGATCCAAACATATTCTCAATGGCCCAACGGGTCACATTAGCGCAAACGCAGTTGCAATTGGCACAATCCAACCCTCAGATTCACAATTTGCACGCAGCGTATCGCCGGATGTATCAGGCACTCGAGGTGCAGAACATTGATGAAATACTACCACCTCCACCTCAACCGCAACCTTTAGACCCTGCCATTGAGAATGCCCGAGCACTCATGGGCGAATTGTTGAAAACATTTCCAGATCAGAATCATGACGCACACATTGCGATTCACGTAATGTATATGAAGACATCTCTTGTTATGACTTCACCACAGGTCATGGCTACTTTACAGGCGCACATTTTAGAGCATGTGTCACAAAAAGCACGACAGATGGTTATAAAAGAAATAGAGGATGCGATCAACCAAGCTACGTTGGCTGTTCAGGCAGGAGCAATAGATCCAACGATAGCTCAACAACAAATCATGGAAGTTCAAACTCAGGCACAAAACCCTGCTGAAATGGAGATTATGGTCTCTATAAAAGAACAAGAACTTCTAACTGATCTAATGCAGGAAATCATGCCCCCTGCTCAAGATCCAATGTCTGATCCTTTAGTTCAGATAAGAATGCAAGAGCTTGCTCTAAAACAGGAAGAGCTACAACGTAAAACACAAATGGATCAAGCAGAACTGTCCTTGGAAGGTGCAAAAATGCAACAGCAGTCTGCTGCGGCTGCGGCTCGAATAGAGAGTCAAGAACAAATTGCTGATGAACGTAATGAAGTAAACCGTGAACGCATTGACGTGCAACGTCAGGCGGCGCAACGGAGGGGATAATGGATCCCGTATCTTGCGTTGCTCTAGCGACAGGAAGCTTTAAGGCGCTTAAAGCAGCAATTGGAGCAGGAAAAGATTTTCAAGAAATGACGGGCCAGCTTTCGCAATGGGGCAAAGCTTTCTCTGATTTTTCTAATCTTGAGGAACGTGAAAAAAATCCCCCGTTTTGGAAGAAGACATTTAAGGGATCTGACGAAGAAACTGCCCTAGAAATATTTGCTCAGAAGAAAAAAATGGAACAGATGAGGGCAGAGATTAAAGATCATATCTCTTGGACATACGGACCTAGTGCTTGGAAAGAGGTCCTGCAAATAGAGGCAGATATGCGTCGAAGAAGAAAACAAGAGCTATACAAAAAACAAGAACAAATAGATGCTATGATTAACTTTGCAATTGGTGCAGTTATTTTTGTTTTGAGTGGCGGCATTTTGTTTGTTTTGTTTTATTTTTTAGGAAAATGGCAAGGAAGATGGTAATGAAATTAGTTTTAGGGATTTTATTTTTAATGTTTGTAGCAGCATTTCCATTTGTTTATATGTTGGTTGCAAGTATTTAAATGTGGGTTTTGCTCTGGTTACAGGTAGTTAGTGGTAGCTTTGACCACTACCATGTGGGTAGTTATTCTAGTGAAGAAGCCTGCAAAGTAGCACAAAAAGAAGCTAAAGTATTGGTAACTAATCAAAATTCTAAAGTTGTCTGCATAAAAATAGAAAGGTGATTTTAGTTGAGCGGCGTAACAAATACATAATATATGACAAGCGAGGATTTGTTGTTATAATTACCCGTGATAAGAGAGTCGCTATTGCATATGCGAGGTCAAAAAAATGACGGAGTTTGATAAGGCTGATTTAAACAAAAATGGTGTTATTGAAAAAAACGAGTGGAACAAGCTTGCCTTAGAAGATCGTAGGCTTGAAATGATCGACAGAGATTTAAAGCGCAATGCAGAGCGTAGGTTTACAGGATTTGCTCTTGCAGGGATGTTGATATATCCTTTTATCATATTGCTTGCTTCGGTGCTTGGATTTGACAAAGCAGCAAGTTTAATCACAGATATAGCAAGTGTATATGTAATCGCAGCCTCTGGTGTAGTCGCAGCTTTTATGGGATTCAATGCGTATAGCGCAAAGTCTGACAGCAAGAAAACAAGCATACAGATGGAGGAATAGTAATGTTACAATCTATAATTGGACCGATAGCTAACTTAGCGGGAAGTTGGCTTGATGCAAAGTCTCAAGCACAAGCTGCAAGTGCAAAGTTAAAACTTACAGAGGCCGAAGCTAAAGCAAAGATCATGCTCAGTAAAGAGACTTCAGTCGCAGACTGGGAACGCATCATGGCACAGGGTTCTCAATCGAGTTGGAAAGACGAATGGTTTGTGATTGTCTTGTCAATCCCACTTGTTTTGGCGTTTATTCCAGGCACAGAAGGGTGGGTAGATAAAGGCTTTGCACAGCTTTCCAAAGCGCCTGACTGGTATTTTTATAGCTTGGGTATAGCAATCTCTGCATCATTTGGTGTCAGAGGCGTACAGAAGTTCTTTAAGAGGTAACGATGGAACAGACTATTGAAAACTTTACTGGTACAAAAAACGTTGAGATTACTTCAATGTCCAGTCAAGGGGATGTTCAAGCGGGGATTGAGTTCATATATCATATGCGAGAGCATCTATTGGACGTAGGAGTTGCTACTGTTTTTGCACTTACTGTGTATGGCTTAGTTTTGTTTATGAAAGCGAAAATAAAATGATGAATAAAAGAAAAAAAGCTACGGTGAAAAAAATTATAAAAGGTTTAAGCAAAGCCTCAAAGACTCATGCTAATCAAGCTAAAAAATTAAAGAAAGTTTTGAAAGGTAAGAAATAATGAGTGAAGCACTAAAGACCTTACAAGAGAAGATTGGAGCCACACCTGATGGTGCGTTTGGTCCTAATACTGCAACGAAGATTTGTCACCATTATGCTTTGAATCCAGAACGTGGAGCTCATTTTCTTGGGCAACTTGTGCATGAGAGCGGTACGTTTAGATACGTAGAAGAGAACCTAAACTACAGTAAAGAATCTGTACTAGCGGTATTTGGTAAATACTTTAAAACAGAGAGTGATGCCGAGAGTTGTGCCCGAAACCCACAAGCATTAGCTGATCGTGTATACGGTGACAGGATGGGAAATGAGGGACAAGGATGGTTGTATCGAGGACGTGGCTTTCTTCAATGCACTGGTAAAAGAAACTATTCTCAATTTGCAGCGGACATGGATCTACCAGAGATTATGAAAGATCCTGATTTGGTTGCTACAAAATATCCTATGGAATCAGCTATTTGGTTCTTTCACAGAAATAAACTGTGGGAGATTTGTGATGAAGGTGTCAACGACGATGTTATAAAGACTATCACAAAAAGAGTGAACGGTGGGTATAATGGTTTGAAGCACCGTAAAGAAGAAACTAAAAAGATATATAAGTGGTTGAATTAAAGGAGAGTGTCATGGCAGTGCCCACTAAAAAAGAAACTTTTAAATTTATTGATGTATCTCCTCCTGAAGAGGCAGATCAATTATTGATTCCAAAAAAGAAAAAAACCAAAAAACCAAAAATCCGTCCTCTTACAGAATCTTTAAAACCAAAAATAAGACCAGGTGATGTTAGGGATAATCCTGACCGAGGAAAGACATATTAATGGATCTTGTTGACTTATCAAAATATCTGTATAAAAAATTAGAAGAGCGCGAAAAAGATATTACAAGTGCGCTCTCTCATGGTTCTGTAAAGGACTGGGAGCAGTATAAAATGTCGGTGGGAGAGATACGGGGACTCTCTTTTGCCAGAGAAGAAATCAAGTCCCTGCTGGAGAAAAACGTAGACGATGTCGAAGACCTTATATCTTCCTGACCACGTTGCGCAGAAAATGAACAAAGAAAAAGAAGAGGCTAAATCCTCTGACTCTTTGAATAGCGCATATGTTGACGCTAATGAACGGGTGCTCGACCCGTCCCTCTTAGACAAACCGTTACTCGAAAGACTCCCGCAACCAACTGGTTGGCGGGTTTTAGTTATGCCGTATCAGGGCAAAGCTAAAACTGCGAGTGGCTTATATATTCCTGATGAAGTGCGAGAGCGTGAATCTGTAGCCACCGTTGTGGCATACGTGATGAAGCTTGGACCGTTAGCTTACAAGGATCCGGCGAAGTTTGGGCCAGACAGTGAGCCGTGGTGTAAGAAGGGTCAATGGGTATGCATTGGTCGTTACTCTGGTTCTCGATTCAAGATTGATGGTGGTGAAGTTCGTATAATCAATGATGATGAAGTCATTGCTACGATTCTTGAACCTGATGATGTTAAACATGTGTAAGGGGTAAAAAATGTCTGAAGAAGAAAAACAAGCTGTTGAAGAAGAAATAGTGGTAGAAACTCCCGAAGAGGAGGAGGAGAAACAAGAACAGGTTCAAGAGGAACCTGAAAAGCAGGCTGTTTCTGAGAAAAAAGAAGAACCTGAAAACGAAGATGAATTAGCTACATACACTAAAAGCGTTCAAAAACGTATCAAAAAACTTACAGAAAAATACCGACATGAAGAGCGTGATAAAGATGAAGCTGTTCGTTTATCTCAACAATTAAGAGAGGAAAATGAACAACTAAAGTCTCGTATTAACCAGTTAGATAATGGTTATCTAAATCAGTATGGTGCTAAACTTACACATCAAGAAGAGGCTGCAAAACGTGCTTACAAAGAAGCATACGAATCTGGAGACTCAGAGCGTATGTTTGAAGCGCAGCAGCAAATTTCTCAAATGGAGGTTGAAAGACAAAAATACACTGCTGCTAAAGCAAGAGCCGAACAACAAAAGGTTCAAGTGCAACAACCAGAAGCACCGGCACAGACACAACAACCTGCTGCTCAAAGAGTGGATCCTCGTGCTCAAAGTTGGGCAGAGAAGAACGAATGGTTCGGTGAAGATATGGTAATGACGGCTGCTTCTTTTGCTATAGATAAGCAATTAAGAGAAGAAGGGTTTGACCCGAGCAGCGATGAGTACTATAGTGAAGTTGATGGTCGTATGCGAAAAGAGTTTCCGCATAAATTTCAAACGGCTAAGAAATCGGGTGGAGCACAGGTCGCCGCTGCTGCTGCTTCAGCATCCCGCAGTACCGCAAAATCAGGGCGCAGGTCGGTCAAGCTGACGCATTCACAAGTAGCAATTGCTAAGAAGCTAGGCGTACCACTTGAGACATACGCCAAGTACGTGAAGGAGTAAAAAATGGCTGACGTAAGAACACCGCGTAAAAGCGAAACACGAGAAGCAGAATCTCGCAGAAAACCATGGGCACCGCCCAGTCACCTTGAAGCACCAGATCCCCCAGAGGGCTATGTGCATCGATGGATACGAATTGCTATGCGTGGCGAGGAGGACAAGATGAATGTCCACGCTAAGTTACGTGAAGGATGGGAACCCGTCCGTGCAGATGAATATCCAAACTATGAAGCTCCTGTCATCGATGATGGCAAATATCAGGGAGTAATTGGACAAGGTGGACTGATGCTGTGTCGCATACCTGAAGAGACAGCGCATGAAAGAAACGAGTACTACGGGGGCCGAACCCGCGAACAAATGACTGCTGTGGATCAGGACTTGATGAAGGAACAACATCCTTCGATGCCTATCACTAATGATAGGCGTAGTCGTGTAACCTTCGGGGGATCTAAAAGAGACTCCTCCGATTAATATAAAGGATTGCTACTATGGCAAATACTAACGTTGCATTCGGACTCCGTCCGATTGGTGTAGTCGGTCAGGGCTACAACACCACTGGTGCGACCGAGTATCGTATAGCAGCCGGAAATACAAACGCGATCTATCAAGGCTCTCCTGTAATCCCGCTATCAACTGGCTTCATTGACATTGTTGGCGCGGCTGCGGGTGGCACTGTAGGTCTTGTGGGTGTTTTTGCCGGTACTGAATACGTTTCGTCTACCACTGGTGAGAAAATATTTTCTAATTTCTGGCCTGGTTCTGGCGCGGATACTAATTTCCCCGTCAAAGCCTTTGTGTATGACAATCCATTACAATCATATGTGATTTGTTCAGATGGCACACTAACTAGTGAAGCCACTGCACGAGGACATGTGTTTGCTAATGCTAACTTTGCAACAGCTGCTTCTGGTTCAACAACCACAGGTATCTCATCTGCTAAGTTGGCTGTCGGCACAATCGCCGTCACCGCAAATTTAAATCTGCGTATTATGGGTATACAAGATGACCCTGAAAACTCAGACTTTACTGCTGCGGGTATTCCATTAATCGTTCGTTTAAACAACTCCTTCAATTCACCAAATGGTGCTATTGCAGGCGGTACTGTTTCAACGACTGGCGTATAAGGAGACTGACTTATGGCTATATCTCGCGCACAACTAGCGAAAGAGTTGGAACCAGGTCTCAACGCCTTGTTCGGCATGGAGTACGATAGGTACGAAGGCCAACATGCAGAGATCTATACAACAGAGGCTTCTGATCGAGCATTCGAAGAAGAGGTTATGTTGTCTGGTTTCGGAGCGGCACCAACTAAATCAGAAGGTGGCGCAGTAAATTTTGACGACGCTAACGAAGCATTCACTGCTCGTTACAACCACGAAACAGTAGCGTTGGCATTCTCAATCACTGAGGAAGCTATCGAAGACAATCTTTACGATCGTATTGGTGCACGCTATTCTCGTGCGTTGGCTCGTTCAATGGCACACACAAAACAAGTTAAGGCTGCTTCAGTTCTTAACAACGCATTTACCGCAGGCGCTTTTGCAGGTGGTGACGGCGTTGCGCTGTGTGATGCGTCTCACCCACTTACTTCAGGTGGTACGTTTGCCAACGAACCTGCAACTGCTGCTGATTTGAACGAAACATCTCTTGAAGATGCTTTGATCAACATCGCAGGATTTGTAGATGAGCGCGGTCTTAAAGTTGCTTTACGTGGCATGAAGCTAATCATTCCAAGACAATTGCAGTTTGTTGCAGAGCGTTTGATGGTTTCTAACCTTCGTGTTGGTACAGCAGACAATGATGTAAATGCTCTAAGATCAATGGGTATGTTGCCAAATGGTTACGCCATTAACGACTATCTAACTGATCCTGATGCGTTCTTCATCATGACAGATGCTCCTCGTGGAATGATCCACTTTGAGCGTGCTGCACTATCCACAAGCATGGAACCAGACTTTGATACAGGTAACATGCGCTACAAAGCTCGTGAGCGTTACAGTTTCGGCTTTAGTGATCCACGTTGTATCTTTGGTTCCCCTGGAGCCTAATATGTGATATAGGAGGATCTCCTCCGAGTATGATTGGGGCGACTTCGGTTGCCCCTTTCTTTTTATTTAAAAGTAAGTTATTCTGTCATCATCCCTGACAGCGGCATGGGGCTGCTGACTTAACCCAAGACAGGAGATGAACATGGGTCAAACTACTTTTTCAGGTCCAGTTATAGCAGGACCAATTAAAGAAACCACGGGTACAACCCTTGGTACAAATATCAAAAACACTGGTCATGTGGTAATGTCTCAGACATTTGCAGCAGATCTATCTGGTGGTGCATTAGCTGCACAAGTCACAAACGTTGTTATTCCGGCAAACTCTCAGATTATTGATTGTGTGCTTGACGTTATCACAGCAGCAAGTGGGGCTACAAATATAAGTGTTGGAGACACTGTTGGTGGTGCAGCAACTCTTGTGAATACATTTGGAATTGGAACTACCGCAGGACGTAAATATCCAACTACCGAATCTGGTGGTGCATTGGCGTGGGAAGACACAGGAACAGCAGACATTCGTTTGACTGTAACTAATTCTGCTGCAACATCTGCGGGTGAGATTCGGATTACTATTTTGTATGCTCAAAACAATAACCTTGGCTAATAGGAGGGCACCATGGCTGCTTCTATTTCTGCAAAGACAGTTACTGCGACTGGTACATTACAGGGTGGTCGAACCAGACTAAAAGCATTTTATGTAAAAACTGCGGGTAGCGGTTCTCCTGCTGTTGTGTTCAAAAACGGTAGTGGTGGAGCAACTTTACTATCAATGGTTTTTCATCAAAGTGATGACAACCAAATTACCATTCCAGATCATGGTATTATTTTTAGTGATGAGTGTCATGTGACGCTCACCAATATTGATTCAATCACTGGATTCTTTGGGTAATACAATGGCAGAGCGTAAACGCGATAAGATGCCAAAAAGAAACAAGAAAAATTTCCGCCCCACAAAAAAAGGGGCGGGAATGACTGAGGCGGGT
>VTLG01008917.1_pt1 | contig 19429 bp, 16 predicted proteins | sample 4694571 | NCBI WGS metagenome assembly VTLG01 (sample SAMN12604809, study PRJNA352737) | marine metagenome | biome: ENVO:00000447; feature: ENVO:00000209|ENVO:00000569|ENVO:01000036; material: ENVO:00002151; isolation source: viral sequences binned using virsorter ...
TTGTCTTCTCGTCTACCACTTTTGGCAGACAGTAAGCGGTGATGTTGTGTCCTTGATTGTGCAGTCTTTGCGCAAAGTACACGCAGTCATCAACACTGCGAAAATACATATCGTTACTAACGAGCCGTTTATCCTCACCTAGCCCAACAAAAACAAACAAAAGAAAGACATGGATCATCCATTAATAATAATTCCTAACAATAAAAGAATAGTCGTGCCTGCCGTGCCGATCATAATGTGTTCGATGCGCTTGATGCGCAGGATGGTTTCCTTCCAGCGTTCAGCGCAAACCGCCTCATGCGTGTCTAACTCTGCTTTTACTGATGTAACGGTTGGCTTGCTCACGATCCGGCCTCAAGCGCGGCGACCTTGGTTTCAAGCGTTTCAATCTTGACGATTGCCTCACGCAGGGCTCCGGTCAAGAGAGGGACCAGCTTAGATTGATCAATTCCCTGCATAACAGGTTCATCGTGACTGGCAGACCAAGTGCTGTCCGATGGATAGAGAGCATCAACAGAGTTGCCGTCATCGTCTGTCGTTGCCAGCTTGCCAGCAGTCCAGTCCTCTTGTAGCACGTCCTGAGCAAGCAACCTACCGTCCGATGAAAGCACAGCATTAGTAATCTCACGGGTTTCATCTTTAGTGCCGGTGACTGCTTCCGGTACGACTGCCTGTGCTTCGTGGGCAAGAAAGCCGTCAACCGTTGTGTCGTTAGAGTCGGCAATGAAGTTAAACCGCTTCGGCGCAAGCTGCTTCACACGGTCAATGGCACCTGTTATGTCAGTTACGTTTTCTTTGAGGCGGTAGTCCGATGATGTGTTATATGCAACAGCAGTATTATTATTATTTGTTATGCTTCCTCGAAATGTTCCACCAGTTACAAACCCAATGAAAGCTGAACCGTTTGCGGATGCTGTGTCGTTTATACCTATTCCGCCATGAGAACTGCCATTGTAATCAATACTGACTTTGCCAGCGTTTCGTTGGGTTCCTTGGTTATTGACAAAAAAGTTGCCGTTGCTGTCGATGCGCATCGCCTCTGCGCCAGCAGTGGCAAATGTTGTTGTGTTGCCCTGTAAGTTCTGAATGAAAGTGGTATAAGTGCCGTTGTTGTATGTCCGTAAAGCCATTCCAGAGTTACTTGAGCCGTTGGTCAAACTATCAAGCTGCGCAATACCAAAACTCCTCATATACAAGTGAAGACCATGTGTATTGCTTGTTCCTGACAAAGTACCATCAGAGGAATTTGAGCCTATGGTGACCCTTTCACTAGGCGAGCTCGTCCCGATACCGACGTTTCCATCACCACGAACAAGAAACTGAGTGACCGGACCACCTGCATCAGCATCACTGTCTGTAATGCACTTAAACAAGTTGTATGTGCTTGCTGCGCTAAGCGTGTTTGCTGCCACCAGACTTGTTCCAGTGTAGCTGCCGACAGCCGCTTCAAATCTTCCAATGTCTGTAGTGGTGCCGCTGGTGCTTAAACCACTAAATCTTGCAGCCGGTGTGTTAGTACCGACGCCTACCTTATCGTTACCCGCATCAACAAACAGCATGTTAGCGTTGCCGTTGCTCTCAACACGAAAGTCAATGTCTTCACTGCCCTCGTTGATGGTGACTTCAGACTGACCATTGGCAGACCCTCTGCCCATACGCAAGTGGTCTACTAATGAACCGTTGGTTATCACATAGTTTATGAGTTGACCGTCTTCTATGCCGTCAGTGGCGTCTCTCAAGGTGACAAAGCTGCTTGCGTATGTGGTGGCCTCACCCGCATCGTTGTCAGCAGTATGTTTGATTTGCCCGATGGCGTCCCCATCAGCAGGAGACGCACTGTCTCTGGCTAAATCTAAAACTGGGCCAACACTGCCATCTGTGTCTGTAGATTTAAGCGTAAGCTGTGGGTTGTTGTCGGCGGTGGTGATTGTGACTGCGCCGGTCATTGAGCCACCAGCCAATGGCAACGCGGCTATGTCTGACAAGACCTCAGATGCAGAACGCCCCTCAACCGCAGTGCCATCGACCCGCAGGAAGTCATTATCGGCCACGCCGCTGGTGAACTTTGGCACATTGTTGTTTGAGATGCCTGTGTCTAGAGTGGCTGTCGCTGTGATTGCCGTGCCATTAAGAGTCATGGCATCAGCTTCGAGCGTGCCATCAATGTCGACATCGCCGCTGATATCTAGTGAGCCAAATGTTCCAACGCCGCTGGCAGTTATGTTGCCAGTGCCAGTGATATTGTTGCTGTTGAGGTCGAGGTTACCGCCTAGTTGAGGTGTAGTGTCACCCACGATATCAGGTGTGGCACTTTGGAATGCTGATCCATTGTAAACAAACAATGTATTACTGGTGGTGTTGAAATATTGATCCCCAGCATTGAGTGCATCACCATCGTTGTCAGTGCTTGGCTCTGACGATTTCGCACCTAGATAGACGTCATCAAAGGCATCAAAAGATGCCGCGGCAGACGCGGCAGAAGCCGCCGCAGCGGTAGCGCTTGAGGCACTAGAAGTTGCTGAATTTGCACTATTTGTAGCCTGAGTCGAGGCCGTTGAGGCGCTTGTAGACGCATTCGACGCCTGTGTGCTGGCTGTTGAGGCACTTGCCGCCGCAGCAGTGGCCGATGACGCCGCCGCAGTGGCACTTGTGGCGGCCGCCGCAGCGTCAACAATCAGGTCATACTTTGCGCTGTTTGCGTTGGTGGTAAGTGGTTGTGCGCCAGAACTTGTGTGTGCCTCATTCACAATGAAAATATTGTTGGTGCTAGTGTCTTTGACCAAATCACGCACTGCATATGAGGTGCTTGCAGCCCAATCACCTTTGAATGTGCCAATCTCCTGCGTGACCGCAAGTTCTCCACTGCCGTCAAAGGCAAATATCTTGTTGGCACGGGTTGCTGCTGGCACCGTGAACTCTGTGCTGGTCATCGTGTTGGCACGTGACAGCTTGATGGAGCGGTCAACCTCCTCCTGAGTGTCTTGACCAATGAGAGTGAGCTTATCTAGCGCATCTTCGTGCGTTGCGGCGGGGAACGGGTCGTTTGGCGTGTAGTCTGTAGCCTGCGTAAGCGGTGTGTTTCGCAGCAGAAGAACAGTCTCGCCTGACGCTGGGATGTTGCCAGATGTGAATGTGATGGTGCCGCCGCCTGCGTTACCCACACCGGACACTGTGTAGTGCGTGGTCTTGGTTTTGACGGTTTCGGCACCCGTCGAGTCAGTGCGGATAATAACTGTAACATCGTCATCATCAAAAATCTTGAACGTATAGCTGAAGGCAGATGTGCTACCGTTGCCACTATAACTGTTCTTAGTTGTAAGACTGCTGACCGTCATTTGTTACTCCTTAGGTATGTTATACCGCAACCTAACGAACTTTGGAAGTTTCAGGCGCGGCCTCTACGATCTTGTCAAGAACATTCCTAATGATAAAAGCATTTTGAAGTGGCATTAGGCTTCTAATAGCACGTGCCTCTGCTCTTGAAAACTGGTACTCAGGGTTCCCAATTCCGGCAAGAGATGCAACCCCTTGTATAGATTTTCCAAGTTGGTCGAGAGTCGTAATCGGTAGTGTGCCTGTTACAAAATCACTACCCAATCCAGAGGTGCGTCCGTAACCAAATGGCTTGTCATACTTACCAAAGGCAAACAATGTATCAATAGCACCGGGAAAAAGTGAGGACCAACTTGATCTAGCAAAGCCTTGACGACCTATCTTCAGTAGGTCCAAGTTTCCCTCATCATCAAGTAATCGCTCCTTCAGAAACTCTTCTTTGTCCCGACGCCCAATGCTATTAATTTGTGTTTGTGCAACATAACCAAGTGAACCGAATATAACACTCATAATCATAGCTTGATATGCTGCATAATCACTTCGTTTGATGTTGTGCAAAAATTGTTTGCTATAAGACACAATCATAAAGCTTCGGAATTGAAGTAATAGCTGTCCCATCGGGCGTGTCATAAACGGATGCAGGTTGCCAAAATCATTTTTCTGAATTGCTTGGCGTGTCCAACGAGCTATAGCAAGGCCAAACGCATTCGCAGCATCTTCATCCCAGTCCTTCATATTTAACGCGCGTAATCTGCGCTTTTTGCCAAATTCTGATGGCACTAAGACCGCGTGTTTGTTGATGCTGTCAAAAACCTTTTTTGTCATATCTTGGTCCAATCCAAGCATTTGAAGCCTACGACGCACATCATCTTCATAAGTGCCTTTAGATATGACTCTTTTCAGTCCTCTTTTCTTTACACCGGTGGCCAAATCAACGATTGTCTGAGCCGCAATACGTGCCGTTGTGCGTTCCAGAAATACAGTAATTGGCACAAGACCTGAAAAATTAGCAGTGAAATTTCTAAGTGGCGCGATTGCCCCACGAGCCGTTTCAATAGCTTGCTGCACCCCACCACGCCCAGGCTGCAAGTTAAAAGTGTCCTCATACTGAACTCGATCTAAATGTCTTTGAAGAACACTGTCGAGGCCAACTGAAGCAAACTGTTCCAAGTCTCTTGATATTGAGTCCTCAAGTTCTCCATCAGCAGCGCGACGCATAATGTTACGAAGCTCAGGTAGCTGCCGCACTAAACCGCTGATACCATCAATAGACACAGCGTTCCCAAGCTCTGCTACTTGTGCGATGCCGACCTGACCCATGTACCGAATAAAATTGTAATCAAGAAACAGCCGCAAAAAACGCATCGATGTACTGGCTGGGTCTGCTATATCAGGACGGGGTCTGCCGTTTATGAGAGAGTACATGATTTCAAGGGTTTTTATTTCGCGACCCCGAAACTTTTCAACATCGAGTCCCTTTGACTGCGCTATATCTATCGCGTCCCTAATGAAAGACCTAAAATCTGTATCTGATTTGATTCCGTTTTGAGCAAAAGCAATCCTGCCAGACATTTGATTTATATAAGCGCCGACAACCCTTTCAGCGTCACGCTCCATCAAGTCCTCTATGCTATACACCTTGCCGTCAATGACCTCTTTAGTAGCCATGTCGATTGATAGACGCCTTTTAGCTCGTGCAGGCAGTCCCTCTGTGTCTATGTCTAACTGAGAAATAATTCTGTCTACATTATTCGATGTCAGTCCCATGTCCTCAAGTTCATCCAAAAGAAGCTGACGAAGCGTATCCTTATCAGATGTGCTGAATATTTTCGCGAGATCGGCATCAATTCCCACCTCTCTGCGCATGATTTTATTTGTGATTCCTGTCGCCATTTTTTCGGCGACATCCTCCGTCAAACCTCGGTTGGCCGAAACCAGGCTTTTGGTCAGAAGCTTTATTGAAACATCCTTGCCAACATCCAAGAACTTATTTCCATCCCAGATGTGTGTAAAATATTGCAAGTTTTCAGGTATATTCTCAAAGCCGCGCACTCCGGCACTTTTAGCTGCAGATAATAGCTCGGAAAAAATCTTTCGGATGCGGTTGGCCGCAGTTATGACATTTGCATCTTTTGAAGTCTCAAGCTCAACGTGTCTTGACACCTCTGTGCCAAATTCACGTCGAGCTTTTTCAGGAAAAAAGTTTCTTTCTAAAAGCCCATAGCCACGGGCTTTGGCAAACTTATGAAATTCATTAGGATAAATTTTGTAAAGTTCACCATTGTACTTGTCTCGCATGACGCGTGCTTGAAGATCAGTGGTTGGACGGCCTGGATTTACGGCATCTTCTAGGTGTGTCTCGGAAAAGTCGCGCACAGCAGCAACTTTTGATTTCCCGGTTATTCCTCTTGCGTCAATTCTAAATGATCCATAGTCCGCAAACGCCGTGCCTTCTTTGCTTTCCTCCAAGTCTGCTGAGTTTGATCGAAAATTAAAAGGTCCAGTTTCATTTAAAGGCTGGGATGGAGTTTCTATCCCTGGGTCTATACCCTGCCTGCGCATTGCCTCTGCGGTCTCTGCAATCTGCCCCTGATGCGCGTCACGTTGAAGCTTTACAGCAGCCTCTTTCATGGCTTTACGTTTAGCAATGTCCTCCTTCCTAACGCCAAGCCTTGTTGAACCTACTGCGCCACCAAGGAGAAACCCACCGCCAGCTGCAAAGAGTATGTCATAGGCATCTTTGTTTGGGTTTTGAGCAACCAGGTAAGACTCAACACCGGCACTCGCTACTCCAGCGGTGGCCGCTGTTCTAAATGCACGTCCAAGTCTTGTAGCTTTTGCGCCCCAGATGGCTGGCCCTAATGCCCCCTCTGTAGCAATTGTTCCAGCAATCGCAGGCAGGTCCACCATAGCAGAAGCAAACTCTAAGCCGATGCCAGTCCAGCCATACGAAGAAAGCACCTCGCGGTCCTTAATTGACTGCAGGGTCCGTTCACGCAAAGCTCTAGCATGCTCTAGGCTTACAGAATCTTCAAAAATATCCCAACGCTCTTGAGGCAAGCCCTCGGTCAATTCCTCCAAAACAGGCACTGTAAGTTCAAACTCAGGGTCGGGCGCGTACCCAAGAGTGTTATTGAAAACTGTTGCTAGAGTGTTTTGCTCACGGAAGGCGGCAGCAGATGCTTGAAACAGGTCAAAGTCATCTACCCTTTCTTGGTATGCAGTGTCTGCCGCAGAAAGTTCCTTGAGAGTGTATGGCTGTAAGACCTGGTAATCATCTGCACTTCTTGCCATGATTTGTCTCACTCACTTCCGATTACTAAAGACGGAAACACCTGTTCGAGTGGAATTTTCTTAGGCTGAATACTCAGCCCACGATTGAACGGACGAACTGTCTCTGTTTCCACCCTCAAATCTTGTGGCACCAAAAACTCGTAAGCGTCAGCGCTTGATGTCCCAGCCTTGCTAGCCTTCCAATTAGCAGCAACATCTGCAAGAGCTTTTTCTCTGCCGCTTAAGCCAAGCTCAAGAAGCTCATTGAGAGTATAAACATTGTTTTTCATATCGACCCCAGCAGCTATATCGCCCTCAAACACCATAAATTCATCAGAGCGTCCGACGACGGGTCGCAGATTAATTTCTGACAAGTCGATATCTTCATCTGAGTTTTGACTATAAAAGTCTACAGCTGCTAATTGAACAAGATGCTCAAGGTTTGCTGGATAGTTACGAGAGCGCGGAGTAAGTATGCCATTCAAAACAAAGCTTGTTGCCAGCACTTCCTCTTTGGCTAGATTAATTGCATCGATAGATGGAATATCTAATTGCACATATTGCAACGCTAAGTCGTTAAGCTGACGACGCACAGCCTCTTGATTTCTGATTGGTTTCGCAAACCAACCGAGGAACCCACCCTCTGTCTGGTCAATAATGCTAGTCAAACTTGTATTAATTTTGTCTCTGAAACCTTGTATTTGTGAGGCGCTGCGCAGAGTTTTGCTGCCCATCATGGCCAAGCGCAAAGCGTCGCTTGGGTCTTTACCGCCACTGGTTTCAAACACCATAGCAGCATTGAAAAGCTTTCGAGTATCTTGCTCTGTGTGGCGCTCCACAAGGCCAGACCCAAAAATGTTCATGCTTTTATATGCCTCGTAAGTCCCAAGAACCACGGGGTCCGTAAAATCAGCATCCGGCCCCTCAAGCAAGCTGTATGTTGCATCAAAACGAGATTTGACTGAGGGGATAACAAGATTGTTTTTTTGAAGAAGCTGGAACATTTGAGGTAAAGAAGGCTTGCCATCCTCATTTTTAGCTCCTAGCGCCACTAATGCTCCAGCAAGTGCTGCCTCAGTCTCGGCCGGAGTTGCGCCAATAGTATACTGACCCGTTGCCCAAGTGTTATTAAGAATGGATTCCGTGGCATCACTAACACGATCTTGACTAAGTCTCGCTTGGTCTATTTCCTTGGCAACTCCAGGAAGCCGCCCAAGAATATTACGCGCAGAGTTTCCAACCGGAGAAACAAGTGTGCTTAAAGGCTGCCTGTCCCCAAACCGGGTATTTAACAACGCCTCTGCTGCTGCAACAAAGTCTTTAGCCAAGTCAAAATCATTTTTTGAAGCAGCAACCGACGCCTGTGTGTAGAATAAATCAGCGGATGCAAGTATTGCCTTTTCTGCGTTTTCTTTGTTCTTGGAACGCTCAAACACAGCATTTGCAAATTCAACAGAGCCTTGAACCCCCCTTGACTCAAAGCCATCAATGATAATCTCTGCGGAAATATTCTGTAAATCTGCGTTGCGTGCCGCAATCATAGAGGACAACTCTTTGCGGAGTATGGCTCTTGCTGACCCACCAATCTGACCAAATGGAAGACTGATAACATCTCCGTTGTCTTTGACAATGGCATTATCACCTTGGTCAGAGGCATCAATCGCTCTGTTCAATTCATCAATCGATAAGCTCTCTGAGGCGATTGTTTCCCTAATGGCATCTGTTGCTTCTCTTCGCAGCCTGGCGGTCTCAGTATTTCCGCGACCTAAAAGTGCAGGCTTTTGACTTTCGATGATGTCTGAATCATCAATAACACGCTGACGTATCTCTTCAAGTTGTTCAGGTGTTTCAGCCCTGTTTATCTCTGCTAGATAGCCTTGATACTTATATGCTTTTATAAAGGCATCTTCTGTTGAAATCTTAAGAGTCCTGCCCTCGTTACGCGCTGTTTGCTGAATATCAATCACATTTTTACGAGCCAGCTCAGCCTCTGGAGAATCGTCTCCAAACGTAACAAATGTCTGTATTGCATTAGCAACGATAGTATTGTCGTTCTCTGTTGATATTTCAGTGCCTCTGTTGAAGGCATTTGCAGACGCATAAAGTTTGTTTGAGACAAAGGAATTTTTTGCTTGATTTAGGGCAAGGGATAGAAAGCGATTGGTGTAACCACGTCCCTTAAGTTCTTCCGAATACTTTTGAAAATCGGCATTAAATATTGCCTCTGCATCAGTAGTGTTGGTGCTAACATTTTCGTTGCGCAAAGTTGTAAAACGCTCCAAAGACTCAAATTCAATTTTTTTAAGCTCATCCCTGTCTTGGCGCTCTTGTTCAGCTTTTTTGAACTGAAAATCAACTCTTGCCTTTTCTTCTTCAAAACGCAGCTTGCTCTGCTGAACACGCATCTCGCCCTGTGCAAAACCTCTGCCTGTTCTGCCAATCGTTTCTCCAAGGTCAGTCAAAGCTCTTGCAGGCGCTGCTAATGCAGCCTCATTCGGCCTAGCGCCCAGACGCCCTGCGGCTAGTTCAACCGGAGACGGCCCACCCTGATTATACAATGGTATCTTTGGCATTATTCCCTCAACCGACGCTGGTATTCTTGTTGTTGAAGCTCAAAGGCAGCATTTTGTTGACCAAGTATTTGATCCTGCTGTTTTGCAGAAGCAAAACCACCAGCGGCTGATAAAAGACTGCTCACAGCCTGCATGTTGGAAGCAGCAGCGCGACTTTTGCCTTCTATCCTCGCCATAGCTGCTTGAGATGCTGCCATCGTTTGCTCAAGGGAGCCTGCGTATTGAATACGCTGTGCATCACGCTCTGTGCTGAAATATGTGTCTGCCAACGCCTGCAAAGGGCTTCCAGCCATCTGTACGCCAGACTTAGCTGTAGCAACTCTCTGCACACCCTTCAAACGCTCAGCTTGTTGCCTTACAGCAATCTCTTGACTTGTGCGACGGCGTGCGAGAACCTCTGCTTCATTTTTGATTACTGTTTCTTGATAATCACCAAGCTGTTTGGCCTGACGCGCTAACGCACGATTGCCTTTGAAACCCAGAACTCCTTGGGCAACACTTACCGCCGCTGCAATAGTTCCTGGTTCCATTACGCGATCCTCGCCATTCTTAAATAATCCTCGCCGCGCACACCGTAAGAACGCATCAAGCCTTCATGCTCCAAACCAAGCCATTCAGCAAATCTTATCGCGTTTTGATCGTCCGCATGAATGCTGGCCTGCATCCTACGCAAATTGTGATCTTTACAAATATCGTCAACTATTCCTTTGGTAAGACGCGCAAATGAACCACCTCTGCGTTTACCTTCTGGTGACAGCAGCAACCAAAGCTCCCCTACTCCGAACCACATGATGTGCGCTCCACCAACAGCAATCAATTTATCTCCTTCAACCATTGTGTACCCAGCAATGTTTTCGTAGTTCGACAGGCCAAATCGTGCTTCTTTTGTTAGTTCATAGTCCAACTCAACATCAAAAACATCTTGTCTTTCAAACGGTCTAAGTTCAAGCATCGAAGGTATTCGACCTCCGCATGACTGCCAAAACTGTCATCGGCAGCGGTTGAGATTGCTGGATGAACACCCTTGCATCGTTATCGTAGCCGGATGGGAAAGATATTTCTTTGTCTCCATCAAACATTGGTATGGCTGTGTCCATATCCATCGAACTATCGCGAAACGGCAAACGATCAAGATTGTTTTCATCTGGGCCAAGCTCTGCACCAACTGTGTCCAAGAACCGCACTGTTACACCGTGAATACGCTTTATTTTGCCCTGAGAGACCCCATCATCGGCTCCACCCTCCATCCGCAGGGTTTGTACCTTAGAGTCGAAAGAGTAGCCCACATGCACCGTAGAGGCGCTGCGATCAAGTGTTATAGCACCACCTGACACAGTTTTGTTTGCATGTGCAGAGCCATCCGCAAGAATTTGCACTGTCTCCCCCTCAAGATGGTTCAGCCCCGATATAGTGGTTGTTGCGCTGCTATCGTATGTCAGGCCGGAGTCAACAAAGAACGCATCTGACACATCGCTGCCAAACTCAATCTTTTCCATAAACACAATATGGCGCACGGTTGCGCTGTTGATAGTGCGCTTTACTGACAGATAAACCTGGTCTTCTTCACCGGATGGGATAGCGGTTATGCTTTCGACCACGCCACTATTGCCGATTGGGTGGGTGTGCCACCCAATTGTCTGGTTCTGTGGGTCATAAGACAGCCCAATCAAAACACCGTCAGCACGCACAAACCAAAGAATTAGCTCTGGCTCTTGCTGCCAGATCATGTCGGTAAGACCACCACGCGCCAGATGCTCTGCCAAGATGGTAAGATCGCGTCCAACTAGACCGTCAGTATCCAAATCAAACGTAACCTCTTTGACCTTCTCCTGCCCTTTCTGGATTAAGATGGTGCTAGAGCCAGCGCGTATAGGACGCACATTCGATGACCCGAAAGTGGTTTCCCTGAGAACATTTACGTTTGTTGGTGTTATTGGCTGCGTGCCTGTGCCGCCAGACATCGTGAACTCTGCGCTTGATGTCAGGATTTGCAAGAAACGTCCCTGTATCATGTGCTTGATGACATTTACGGAATCCGATGCAATCGTCACATTGATTGCGTTGTCATCGACAGTGCCAGGGGTATGATTCTCAAAGTCGGCCGTGACAGAACCAAAGATTGTTTGCGGCTGTGCGGTTGTGCCAGCAAAAAACAAACGCTCTTCAAAGAACGCGATTGCTCTTGGGAAACCGTTGCGCACGCTGAATGCGCCTCGCGACCAACGAGTCGTTCCCGCTGTTGCATTGGCCGGCAACACTAGGTCATTGATAAGACTGTTTGTTCCGCTGTTCTGCACCACCGCAGTTGCTGTGGTTGCGTTCGTAACAGCAGTGATTTTTACAAATCCCGTGCCACTGTGCTGATACTGCCAAGTGTGATTGCCATAGACCTCTGAGCCAGAGAGATGCACTGGAGCTTGTGTTCCAGTTGACTCATTGGTGCCTGCATCAGTCTTTTTATAGACGTTGCCATTGAAATGAATGATGTCATTCTGAGAGTAGTTATCACTTGTGGACCACTCTGCATGTGACACCTCAATCACATCTCTAAATCTAAAAAGCGATCCAACATCTTTAGACGCATCAAACAAATCAGCAGATGCGGTCAAAGTCACTGTGCCAGTGTTTGCACTTGCAGTTATCGTCGTCGTTGTTGAGTTTTCGTCTTCATACGGACCATCAATAAAATCAATATCAGCCAGACTGAAGCTGGTGGTGGTCAGCCTCGTCAGCTTTGCAGGCTCATGGTCTTTGTGAGCCAAGAACAAAACATCTGCTGACTGCACATGGTTAAGTTCAAAGATTTCTGTAACACTATATGTGGTAGTTACCTCTACGATTTTGCCAGCGGTGCCGCCACTACTGTATGCGGTAAACGCACTGCCGTTGATGCCGGACAGTTCAAAAGTGTTTGTAGTTTGGTTGGCTACCGTAAACTCGCGGTTATTTAGCTCAACCATGCCAGCAACGCCAGAGATAAACACTCTGTCACCGTTGCTGAAGCCATGAGAGCTAGATGTTATGACAACTGGGTTGGCTGCTGTTGCACCCGTAATCGTTTTGGTTGCCTCGGTTAGTATGCCGCCGTCTTTGTAAAAACGTATGTAGTTTGCGCCAAACTCCAGAACATACGCTTGCTCATCACTGAACTCAAAGTTGATTAGACGCACCTTGCCGCCATCTTTCGACTGACCAGCAAACTTGGTGCCGGGACGACGGGTGATGCCGCCCTGCGGAAAGATCAGCATGTTCTCTAACTTTTGTGCGCCAGAGCTATATTTCTGTAAATCTATGCGCCCTTCCAAACGTGGTGAAAACTCACCGGCTTGAAAATTTGTGACAATAGTTGAAACACGCGCCATCCTAGAACCTTATATTCACAAAATCATCAGCAATGATCTTATCGGGCATGCCCTCCATAGCATCTATTGATCTAGCCTCACGCAGGCGTAGCTCGTAAAGCTGTTGCATGCCTTGTGCAACACTGGTGCTGCCGGTGATTGCATACGCTGTTTCTGATGCAAGTTTATGTGCAATAGAGCTAGACAACAGGGAATCAAACAGTTCTGTGTCCTCTACTCTGGCGATATACACAATCTGGCATGTATCTTCATCACTAAGTATCTTACGCCCCTCGACCTTGAACATAACCTGTGTGTCGTAAGCAGCTATGTCGCTATCAACGTTGCTGTTGAAGAAAGACAGGACGCGCAGACAAAACGGGTCTGTCGGCAAAGTAAACTGGCTGGTAAATCCAAAAGCCGGTGCAGCGGAGTCCTTGGCAAGCGTTGCACGGGTAATCGCTACATTCCAAGGGTGTGCGCGGAGAACAGAGTCACGCACGGTTTCAAACCGGCGGTTACACAATCTGGCCTCTTTGGAGTTTTCTGTCAGAGCGGTGATAGTTGCAGCGCCCAACAGGTCCATCGCCTCATTACAAATATCGACCACGGAAGGCATAGCAATGTCACCCCTTTGCAAGTAAGAGGGGGCGATACCGCCCCCCCTTGGTTTAGTTCACGACATACTCAATCACGAATGAGAGGTCGCCTGCGGTGTCACCCGCTGCATCAAACAGCAGACCGATAAACAGGTATCCACCTGGGTCTGAGGTTTGACCCGCATCCTCCCATACTCGCTGACCAAGCAGGTTGATGTTACGCGCCTCAAACGTGACATCTGTGCCAACACCACCTACCGCAGCGCGGAGGTCTGTGATTGCAGATGCGTAGGCATCATCATCAAGCGCAGTAAAAGTGCCGTCGCTCTCTGAGTAAATGCCAACATCACAGGTGTTGGTTGTGCCAGAATCGAGGTCATCGTTGAAAAGTTTGATGCTCACGATTGCTGCGTTTGAAGGAATAGGAGCAAGCATCACTGTGTCGCTGGCAGAAAGATCGCCAGCGGCCAGTGCGATTGTCCCCATTGCAACACGCTTTGTGCCGTGCAAAGTCCTTGCAGGAGATGCCACTTGGGGCAACGCCAGAAGGTTGGATACGAGAGTCGTATTTACATTAGCCATAACCTACTCCTCTCTTAGTCTGGGGTTTCGTCACAGAAGATTTTGACAACCTTGGCTTCTTCCATCCGCACAGCACCGATGTCCATGCAGTAGTAAACCTGGGTCGCATAACCTTTGTCGTTGCGCTCATCAATCCTGGCTTGGACATCTTTGCCAATACCAAGAGTGATACCATCTTCAGCCCATGCAAAGCAGGAGCGAATGTCATTGGAATCAATGTCCAGACGATTGGTCATGATGAACTGGAAGCCCATGAAGGTATCCACATCACCTTGGACCAGTGCCTTGATGGTATTGAAATCCGATGACGTTACCTGCGTTGTACCAAGCAGGTCTTCGATCTGCTTTGGCCCTACAGCAATGTAGCGTGGGATTGAAGGATCAACGTCATTGAGGTCCATCTTGCGCTTGGCTTCAGTGAGTTTTGCGATAGTCAGACCATCGTTTGACGATGCGGAACCAACCATGTTGTTGGTGGCATCCAAGGTTGCTGAACCAGAACCTGTCTCGCCAGTGCTGGCAGTTCCAAGTGCAGCGGTGATGATGACATCATCCATAGCGCGTCCCATCGCTGCGGCAGCAGCTTGAGCATAGCTTGATGTCGGGTCGATCAACATACGCACCTTGTCCTGGTCATCAATCAGGTCGGCAAATTCGTATGATGCAATCGAAAGACGACGCCTCTGGTGTGGCGTGTCGATCTGTGGTGTATCGGCATGGCGGCTGCTACGCAATTGCGCAGTCACACTACCGATCTGGTCGATGAAGGCGTTCTTACCTACAACAGTCTCAAGGCGCACCGCATCACGCAGACGGGAACCCATCTGCTGTGAAAGCATCTGCACGTTGGCAGAATACTGTTGTACAAACGCCGTAGTGATTTGTTGGGACATACTGTCCTCCTCTCACACGGTTTCGTTTACACTAATGTCGGTGCGCTACCCTTGCGGACGCTCCTGGCTTTTTTAGCGCTTGTGGCGCTGTCGTCTTTCCGACTGCCAGCAGGACGTTTTTCATCGCTACCCCGCATCACCCACTCAAAGTATTTATCTGCAAGCAGGTGAGGTTCTAAAACGTCACGCGCACTACCATACTCGATTGCGTAACGTAAACACTCTAAGCGTATTTCTACCAACTCATTCTGTTCCATGCAATACGCCCATAAGTTCATTGACTCTATCAATCGCCGCTTGGCGTGCAACAGGGTCTTTTCTGTTCATGTAATTAGGACCGTGCATAATCGCCTGTATCTCTTCCTGTGCGGACTGACGCGACTGCAAACTGGTTTGCGCAGAATCTGAAACAGTGTCTTCGCTTGTAACGCGAGAGCGAAACTCTGCCATATTTGCAAACGCACGGATAAAATCTGGGTGATTACCTACCTTGGTGCCATCCGCAAGTTGCATATCCAGCAACTCTGCACTACCAAACTGTTTTGCAATCTTACCTGCATCTGCGATCCTAGCGTCAAACTCGTCGCCCCACTCTTGGCGCAATGCCATTTCAGTAGAGTTTCGTTGCTGAGTTTCAGCCTCAATGCTCATTTCAGATGCAGTAGATGCGATGCCCTTGTAATACTCAAGGATACCGTTTGCCTGATCTGGGGTGAGACGCAGGGCATGTGCAGCCTCTGCGTATGACTTGGCAACATCTTCTGTGACTATCGCGCCATCTGCTGCAATATCATACCCATCTGCACTCTCTGGTCTGCCGAGCTTGCTGTAAATGTTGTCTAGGTCTGCATCTGAAGGATTAGCAGGCAGGGGCAGTTTGTCTGCACCAATCAAGCGCTGCGCATTGACATACGACCTTGCAAGGTTTGAGACATCCTTGATAGGCGAAAGACTTGGATGCTCTCTTATTTCTTCTGGTATCATCGACAAGAAATCGTCACCAGACCCGCCTTGGGCAACCTCTGCTGGTGTTTCCAGCGGCGCTGCTTCAGGCTGGGCTACCTGTTCGATAGCTTCCTCTGACATAGTTACTCCTTAATCATCATGTTGTGGATGTGTAGAAGAACGGCACGCTTGCCCTCTTCAAAAGCTGTGGCATTGGCATCGCCAGCCACATAGCTAGAAGCACGCCAGTTTGAGCGTGCCTCTAAATCTCTCAGAACCTTTTGACCGTGTTCAGTGTCGAATGTTTCACGGTACATAAATTTTAGTCGATCAATATCCTTCACTCGCCAACCATCCTTACAGCCTGCGCTGCTTGTGCTGTGGTGTAGACATCTTCTTGCTCTTGTTGTCTTTGCAGCGCCTCTTGCTCCGCTTGCGCACGTTGCTGACGCACCTCGTTTACCTCACGCTGCGATTTCAATGTGACCTTTGGCACACCAAGCGAGTCAGTGACATGACGTACAAGTCCATCAGGATCAATGTGATCCGCAACTGGCAAGCCTTCTGACAGTGGCAACAATATCTCAAGCGCCCTCATGGTATTGTTCAGGCCACTAGATTTTTGCGCTCTTGCCAACGGCGAAACGTATTCAACGTCAATATCTATGCCTTGCAAGGATGTGGGCGGCACTGCCAGCATATCTGCGCGTAGCATTAGCGCAAACACACGGTCAATCAGAGGACGCAGCAATTCGTTCATCAACCTGCCAAGCACAGGCCCAATGACACGCATACGCTCTTCCTGACGCTGTATGACTTCAGTTGCTGTCATCTGCGGAGAGCCCGCGGTCAAAATTTGATCCACATAGAACGCCTGCCGTATTGCAGCGCGACGTTGCTCTTCCATGCTCAAGCCAATAGGAATGTTCGCACCTGTGTTGAGCGGTGTGATTGTTTCTCTTGTGCCAGCACGGAAAAAGTTCAGACCACCTGGCTGTGTGCGGATGGGCAAAAGAAACCCGTCATCTGGCACAAGCAATGGTGGGTCAATCTGTTTTTGTGCAGCCTGTATGATTGTCTTGGACATGAGATTGAGCATCTTCACATCTGGCAAAGCGGTCATGGCAGGAGAGCGCCCCATAGTCTCGCCGGTTGCTTTCAAGAAGCGCGGCACGACATATGGCAGTTCTTCAAAGCCACCCTCGCTAATAATCATCTCTGACTTTTTGCAGACATATACAGACATAAACGGCATGTTCAGATTGTCTGGCTTGGTCACATCTCTTTGGATACGCGGCGAGACTGCGTGTAGAAAGTCACCGACATTGTCATAGCCAAACCGCTCTACAGCTTGTTGTGCGCTCGACTTGTAAAGACGATACACAGTGTTGACCATGCCATACTGGTCTTCAGACACATAATATTCCGAGATATGGCGTGTGCTGAAACGCAGCTTGTCTTTGTCCATTTCACAGAACATGCAGGCTGTGCCAAACACAACGAGATCAACATATGCCTCATGCACCTCTGTCTCAAAGTTCGACCTTTGAAACGCTTGCATCATACGCATACTGGTATCTTGCAGCCACTCACGCACATCATCGTCGCGGTTCAACGCTTCGTTTTTGATGTCTAAGTGAAACCACGGAGATGCACCGCTGGTGAGCATGCCGTGCAGAAAAGCAGCCATGAGGTCTATGGCTTGCAGCGCTGTGCCATCATAGATCAACTCCATGCGCTTTTCGCCGCGAGAGCGTTTTTTCACAACGTCTGCTTTGCGCGGTAGCATGTAGTCGGCAAGTTCCTGATAGTGCGTGTCCCAGTTGTCACGCTTGTACTTCAGGCTGTTGTAGCGTTTGATTATGGGCGCTGCTTCTTTTGCCATGTCTAACTCATCAAGGTTGGGGTGCCGCCAGTTTGTCCTGTTTGCTCACCAAGCGCACCAGCAACAATCGTTGAGCCACGTCCACGACGACGCTGGCGCTCTTCTCGTTCAGCCTCTTCAGCCATGCTACGCGCCCTGCCAATATCAGGCTTCGGCGGCACAGGCGGCGGTGGTGGGGGTGCAGGAAACTTTGGTGTTAAAAAACTCATGGCCTACTCCTAATCGTAAAGAACGCCCCCGCCCTCAAGAAGGGTGCCAGCAGCACCAGGTTTCTTTGAGCGCGTATCTCGCCTGCGGCCACGCGAACCACCTTCATCCGGCACCACCTCTGGTGTGACTTCTGGCGTTGCAACAGGTGTTGTGCCGCGACGATCTTCTTTGTCCATACCAGTGATTGTATCAACAAGCTCTGTGCCAACCTTCTTCACCGGCTTCTCGACAACCTCTTCAAAAGCCTCACCTGCGAGTTTAATAGCATCCTCTGCAATGTTTGTTATCTCTCTGCCAGCCCTTTTGACCGGCCTTTCAAGCGGCTCAACCACATCTTTGGCTGTCTCGACAATGGTTTTGCTTGCTTCCAGTACAGGTTGAGATGCAACCTCTACAGCCTTTGTTGCTGCCTTCAATGGCGTTTCAGCTACATTGATTGCAACCGCAGGTGCTTTGACAGCTTCTTGAACCACCTTCGTAACCGGATCGGCCACCACATCTGCAACCTGCTTGATTGGTTTCAAAACTGTTCTGACAGGACCGCCCATCATCGTCTCCTAAATCTGGAAAGGATTGTATTCACTAAGCGCAGTTTGTTGCGTAGGGCGTCCAACACTTGCCCTGTTTTCCAGCCCAACAGCCAGATACCTAAACGCATCCGCACAATGAGATGTGTAATCATGCCTCGGATGATCGCGAAATACTTTTCTCTTATCGTCCCAATCCTGACGATACTGTCTGAGCATTTCCAATCCATCCGCGCACCTGTCTCTATCAAAGCAACATTTTGGTATCAGCAGCCTAGCTGCATTGATGCCATCAGCAACTTTCATTTTCGGTATAACACGAAAACGTATGCCTAGCGAGTATGCAGTCTCCAGACGACTTTTACCAGACCCCAACTCCCGCACCTCAATGTCATGCGGTGCTAGGTGGTCGCCATAGTGATAATCTTTTTGCTTGAGAATGTCTGCGTAGTGGTCAAGACCAACGCCAGAGCTTTCATAGTAGTCGATGATATTCACCGCACCACCACGAAAAACCTGCGCAAACCAGATAGCTGTACTGTCGTTTATACCCAAATCCCATGCGGTATGCACAGGATAAGCAGGATCATATGGAGTCCTTGTAACCCTTCCACTATCTTCGGCATCAACCAGCAGCTTTGCATAGTAGGCTCCGATAATAGCAGCGGTAAATGAACACTCATATTCCTGTTCGTATTGTTCCGGCGTCATCTGCGCTTGCGCAGCTTCAAGCTCTTCTGCCTTTACAAGATTGCTCTCAGACGCCTTAACAACCTTGTGATACCACTGGTCAGAACCATTCGCCGTCTCTGACTTGGCCTGTTCTAATAGATCAAAAAAATGATTATGGCCTGCCGGGGTGCCTAGAAATACAGCCGCACCCTCCCTATCAGAAAGGGCAGGACGTACAACCTCCCCCCACACCCTGGGATTTTGCATGCCAAACTCATCGAATACACATAGATCAAGATAGATACCTCTCAAACTATCTGGATTCTCGGCAGACAACAGCATCAGTCTGCCGCCATTAGGAAAGTCTACACGCAGTTCCGTCTCATTGAAACTAACGCCAGGAATCACAGACGCATAATACTTTACATAATCCCAAGCAATACGCTTGGCCTGCGTAAAGGTAGGCGCAATAAACGCAACCCGTGGCCTGGGTAGCTCACAAGTCAGAGCATACTTTATCAGATGATTGACTGCCCAGACCGTCTTGCCAAAGCGGCGGTGCATCACAAGCACGTTCCAACGCTTCACGCTGGTGT
>VTLG01011498.1_pt1 | contig 19429 bp, 19 predicted proteins | sample 4694571 | NCBI WGS metagenome assembly VTLG01 (sample SAMN12604809, study PRJNA352737) | marine metagenome | biome: ENVO:00000447; feature: ENVO:00000209|ENVO:00000569|ENVO:01000036; material: ENVO:00002151; isolation source: viral sequences binned using virsorter ...
ATTAAGTGATGAGGAAAAAATAGAAAGAGATATGTTAACTCGTTCTTTAGAAGAAGTTAGAATAAGATTTGGTGCATTTCCTTCAAGTGCTTCTATGCCATCAGGACGAGTAGCAAGAGAAACATGATAAATGCCTACTGTAAATTATTTTATAGATAATTCTGAAACAGCTACACCTATAGATGTACCTGATAGGTTAACTCCTCAAGAACAAGATGCATGGGTTGATAGATTTTACCTTCCTTATCATGATGCTGGTCTAGCTGCTGCTGAGAAAGACCCTGAACATCCCCTATCATTCTTACCTGATTGGGCTGCAAGAGGAGCCTATCGTCTTGCACAATCGGCTAATATTGTCCAGACCCAAATTGGTATGGATGAGGAAACGAATGCCCAAGATATAAGAGACTATCAAAAACATTTAGAGAAAGTTCCTTATGATAAGCCTGTACTAGATGCTTTGATTAAGATGACTGATGCAGATAGTCTAGGAGAGTTTTGGGATGCTGCCTCTACGCCTGATGGACTAAGAGCTATTGGTAATGTAGTAGGAGAATCTATTACTCAATACCTTCCTGTTATTGCTGCTACGGTAGCTGCTATCCCCCTTACTGCTGGACAATCTGTAACTGCTGGTTCTGTTATTCTAGGTTCGATATCAGGATTAGGTAGTATGGGTATTGAATATGGAGCCGCTGCTTTAGGAGCCATGAATGATTATCTCCAAGAACAAGGAACTAATGCTAGAGATGATAAAGCTGTTGCCGCCGTCTTAGGTAATGAAGAAAAGATGGCAGAGTTTACAGAGTTTGCTCTTAAACGTGGTATTCCTATTGGTGTTATTGATGGGTTATCTATGGGCTTTGCAGGTAAACTTACTGGCTCATTAAGAAAAGCTAGAAAATCTGCGGAAGAAGCTGTTGAAATAACAAAGACTCAAACTCCTACCAGTACAACTATAACAGAGATTGGTCCTAAAGTTCCTACAAAAACTCCTGAACGTGCAGCTTTAGGTTTTGAAGCTTTAGCTATGCAACCTGCATTAGGTGGATTAGGAGAAGCTGTAGCTCAACAGGTAGCAGGTGAGGAATTTAAACTAGGTGAAATAGCTCTTGAAACTATTGCAGAAATTCCAGGTGGTACAGCAGAGATTGGAATTGGTCTAGCTTTAGAGGGAAGGAGAGAAAGAAAAGAAGCAGAAGTTAAAGCATTAAAAGAACAGAACCGTGTCTTTGAAGAGAGGAAAGCTGAACTTTTAAAACAACGTAAAGGTAAAGAAGAAGTATCTATGGTTCAAGCTGATCTTGAACAAGAAGTTATTAATCCTGAGACAGGCAGACCTGACTTTGAAGAGTATGAGAGAGTTGCTTTTAATACTTTAGATGTACCTGTAAAGGCAGGAGAGAAATCTATTAATAGAGATAGTATCAAAGGTTGGTTTAATGGAGAAATAAAACAACCTAAAAGTAAAAATATAGTTATGGATTTCTTTGAACGTAAAGGTTACATTGAAAAAGTAAAAGGTCAATATGTCTGGACCGAAGCAGCCGAAAGACGGGCTAAAGAATTAGAGGAAGGTGGAGTACAGACAGAATTATTTACTGAAGAAGAGGTAACAGCTACACCAGTAGTAGAAGAAGTGGCTGTAAGTGAAGAAGTTACAACCCCTCTTGATCCTCAAATAACTTCCCGTATAGATGCAGCACTTGGTCCTACCCCTGTTATTAACAATACTGTCATAGAATTAATAGACATTATTAGAACTAATTTTGGAGAAGATACAGCCACTCAAGCGCAAGAGTATGCACAACAAAAAATGGAAGCAGCAATAGACCAAAGACAAGAAGCTGCACCAATAGTAGAAGAAGAAGCGGAATTTAAAAGTACCGAAGTAGATGAAGTTACACCTTCTGAATTTGAAAATCTTGAAGTTACTACTCCTACTGCCGTTGAACCTGATATTATAGTTCCAGAAGAAGTAGATATTACAGGATTACCTACTCAACCAGAGACTACTCTAGAAGAAGCCCAAGCTAGTCTAGAAGAACTAGACCTTGAAGTATCCCCTACCATTGATGCTTTACCTATAGAAGATCCTATTCAACTTGAGATGACAATAGATTTAGAACCTATTGGTACAAAACTTCCAAATAGAACTAGAGGTTTTGTTAATGACTCCCTCTCTCCTAAAGTAAGGAAGGATATCAAACCTTTTAAACTCCGTACAGAAGGAGCCGATAGGGATATGATACGTGATGAGTTTGAAGCTAACATAGAATTAATTCGTACTGCTCAGATTAATGCTATTGCTAAAACTCCTATGAATTTAAGTAAAGAAGAGACAGATTATTTACAGGAAGCTTTTGAAGCAGAGTCAGAATTTATTGATAACATTATTAATAATAATATTATTGCTACTAATGATAAACAAAGAGATCAGATAAAAGAACAGAACAAAAAACAGATAGATAATCTTACAGGTGAACAGTTAGCTGGTACAGTATGGAAGTCAGCTTATAATCTTTGGCATACTACTCGTGTTGCAGAGAAGTTTAAAATCTATCGTAACTATGCAAGGTCTATTATAGCTAGGCGTGAAGCTCGTGAACGTTATAATAATATAGGTATGGTTATAGCTGCACCATTATATGAAGATATTTCCTTACAGGAATCCAAAGACCTGGGACGTATGGCTGCTGTACTTGATGCACTCTTTGGAATTAATCCAGATAAATCTATTCTTATGGATAGAGGAACACGTAAGAATGTAGAGATTGGAGAATTTATTAAGGTTACTATTCCTCTTAAACCGCCCACTCCACCAGTTAAAGAAGGGGAAGAAGCTGTACCTATTATGAGTACAGAACGATATAAAGCTTTGTTAAAAGAATTAGGAGTAGAACCAGGGAAAACTTATACTCTTAATGCTAAACTTACAGAGAAATTTAAAACTTCTCAGTCAGCTTTTAAGAAGATGTTTGATCTTAACATGGTATCGTTTATGAACTTCATGCTTCAAGCAACTCCTTTACATGAAGGAGTAACACGTAGATATGACGATACCGTTCAGACATTAAAAGAAAAAGTATTTCAATCTGTTCAACAGTATATAAATGATATTAATAAAGTATTACCTGATGATCAAAAAATTCCTAAAGAAACGGTAGATAGTTTAATAAATGTTAGGGAAGATACTACCTTTGTAAAAGGAGCTAAGAAAGAAGCTACCACTACTCTTGACAATCTTATGCAACGTATACCTGAAGGTGATGAGAATGCCAAAGGTATTGTGGATACATTACGAAATCAAATTCAAATAATAAAATTAGTTAATGATCAAGAGAAGGTATTAAAAGAACATCCTTATTACTTACCTCGTCTACGTTATGGAGAGTTTTTCTTCACAGTAAAAGATAAAGATGGAGAAGTAATAGGTTACTATACTGAAACTCCAAGTGCTACTCAATTAAATGAGAGTATGAAAAGAAAAAATTTAAATAAAATAAGAGAGGAAGTAAAACAATTCTATCCAAAGAGTGAAGGATTTATAGTAGGAAATATTCAACATAGAGATTCAGATGAAGCGAAAGCAGGATTAGATCAAAAAACTTTAGAGAAAGTAAGAAAATTAGGACAATCTATTGGGTATAAAACCTATGATCAAAAAACTCCTGAAGGAGAAATGTTTAAGAAGATTGATGATCAATTAAAAAATGTTGGTTTCGGAAGATTCCTTGCTCAACGGGATGAGAATGTTATCAGTGGATATTATACTCCTGATAATCGTGATCATTATCTACCTATAGTATTAAGTAATTATATTCGTAGTGCTGCGGATACCGCTTCTAACTTAGATTACATAAGACCAATTCAACAAACGATTGAAGTATTAAGTAATGGTATACGAGATGATGAAGGTAAAGTAGTAGTTAAACCTCAAAAGACTTTAGCTGATCATGCAAAACAAACCGAAGATTACATTAAAAGTCCTAATGAACCAGGAGCTTTGTTTAAAACTTTTGCATTCCATTATGCTTTAGGTTTAAATTTCTCATCTGCTTTTGTTAACCTTAGTCAAAGCTTTGTAACATCTATGCCTGTCTTAGGTATGATTATAAAAGATGGGTCTGCTATTACAGAAGTTTCTAAAGGTTTAAATGATGCACGAAAATTATTACCTACATCAATAAAAGAATTAAATGATAGAGCATCAACTTATGGATTTGATTTTAGTGATCCTAATCCTCCAAAACATCTCTCTCGTGATGAATGGAATATGTTACGTAAGATGTATGAAGAAGGTTCAATTCAAGCTATAGTTAATCTTGATCTTGGTGCAAAGCTTCAACAGGATTTAGGTTCTACTTTAAAAGGAAAAGTTACAGATAAAGCAGCAAAACGTATAGCTAAAGCTTCTGAAGCTTCTTCCTTTATGTTTGGATCAGTAGAACAAATCAACCGTATTGCCGTAGCTTTAGCTACATATAGATTAGCAGTTAAGTCTAATAAGAATCTTAACCGTTTCCAAAAGTTTTCTGAATCTACTTTATTTGCTGAAGAAAAAATGACACCTGAACGTGCAGCTAGGATGATGGTGTATAAAACACAGTTCTTAATTGGTAAAGAGAATAGACCTGTATGGTTTAGAGGACCGATTGGAAACGTAGCTACTCAGTTCCTTTCCTTTGTTCAACAATATATAGGTCTGTATGCTCAAACATTAAATATGATTATGGGTAAAGATGCAGAATCAAAACGTATGGGAAGTGTAATGTTAGGTAGTTTAATGTTATCCATGTGGGCTTTTTCAGGGATGATGGGATGGCCTTATCTGGAAAACCTAAGACAACTTCTTAGAGTTTCAAGTCGTAATCTTTGGGATTATGAATTTGATTTGGAATACGGTATGAAAGAAGCTATGAACTCTTACTTAAATCCTTACGTTACTGATTATCTTTTACATGGTCCGTTTAGTAGACTGACAGGTATAGATGTCCGTAGGCGTATTGGTGTAGGTGAACCTATTCCTTTTAATTTAATGCAAGGTAATCTTATGGCAGCTACTGGTCCTGCTGGTAGTTTATTTGTAGATTCATTAGCTAGAATTAACGAAGCTTATAAGCTAGGTGATCCTGTAATGCTGGCAACCGCCGCTTTACCTCTAGGTCCAAGAGCATTTATGGAAGGGTTAGGTGGAGCTATACTAGATAAACCTGTGCGTACTACTCAAGGAAGAGTGTTATTACCAGGAGAAGAAATAAGTATAGTAGATAGACTGAAACAAATGGGTGGGTTTACACCTATGGAAGTAGGTCAAGAACGAGAGAGAAAGAGAGTATTACGTTATCTTGATACTAGAGCTAGACCTCTGCAAGATAGGTTTATGACAGAGATGGCAGAGAAACTAGCGGCTAAAAAGAAAGCTACTAGTGCTTCTGAACGTAGAGAATTAACTCAAGAGCTTAATGACATACGTGCAGAAATACGAGAAATAAATAGAGAAGCTTTAGCCGAAGGACGTAGAGATAAAATCATTCGGGTTACTCCTCGTGCTTTACGAGAAAGGTTAAGAGTAATACTTGGTGGACAGTCAGATGCTATTCTTAGATCAGCACGTAAACGTCTAGGAGGAATGCAACGAGGTAGCGAACGTCTGGATGAATTTGTTCCACCCTTAAAATAATTCTTGTATAACCTCTAACTCTTACGTTATGTTATAGTTAATCTTTTAATTATAACAACTAGAGTACAATCATATACACATGACTAAAGATAGACACATCTTTATCGGTTGGGATAACCGTGAAGCCATAAGTTCTATTGTCTGTAAGTTTACAATCCTTACAAATAGTTCTGACCCTGATCTTTCCATTCAGTACGTACACCAGAAACAACTACGTAAGGAGAAGCTTTACTATCGTAAATCTTTTACTAATGCTAATGGACAATACTTTGACTCCATAGATAATAAACCTTTCTCTACTGAATTTTCCTTTACCCGATTTCTTGTACCTGAGATATGCCGCCATCAACAACTGGATGGTTGGGCTTTATTTCTTGATGGGGATATAGTTGTTAATGAAGATATCAATAAGCTATTTGATTTAGCTGATGATAAGTATGCTGTTATGTGTGTTAAGTTTAACTGGCTACCAGCTAAAACAGAACGGCAGAAGATGGATGGCATGATACAGACTAGGTATAATAAGAAGCTCTGGTCTTCTATGATGTTGTTTAATCTTAACCATCCTTCTGTACATAAGCTAGATCATATCTCTGTTAATCAATCTTCTGGTTCTTATCTACATAAATTTCAATGGGTAAATGATAAAGATATAGGACCACTACCAGAGGAGTGGAACTTTGTACCAGGAGTAACAGCAGGGTCGATGCCTAAAGCTATTCACTATACTAAGGGTGGTCCTTGGTTTGAAGAATATAGAGATTGTGATTATGCTGAAACCTGGATTGATTACCTTAGTAGTGTTCCAAAGAATTTAATTATTAACGATTTAGTAGGATAAAATATAGTGAAATATACTGTTGTTACTTCTTTCCCTGTTAGTAATTGGGAGATATATGGAGAGAAATTTCTAAAAAGTTTTATAGAATACTGGCCTAAAGATATTAATCTTTTAGTTTATTGTGATGGCTATCCTTTACCAGAGGATGTTCCCACAGCAGAGAATATAGAATACTTTGATCTGTTAGAAAATGATAAACTGTTAGAGTTTAAAGAACGTAATAAACAATTCAATGGTAAACAGAATCCTAAAGGAGCTTATAACTTTTATGAAGATGCTATTAAATTTAGCCATAAAGTTTATGCTCAACACATGGCTTTCTATAAAGCAAAGGAAGCTGGAAGTGATTGGTTAATATGGTTGGATGCTGATAGTATTACCTATGATCACATAACACATGAGCTATTAGAAGAAGCTCATAAAGTTAATGAAGATGGTGATCTACCAGACTTAACATTTCTTGGGAGAAAGAATGCTTATGCTACTTGTTCTTCTTATATTGGGTATTGTACTACTAGTCCCGTAACGCAAGTCTTTATAGAAGATTATGTAAACTATTATAACAGTGATGAAGTAATAGCTCTACGTTGTTTTGCAGATAACTTTGTCTTTGATCGTCTACGTATTTTACATGAAGTTCATGGTATGATAACAAGGGACTTTACTCCTAATTGTGAGGGGTTGGATGCCTTTGATATCTCTCCCCTTGGTAATCATATTGTTCATTTAAAAGGAAATAAAAAATATGCAGGTACAAGTTTCATAGGAGCTAATACTCAAGGCTCAAGATACTATGATATCTGTAGAGTTATAGAACATTATCAACGAAAGAACATTTTAGAAATTGGTACGTGGAATGGAGAGACTGCATCAAGTATGATCCAAGCTGCATTTAATTCTTCTAATGAAGTTCATTACACAGGTATAGATTTATTTGAAGATGCAACCGATGATACAGATGAAAAAGAATTTAATGTTAAGAAACATTTTACCAAACGATCTGTTGAATTAAAGCTGACAACTCTAGCAGAAGAGTATGCCAAACTAGATAAGAAGTTAACTTTTTATTTAATGAAGGGAGACTCAAAAGAAAAACTAAAAATTTTAAAAGACCCTGCCCTATGTAAGACTTATAACATTCAACCTGATTTTGTTTTTATTGATGGGGGTCATTCCGAAGAAACCGTAAAGGTTGATTATGAATATTGTAAACATATTCCTGTTATTATTATGGATGACTACTACACTGAAGATGAGAAGGGCGGTTTACCACCCCAAGAATTTTTAGGAGTTAATAAATTATTTAATGAAATCCTGGGTGGTACAGATAGAACCAATAAGAAACAACGTAGATTAATTATCGCTTCTAATGACCCTGTAAAAGATGGGGGTATTGTTAATCTGGTGATGATTGTTAACGATCCTAAGTTAGGACCAGTACCAGACTTCCATCGTGTACCTATTCAAGTAACTCCTAGAGATTGTGTACCGCCTGATAACATCCAAGATAATGTTGAAGATAATATGAAAATCTTTGATGGTAAAATGGTAGAGAGATATCATTGGCATGACGGGGAAGCGATCATTGTGTCGGCTGGACCTTCTATGATAGATGATATTGAAAAGATTAGAGAGTTACAGAATAAAGGGGGTAAGGTTATATGTGTTAAACATTCTCATAATATACTTATTGAGAATGGAATTATTCCTTGGGGTTGTGTTATCCTTGATCCTCGTCCTTTCAAAGGAAGATCAACACATGGTATTGTTCGTAAGGAACTCCTAAAGAAACCGCATCCTAGTACCAGATACTTTATTGCTAGTATGACCAACATAGAAGTAACAAAGTATCTACATAAAAAGAAAGCTAAGATCATAGGATGGCACGCATATACTGGAGCTTTGTTAGAATTAAAAGAGTTAGAAGGACAACAACTTATAACAGGTGGTACATGTTCAGCTATGCGTAGTGTAGGGTTAATGCATACGCTAGGCTTTAGAAGCTTTCATATCTTTGGTATGGACTGTGCGGCAGATGGTGAACCAGATGATGTGGATGATGTAGATTTGTATGGTAAAAAGAAATGGTTAAAGACAGGTATACTAGATGAAGAAACTAATATCGAACATATCTTTTACACTACTGGAGAGTTATTAGCTCTTGCTCAAGACTTTGAACATCTTCTAGAGAAAGAAGGAACAGATATGGATTTATATGTTTATGGAAGAGGAATGGTTCCAACCATCTTTAAAACTTCTAAATACAAAAACTTACCTACCTTTGGAGGATCACCTTACAATGAGTGAAGACCCTCCATTTAGTAATGTTATTCCATTACATCCTATAACTAAACCCAATATTACTTTAGATGTAGGAATAGATACTCTTGAATTAACTCCTGAAGAAAGACATAACTTTGTTTTATCTTCTATGGATAAAGTTCAAGAAGAGATGCGTAATAATCCTGACCTTAAAGGAGCTTTTGTTTTATCTTTTAGTGAGGATGGAACTACAGATAATTGGATAATGGGGGATATTAAAGTAACATTATTATATACAGCCTTATCTTCTATCCAAAATGAAATACTAAAAATATTTAATGGAGCAGATACTAATCCATTTGAAGAGGTAGATTAAATTATGATATCACTTATCGGTTCACTATTAGGTTTTGCTAGTGGGGTAGTACCTGAAGTATTAGGATACTTTAAGAAACAGCAAGATCATGAATTTGAATTAGAACTCTACGCAGCTAAAGCTAAATATGCTGAAGCTTTAACTGCTAATAAATTAAAAGAGCTTGATCTTAAAGCAGAGATACAAGAATTAAAATCTCTATATAAACATGATCAAACTTTGAAAACGAGTAGTCCATTTATCTCAGCATTACGAGCATCAGTTAGACCAGTGATAACTTATTTTTTCTTCTTCATGTTTGTGGGAGTTGAAGTATCAGTTATCTTCAGTCTGGTTCATCCTACAATGATAGACCAAATTTGGAATGAAAATACCCAAGGACTATTTGCGGCTGTATTAAGCTTCTGGTTTGGGAGCAGAGCCATGTCTAAGGTGATGAAGAAGGATTAATCATCCTCTAGGTTGCTCTGTGAGTAGCCATCTCCTACCCCTTCTGGTAGGCTACCCTGGGAAAACAAGAGATTCCTCTGTACGGGCTTTAAAATGGCGTACAGAGGATTTCTTTATTTTTCACACATAAAATGGGTTGACTACCTCACCTTCCTCATGTGTTACTGATTCAACAGCATCAGGTAGCTTTTCCTTTAGTATTTTCTCCATCATTAGTTTAACAGTAAAGATAGAAGCTGCACAGCCAGCACATGATCCTGTTAATTTAACATGTACATTCTTAGAGTCTTTATCATAGTCCATTAATTGAACACTACCACCATGCATAAATAAAGCAGGAGCTATTTCATCAGCTAATAAATCTTCTACTTGGGCAAAGATAGTCATTTAATATTGTCTCCATGATTCATGATATTCTAATTCTTTAATACGTTCTTCCAAAACAGAGGCAGCAGTATTAAATCTACCACCATCATGATCCATTGAATTATAGATATCTCTCAGTACACTTACTTCATGTTTTAAAATATCTATTTTATCTTGAAGATTTCTAATCACTACCATTTTTTATGCACATTCCTTTTGACCTGTATCAGGATCGAAATAACAAGCTGTTCCTTCTGCTTCATTAGCTTCTACTTTATTTAAGATGCCATATCTTTTTCCCGAAAGTCTAAAGGTTGTAACTCCTTTTAGATTTCCCTTCCAGGCTTTAGTATAGATATCTTTAAATTCAGGGAAGGTAACTTTCTCTCCAACATTAATCGTTTTAGATATAGCACTATCTACATAAGGTTGACAAGCGATCTGTGTATTAAGATGAGCATCAGTAGTTAAGTCTTCAGTAGTCTCGCCACGCCTCTTATAATTAGCATACACATAATCTTTAAGAAGAATATTAACCAGCCCAAATTCTGTATTAACAGTACGGTTAACTTCATGAGAGAAGGTAGGTTCTAGTCCACTAGATATGTTATCCGCACAGAAACTAATCGTACCAGTAGGAGCAATAGAAATAAGATGGCTGTTACGCATACCTTGTTTCTTAATCTTATCTTTTAAGTAGTCAGGAAAACGAGATATAAATTTACCAGCTAAATATTTTTCCTCATCATATAAAGGAAATGTTCCATATTCTACTGCACGATCTGAACTAGCTTCATAAGCTGTATAGGTAAGAGTACGCATCAGCTTACGTATGAACCGTACTGTAGTAGAGCTACCATATTCCATTTCCATTAACGTAAGACTATTACCTAATCCTGTTATACCTAACCCCATTCGACGTTTAAGTTCTGCTTCCTTCCTTTGTTCTTGTAAGGGGTAGATAGTTCTATTGATAACATTATCCATAGCATTAACTACTACATGAATATCTTTTGTAAACTGAGTAAAATCAAATCTATATTTTAAATTACTCCCAACTCTTTGTATGTTCACATACTTAACAAGATTAAAACTACCAAGAAGACAGGCTCCATAAGGGGGTAAGGGTTGTTCACCACAGGGATTGGTAGCAGCTATAGTCTCACAATAATAGAGGGGATTCTCTTGATTAATGCGATCAATAAACAATACTCCTGGCTCTGCCCAATCCCAATTGGCTCTCATGATTTCATCCCATAGAGCAGCAGCATTTATTTCTTTATAAACTTTATCATTGAATGTAAGAGGGAAGGGAGTATCACTAGTGACACATTGCATAAACTTATCTGTAACTCCAATAGAAATATTAAAGTTAGTTAGATCAGTGGTGTTACGTTTAGCGCGAATGAACTCCTCAATATCAGGATGATCCACTCGCAATACACCCATCATAGCTCCTCGCCTGTGACCAGCCGATACAATAGTCCTACAAATAGCATCATAAATGTGCATAAAAGAAACAGGACCACTAGCGGAGCTATCAAGACTAACAATCCTGTCACCGCTAGGACGTATATTACTAAAGTCATAACCAATACCACCACCTCGGCGCATTGTTTCTGCTGCTTGTGTAGCTTTCTCCATGATAGATTGCATACTATCTTCAATAGTGCCTGATACAAAGCAATTATAGGCTGTAACATCTCTTGGACTTCCCATAGCTGATTGGATTCTACCTGCTGGCATGAATCGCATGTTGAGTAAAATTTCTTTTAAGGTAGTAAAGTGTTCTTCATTATCTGACATATGAAGACTTATACGTGCCATACATTCATCAAATGATTCATTAGGTAAGCGGTACTTAGAAGCGTGTAGATCATTACAGGAAGGCACAGTTGGCCCGTATTCAGAAACAGGTTGCATTATCATTCTCCAATTATTTAGTTGTAAGTATTTGATTAAGTTAGTGTTTGTATAAGACGATTAAGATACCATCGGGCTTTTTTTAAGTCTTCAGTACCACCCTTATATTCATATCTTAACATGTATTTTAAAATGTTGCCACGCAAATATCCACAAAAATGTACACGAGGCATAGAATTTTCTATAACATCTATAGTTTCCATAGAGTTCTGTGTATAGTGAGTAGGATGATCTACTTTAGTATCCACGACATCCTCTAATTTAATTTCAGATGGCATTGTTTCACCTTCTATTTTAATCTCTGGAGGCATAGCTTCATCATTAAAAGTTAAACCTTTTAAGTCTACAAAGAAGTCTTTCATCATTCTTTTTTACCTTCATCTTTAGAGTTAATCAAGACATTTATTCTTTTACGTTCAAAACTTATTTCTTTATTAAAAATTTTCTTAACAAATGATCTGGTTAAATGAGGCTCCAGACCTGCAAGAAAACATACCTCTTCAAAATCAGTAGCAGTAGTTCCTTGTTCTGTTGTAAACCAACGAGCAGCTTCCTTACGATTACGTTTAACTTCTTCTGAATCATTGTGTCGTTGTAATTTAGTAGCATCAAGTAATGCTTGATATACTACTGCTAGGAATAATAATTGTTCAGGACTTTTAGGTGGAACTCTTTCTTTATCTTCAAGCTCTACATTAATAGAGGTAGTATTACTAACAAATGAATTAAACTTATCAAATAAGTTATGTTCTTTATATACATGGATAGTAGTTTTTACTTTTGTTTTTTTAACCATTGACGAGGAACCTTACCTTGCGACCATTTAAAATAATGTCTGTCGCACCAATCAGCATACGTTGTTTCAGACCTCTTGCTTAACTTGTTAGCAGCATTCTGAAAGACAAATCTAATATCTAAATTGGGATGCTGTTGTTTAATTAGTAAATGTTTTTTCCTGTCAGCAGGTTTAAAATATCCTTTATATTCAATAAAGAAACCATACTTTTTAAAAAAGAAATCAGGAGTATAATGTTTAGAAATTACATAAGGTATCCTAAAATCTTCATAAGTAAATCCAATCTTATTTTCTTCCAGGTATTCGGCAAACTCCTTTTCCGCTTGACTTCTATACATCTATACTCGTTCTTCTTTAATATCTTTAGGTGGACGTTTAGCTATATGTGTAAAGAAACGTGAACCATTAGCATATTTAAACTTACGTAATCCTTTACCATTGTTAGCATCTTTCCAACATTCTATTTTAAAATCACAGTAAGCACAACCTACTGCTAGTTTTCTATTACCACTCTTACCATCAGGTACATCAGGATAACAGCGTTCAGGTGGAGTATCTTTTTTTAATGAAGCTTTAACCGTTTTAACTTTTTCTTTAAAGTCAATCATCTCCAGAGAATCTATATCACATACATAGATTTGACCTGTTACTTTATTCATTACTATAAAGGCAGCTTCATCTTCTCCATTAGCATATCCTGATAGTTGAGCTATATAACCAAAAGGATCGTTGTCAAAGATTGTACCTTTTACAAACTTATCAAAGCCATATTGTGATGCACTCTTAATATCTACCACTACACCATTAACTCTTGCGTCCATATGACCTACTATACCATCTATTCTTTTTTCAGCTTGCTCTTCTGTTACTTTGTAACCTGCTGATTTAATTAACAAAATTAATAGATGTTCTATTAAGTCACCATATAAAAATTTAATACGAGTTGCTGGATGAAGGGGTTCTGCCTTATCAGATATACGAGAAGCATACCATAATTGTCTAGTAGGTTTTCCAATACTAGAGAAACGAAGAGGGTTTTTGACTTGACCCTCTTCATCCCTTTTGGAGAATGCTTTAGTGATTGAGCTAGAGACATCAGCAAGAAACTTATGCAGATCAGCTTCTTGGGGTGGAGGTCCGTTAGTTAGTGATTGATGAATATCGGAAACCAAGTTCTGAAGTTTGCTCATTATGTATGTCTCTAGCTCGTCGTGTTATAGATAATCTTAATTAGTCGAATGGAATGTCATCATCAAGATCATCTTTGGTAGTATCTGATGCTTCAGAAGGAGTGTCTGAAACGTATCCTTCTTCTACATCAAACTCATCTGGTGGTGAATACTCCACCAAATCTAGTACCTGTACGTCTTTAAGTACCGCACGTACACCCTTTCGGTTATTCATCTTCCACTCACGAGGAGTAAAAGATACCTTTACCAGAGAACCGTTACCTACTAGCGTACCAGAGATATCGTTCTTCTGAGAATCCATTAACCGTGGTTTAGGTAATTCAGAACCGTTATTCAGGAACTGATCCTTATACATGGTAACGAATTTACCACGATCATCTTCCTTATCTTTGATAGGAACACCGTGACCTTTCATAAACTTAATGCCTTCTGCATTAAGAGATACGTCTATTGACCAACGTGGCTTGGCTTGGTCAAAAGGATTTTGGGCTTTATCAAGCTTTGCCCAGTAAGCTTTACCAGATACTACAGGCATGGTAATTTTTACCTTTCAAATGTTAATGGGTCATCGCCCATGTTGTACCAATCTTATACGCCGAATCGAGAGGACAGTCAAGCCCTAAAATTTTCTCGACTCGTTTCATGCAAGTCTTTGTTATCTCTCCTAGTTTTTCTGCATTCTCCTTTCGTACCTCAAATTGAATTTCATCATGGATGTTGGCAACTGGTTTGGCATCCAGTTGTAATCGGTTGATCTCTTTCATTATCTGTATCAACCATTCTTTACAGATGATTGCACCACCGCCTTGGATTAAAACATTCAGGCTGCTATGTAAACTACGCACATGGAAGTACCTACCATCTAATCCTTTAACCATACTAGTTCTTTCGGCAGATGCATGGACCTTCTCTAACAAACTATTTAAAGCTGGAACATTTTGTAAGAATTTATTCTTGGTATCCTGTCCATGTCGGGCAGACTTGTTCATTATATATCCTATCTTAGCCGCACCAGCCCCATAAATTAAGGCGTATATGAATGTCTTTGCTTGATCTCTAGTCTCTAGTCCAGCCATCTGTTGATTAGTAGTATGGATATCACCATGTAAAATCTGGTGTATATATTTTTTATCCTTCATGTAATGAGCTAATACACGTAGTTCTAATTGAGAGGCATCACAACCTAGAAGGGCATAGTTTTTTACATCTTCTACTGTCCAACAGGTACGACACTCATCACCATACGGTGAATAGGTAGCTGGTGTCTGTGCAACATTAGGATCAAGATGGCTACACCTAGTACTAACTGTACCTAGTGTTTTAATTCTACCATGTACTCTGTAGGTATCAGGATCACAAAACTTAATCCAAGACTTAACTTGTGATGCACGTTTCTGTAACAGTAAGTATTTAAGTATAGCTTCTGATTCAGGTATGTCTGTAATCTTAGCAAGAACATCTTCATTAACTATGATGTTACCCTTCTCTGTCTTGAGAGTTGGCTTCCATCCTTTTTCCATAAGCCGTTCAGCTATTTGTTTACGAGAAGCAGGATTAAATTTATCTATTATATCTTTAATAGGTTTACCTGTCTTCTTATGAAATCGTTTAGTAATAACAGTAGGAAATATTTCTTGGAGTTTATGTTCAATATCTATGCACTCATCTGTTAGCCTAGCTAAAAACGTAGTAGCAAAAGGTAGATCGAAATAAAAACCATTACGTTCTTGTTGATCCATGTAGTATCTAAAGATATGTTCTCTTCGTATACTCTCATCAGAAAAGTTTTTCTTTTCTTTACTCATCAGGTGATGGTAAACCTTTTCAGTTAACTCTACATCATTGATACAATACTCTAACATCTGATCAGTATAGTAATCAAAGTTAGGAGAAGGCATCTTAGGAAATCCAAGACGCTCACCCCATGCTGCTAGTCCATTACCTTTATCTCTAATAGGATTAAAGAGTTGAGATAAGATAAGAGTATCCAGACATTTAGAAGCAGGATGTTTGTATCCTATAATCTTAGCTAATACTCTAAGGTCATAACTTAGAAGATTATGTCCTATAAATATAGTATTGGAAGAAGGTTTAAATTTGGTGTAACATTCTTCCTGGGTATAGGTAACAACTTCTCCTGTCTCTAAGTCTTTGGTAACAATACAGAATACTTTAGTAACTTCTTTAGATTTATCCAGAGTATTAAGTAATCCGTTTGTTTCGATATCAATGATTAGATATTTAAGATTATCCGAAGTCTCTGTCATCATTAAATTCATCACTGTCATCATTATTAGTATCTTCCTGTTGTTCATCAAAAGGAATTTCAGTTAACCTACCAGTTTGTTTATGCCATTGCAAGAGTGTTGCAGGTCCACTCTCACCAGAGAATCTATTCTTTAAAACCCTAATCCAAGTACGGTTTCTTTCATTCTCATCCAATGCTTGAGTGTTTCTTTCCAGAGCATAAATCATATCAGGTAGTTGGGCTAGGCTATGTGATCCACGTAGTTGATTAAGAGATACGTTTGATCCTTCTTCATGACCTGTCCCTTGTGGTCTACTAAGATGGGATACAACCATCAGATGTATACCAAGTTCCTGTACTAAGGTGCGTAACTTAACCATGATATCATCAATAGCTTTACGTTCATTGGTAGTCTCGTACACTACCATTGATATATGATCCAGTATAATATACTGACAATCTAATCCTTTAACCATATAACGTACACGAGTTAACAGATTATCTAATGTCGAACTACCAAAGTGATTCCAGAATACTACCTGTTCCAGATCGTTTAAGTTATCCAGAGCTTTCTCTTTATCTTCAACAGTCCAATCTCTATCCTCTTCAGATGTTATATGAAATCTTTTTGATGCCTCTACAGATAGGATACCTAGTCCTGTCTGACGTACACTCTCTTCAAGGAATAAGCAGCCTACCTTCTCATCTGTTTTACTAATGATGTAGTGTACAAGCTCACGCATTACACTACTCTTCCCTATACCAGAACCTGCTGTCACTAGGACAAGTTCATTCTTACGCATTCCATAAGTGATAGCGTTAAGCCCATCCCAAGGATAGGGTAGACTTTGTACTGTTGTTTCAGATAGTAACCGTTCACGTAGATCAGGACCACATATGATACCTTCAGGTGTAAAGGTACGTGCGTTCCAGAAGTCATTAACAAACTGTTGTGTCTTACCTTCCATTAGATATTCATTAGCATCCTTACGAGTAAGGTGCATGATCTTACATGATCCAGGCTCTAACAGATTAGCTATATCTTTCATAGCTTTCTGACCAGGACCATCAGAGTCGAAACATAATACTATATTTTGGAAGGTACTAAGGTAATCAAGGTTTCTTTTTATTTCAGTAGGAGCAGAAGCAGCACCATTCCTAACACTAATAACAGGCCACTTGCTGCCAAGCATTTGGTAAGCCGAAAGACAATCAATTTCGCCTTCGCATACCGTGATAAATTTTCCACCTTCTTTAAACAGTTGCTGACCAAATAATGTAGTATCAACACCAGATTCTCCTTCAGAGTAAAATTTCTTTTCATCTACTACTCTTACTTTATTTATAACATTATCTCCCTCTTTAGAGTAGTAGGGATACAAATGTATTTCTTGATCGTGTTTATTAAAACCTGTCTGAACACCATATTTTTTACAGGTTTCTAATTCAATATGACGATCAGGTATAGAAGTAAAAGATAATTCTTTATGAGTTGCCATAGGCTGTCGTTTAGTTGAAGTACTCACTATTGATTCTCCTTCATCATTAAGGGGTTTCCATTGCTTACAACTAAAGCAATAGGTATTAGATTCATAGATAGCTAACGCATCACTACTGCCACAATCAGGACAGGGTTGATGTGTTTCTTTTGGTTGTTCTTCCATCTGCATCTAAAGCCTCTTCAAATGTTTTATACATTTCATTTTGTTCAGCATGATAACCAAACTTTCTAATCTTATAATGCATAGTAGGTTCTAGTGTATTAGATTTAGTATTGAAAAACTTTTTAGTTAAAGAAATATCACCTATGTATAAGTCTCTGTCATAATTAGGAAAGCTTCCTATTACTAATACATACATATCAGCTATTAACTTACGAGTTTTTCCGTAATGATCAAGAGCTTCTATAAAGAAGCAACCTGTATCATAAGTAGTTTGTTTTAGTTCTAGTTTGTACCCATCCCGTAAACAATCTAGGTCTTTCTTATAGGTACGTGGACCTTCATCCAAGGTTGCATTTAAATTGTAAGGTATCCCATACTTTTCTTTGTACCATATCTCTGCACCCATACCTTGTAAATTAATTTCTTTACCACTTCTCTTCCTATCTGAAATATGATCTTTAACATTCATCTTACGGCTGGTATCATAGATAGCATTACAATAGTCTCTAATCTCTTTAACTTTTTTGTCGGGTAGTTTAAAGTCTTTAGTCATGGTTCTTCGGTCTTCTTTAAAAGAAGCTCCTCTAATTTGCATAACATTTCCTTCTGTTCTTTAATCTTTTTATAAGCTTCTTGAAGTTGTCCTTGTAACTCATTGATATTGTTACGATAGATTTGCATTTCAATATCTGGTTCGATTTGTTTCATACACATACTCCAGTTAGTTTTTCTGTATCTATAAGGAGTCTATCATAGGATACAGCTTGCTTTTTAGAACCAGTATACCCTTCTAAATCAGTATGATAAGCGTAGGATTTTCCTTCTAAAAGATTATTAAAATCTTTCTCATCCATATGACCTTGTTGATCTACCACTACAGAAGGTAGCCACGCCCATTTGGTTTCATCACGATCCTTATATTTAACATTAAATTCAATTATAAGTTTTGACATATTAAGGTTCCTCTAAGTAAATTGTTTACCATCTAATAGTTTAGCCCACATAGCAGTCTCTCTCTTACGTTTAATAACTTCACTGACTATGTGATAATCATCTAGTTCTTCTTCAGTCTTACGTTTTCTTTTCCATCCTCTCCCATCTCTCTCCATAAGATACTTGGGAATTTTATATTTAAATACGGGTGGTTTGTTATTCCACCATTCATTTCTCTTTGGCATCATCTAAATGATAATCCTTCTATCCAAGCGGTTGAACTATACCTTACTCCTGCCCCTATTGGTAGTATTGAATGGGGTATGAAGGAAGGGAATAACAATAAGTCTCCTTTGTTTAAGGAGATATCATGTATATTATTATCTTTGGATTTGATATCTATCAGGACTAACTCACCACCAGTATACTCATTAGGCTCATTGAGTTGTAAACTACAGCTAATCTTACGTTGCTTCTGATGATATCCAGTACCTGTCGGTACTGATAAATCTAGGTGTTGGTTATAGAAATCACCAGGATTGTATTTAAGTATTTGAATTGTTTCAATTCTATCTATATGAAAGAACCAGTTAGCTTGTTTGTTCACGGTTCTTGCATTCTGTTTATAGAATTTACCGAGATCAGATTTACAAGGATGGAATACAACTTCCGTATTCCTAACGGTAGAGTCAGTATG
>VTLG01015840.1_pt1 | contig 19428 bp, 26 predicted proteins | sample 4694571 | NCBI WGS metagenome assembly VTLG01 (sample SAMN12604809, study PRJNA352737) | marine metagenome | biome: ENVO:00000447; feature: ENVO:00000209|ENVO:00000569|ENVO:01000036; material: ENVO:00002151; isolation source: viral sequences binned using virsorter ...
AAAACAAAGAACTTGCATCAGCTACTACTGGTTCTTTTTGTGCAGCCATGTATTTTTCGTACTCCTCATACTTTACTTCCTCAAAGTATTTTTCTCTGAGAGCTTCTTCAGCGTCAGCAAAGTGACTATCAAGAGCTTGTCTTACAAGAGAAGAGATTGATGTACCAGGCTTGGCATGATACTTCAATAATTTATGCTGATGTTTTGTTATCTGAACTGTTAGTCGTGATAAATTTTCATTCATTAGAAAAAAGTAATTAAAAACATTGTAACGTCAATTTGATGACATAGTCATTATTTTATTGGTTGATGGCAACTCAATGAAATCTCTAAAAGGATCATCTTTAGGAACTTTAAGAAACTGAGTATCTAAACCAATCATAAAATTATGGGCTGCTCTAACAGTAAGAGCAAAGGCTTCAGCACTATTCCAATATGATCTTTTTATGCTGCTGTCACAAGACTTGGTAAAAATAATCTGTGCTGCTCTATCACATGGTTTAATATCTCTATCAACACCATCAATAGGACTCGCCATACCTGTAGTGACAATATTTAACCAATGTAATGCCCTTTCTTTAGGATTCATCGTATGGTTGTATTTTTTGTTTCTTGTGATTTGACTGTTATAAGTCATTTCAGCATAAATTTTCAACCCTGCTCCAAGAAAAAATGATCTAACCCTAGTTGTATTAGTAGGACAGACTTTACTCATAAGATAAAGAAACTGATTATGTTTCAAATAAGTTTCAGCAACTATGGCATCATGGCATGGTCTTGAATACTGCTCAGTACCAGTTGTACTATTTATGGCAGCCATAGCGTGTCTTATAGTTGCACAATCTCTTCTGCTGATCTTGACACCACTAACAGTGATACGATCAGACATACACCTGGATTTACCAACATCCATTATTTGCTTAGATTTGCTAGGCATATTTTTGACAACAAGAAATGGTTGAGTCATTCCTGTTTGAACAACAGCCATCAATCTATGTTGACCATTGACAAGAGTGCCATCTGTATCAAAACAAATGGCAGAGTCAGATAAGATAAAACGACTATTTTTCATCTCTCTTTTCAATTCTTCAAGATTATTTCTGCTAATCTTGCGATTATTTTCAAAGTTTTTTGTTAAATAAAACTGTGCTTTTTCAGGTGTAATAAATTCAAGAGAATATTCTATGCCCTCATAGATAGTTGAAAGGGCATCTTGTACTTGAGAGGTCATACTGCCTCCTTTTTATGGGAATCTTCGTGAGAACGAATCATCTCATATTCTTTTTCAAGTTGCTTGATTCTTGCAAAGATAATATTGCCAATTTTTTTTAGCATTGTGTCATGTTCAATACCTAAAGTATTGATAGAAAGTTCAAAAGAATTTAAAAATTGATGACCTGACATTGAATATTCATCAAGGCTGTTTCGATTTGATTTAAAAAATAAATGAACTTTATCATTCAAAATGTCGTTGTCAAAATAAAATTCATCATTATCTTCAAGATGATGACCTGTTTTGTTTTCCATTGTAAGTTTCATAAAACCTCGTAAATGTTATTGCTTTCATAGTTTATCACTAGAATGTCATCACTTTGTATATGTTCTCGAATCGTAACAATGTTATTTTTCTTTCTTTTTGGTAAGCTTCTTAACTATTTGCTTGACTAATGGTTTGATGATATTAAGTAAAAGTGGAGAACTGGCAGCGACCAGGCCAATAACAGCAGTAGATACAATAGTAGAAACTTCTGGAATGTACTGACTCGTAAAGGGAACATCCTCATAGATCGTAATGCACTCTACCCCATCATCCCCTCTTTCATGGCCGATGACACGTTCTAATCTTTTTTCGTTACGAAAATCTCCCACCCTTTGATTATTTTTGCCAGGGCAGGGTTCTAGTTTTATCGTTTCTTTTTCTTTTGGGATTTCAGGTATTTCAGGTTGTGTTGTTTCTGGAATATCAGAAGTACTTGGAGGGCTTTCTTGTTTTTGCTCTACAATTTCTATCTTTTTGCGATCATAATTTATTGGAACAAAAGAAGGGATCTTACCTTCAGGGCAACTATAAAAAGCTCCATTCACATCATCTTCTATTATCTGTGTATTTTTTACTGAAGCATCTCTGTGGGTCTTGATACATCCAGGGAGATCTATATTTGGTAAAGGTACATTTAAAACAGGTAAAGGAGTAGAGATATAAGTGTTTACATTTATCTGTGGAATTTCAGGTATGACTATTTCATGAATCTCCATCTTCTATATCTCCAATAGAAATAGACCAACCATCTTCACCAAATTTACCTTTTTCAACGATTCTAGGTTTTGTCATTTTTGCATCCATATCATCATGATATTTTTTTATCTGACTATCTAATTCAAATTGTAATTTTTTTATTCTTATCCAGGACACAAGTTTATCAATATAATATTTAATTAATTTTTTAAAAAATCCAAAAATCATTAATCAAAAGCATCTCTTTTTTTAAAGACTTCTACTTGCGAAAAACATTTTGGACAAGATAAATTAGTCATTACAGAAAACTCAGGATAAGTTGGCATTGACTCATCAATGTCTATATCACCACTTGTTATAAGTTCAGTATCGCACCAAAAACAATTCATAGACCAATTTTCTTTGATGGTATTGGTAAAGATGGCCCTGTCATGTCTGGGAGATTATTGTCTAATACTTTAGGCATTAGCCCCTGGACATTACCCAATACTTCATTCATTAATTTGTTTTTGAATTGTTCGGAGGTCACATACTTGAATGTAAAAAACCCACCGCCCAGGATTCCCAAAACAAGGATAGTCGTTACGATAGTTAAAGCATCAAGAACTTTTCTTAGCATGATTAAATTTGCGATATTGAAAGCACTAGCATTTAGTAGTGTGCTTGTATTACTGCTTATTGTAGCCCTATCCCCTCTCTACGTCACTATGGGATTAATGACAAGGCAAATGCAAGAATCTAATCGTTAGGGTCGTTTGGATCGTTTGGATATTGTGTCATATTGGGAGTTCCATCTTCTTTTGAACTATATAAAGTAACTAAAGCTGCTGTATCTGCACAGGCATCAATCTCTTTTTCCCTAGTATCACAAGCAGTTCTTATACCATCACGATAAGTTGTAATCGCAGTAGGAATTGCGGTAGATTTTTCTGCTTTTCTTACAACGTACCAATCATATTTAGCTAACAAAGAACCAGCAGTAGCTTTTTCCTGTGCTTTTAATATAGATTTAACACCTAAGGTAGTATATTCAACTCCATCTATTGTTTCTGTTGTATCTGCAAGTGCTTTTGTAGATCCATCCGTATTATAAAAACGAGAGTCGTATGTTAATGGATCTTCGACTTCAGTAACACCAAGATCTTTTTTCTCTTGTGCTGTGGATAATCTTAACCAGTTTGCAGGGTAGTTTACATCGTTGTGACTAAATGCCACATCAACTACTAAAGGTTTTCCGTCTAATAAAAATGCCATATCTATATATTACCTTGCTCTTGCGTTTTTGAAAGGAGATTCTGCAAATGCTATAAATACATATGTATCGGCATTATCATTGGTTGTTGAGTCACTTGACCTTAATTTAAAACCATTAGATAAAAAATCAACATCATGGTTAGAAAAAGTATCTTCTTTAGAATTTCGGTTTGGGTTAATGTCAATTCCACACACATTACGAGGGTTTCTTTTGTTATCCCACAAAATCCAACTACCATTAGCTGAAGTTTTTTTCGTTAAAAGCCACGCTGGCCTGAATCCACAAAAGACAAACGTGCCGTCAGCTAACCCATTACCAATATAGGTGCCAAACTTACTAAACCCTGCCACTTCGCTAAAACAGTAAGCTATATACTTATCATTATTTGTATTGGTAAAAGTTCTGGCAGTAGCACCAGTTTGACCATCTGAAACAGATTGATTTGAAGAATTTGGTGTTGCCCAAAGACCTAAAATAGTTGTAAAAAGATCAGAAGTTGAGTTTAATTTTAAAGGTTGATGTTTATAGTTTCCCCCATCATAAGATGGGTTTGAACTGTGCATAACCATCCAATCAGTGTTATCAGTGTCTCTGTTTTTTATAATAATGAAATCTGGTGCAACTCCTAAACCATGTCCAATACTTGCTGAAGTACTTCCATTTCCAGTATATGAAACAATCGAAAAACCTATAGTTTGATCTACCTTAACTGTTGTTTGAATTGTTCCATCAAAATTACTTGATCCAGCAGAAGAATCTGTATTAATACCGCCTCCCATTCCACTGTGATTTGAACAATAGTAGTACAAAAATGGTGTTGAAGCTGCTACAACTATTTGTATTGAAGTTGAGCTAAGAACAGTTACCCCTGTTGTATATTCAGATCCACCGCCATGCGTACCATCGGATGTTGTTGAAAATCTAAATGGATGGGCTGATGGGTAATTAAATATATAAGTACCACCTTCAGCAAGGCGAAGAGTTACAGCAGACGTTCCATAACCATCAAATCTGTACTTATTACCAGAATCAGAAACAACTGTTACTGTATAAGTCTTACCGTCTGTATCACCAGCGTTCCAACCCCATGCAACATATGTATCACCAGACTCATTTAAATGATCTCCGTTAGTTCTTACTATTCTTGATCCATCTGTTATAAAAGATTGTGTATAAAATGATGAAGCCTGACTATTTTCGATATCATCAGCGTTTGTATATAATGCTTTATTTGCTCCTCTTACTGTATCAAAAAGATAATGAAAAGTATTATCACGACCTCTGTTTTTATACCAGACCCAATCAACATTAAAACCAAAATCCTGATCTATAGTTCCTCCATTACCAGTATAAATTACTGTATTAAAATGATTAGTGGGAAGCAATATTGTTGGATCGGGTAAGTTTGCTGATTTTAGTTGTTCATAACCTGTTGGAGGTGTATGTGCAAAAGCTCTTTGTCCAAAATTAAAATCAAATTGAAATGACATACTTACTGCAGAATAAGGCGAGGTAAAAATATATACTTGTTGTACTCCAGCTGTAGGTTGCGTAGCATATGCTTGAGCATTAGAAAAATTTGATTGATTATAACTACCACTACCATTAGCCCAACTGTTATTTTTACCAAAATAGACATATCTATTATCAGCGTCATATGCTAACTGCCAAACATCACCTTGAGAAATACTGCCTGCGAAAGAACTAGTAAATTGAGAATTACCAGCACCCCCTGCATTACCAGTTGTTGCTACCTTGCCATCTGTCCTAACTATTTTTGCTTGAGGGTCAGAATGAATATATGGAATATCCATAATTCCTATAAATGGTCCACCCTCATTTCCTCCAGATGTACCTAAAGTCGTTACATTAGCCTCTACATACCATTTTCCAGTTAAAGGAAAAGGTATCGAAGCTGCTTGCATAAAATCACCGCTAGAGTCATTAGTCGAACCTGATATAGCTAATCCACCTTCTTTTAAAGTTCTAGTTCCATTAAATCCATCTATTTTAAATACACCATTTATTGTCGCAAAATTATTAGTTGGGGTATCTTCTGAAGAATCATTACCTGCACCAGCACTAACAGAAAAATTATTTGGTGTGTAATTATTAGAGTTACCGCTTGTGTCCTTTCCTAATGTACTTGCTGTTGTTCCTGAATTGTCTAAAAATTGAAATCTAAAGCCATTTGTACCATAAGTTAATCCTGAGGTATCTATAGGAACCCATTGCCCTGTACTTGAGTTTGTTTCAGCAAAAGACGATGGTGTTAATTGTTGACCATCAATAAGATGGTATTCAGCCAAATATCCATCAATACCACGGCCAGCACCTGTATAACCGAGAACGTGTATATTTCCACTAGTATAACCACCTGAAACTGTTGAATTTACAAATAATTGGTAGTTTTGAGAAGGATAGGTTTCTGTTGCAAAACTTGTCTCTTGAACACCATTTACATATAATTTGATTCTATTTGATGATGTTGATTGTGTGGTATCAACGGCAAGAACGATATGATACCAAGCTGATGGATCTCTAAATTGTCTATTTGTTACTAAATCATATTTTACAGTTTGACTTTCTTCTCCAACAAAATTTAATTGATTACTTCCATTAAATATAAAAGAATCAGTGTCATCGTGGTTCGCACCTACTGAAGTTCCAGCATAAAATAATGCTGCATTTGCATCTATGTTAAATTTTTTAATCCATACTGATATTGTGAAAGTACGTCTGTTTCCAGCACTACTAGGTTGTTTTGAAAAATAATGATTGTCAGGTCTGTTGTACCTTACACTACGATCTACTGTAAAATCAGCAGCAACACTGCCAGATGCTCCGATTCTTATTGGATCAAAAAATGGCATTACTTAACGTCTAAAGAAACAGCGCAATGTATTACGTTACTGGATAGGATTACATAATCAATCCGATCTACCGCAGCAGCCGTTGTTGTAAGTGTTGGTGCTGTACCGCCTACAAATTTAAATGCACTATTAAATGAAGCTGTCCTAGACCCTGTACCATCTTGAGTTATAAATATAGAACCAGATTGACCTACAACTTGATTTGAAGGTGCTGCAAAGGTTCTGTTACCACCTAGTGTTACAGAATGATGACAGGCTGTTGCCATGTCTATTGTTATTGTTGACCCATCAGAAAGGGCTGTGACGTTAGCTGCGGCTCCTCCTGTAAGACTCACGCCCCCACTAGCTGTTTCAAAAGTCTTTGTGTTGTTGTGATATAGCTCGCATTGTCCATCTTGAACAAATTTTGCAACTGTTTCTGATTGAGCAGCATTTTGAAATAGTATCTCACTACCAGAAACAGCAAGAACACCTGTACCATCATCGTGAATCCTACTATTTGAGCCATCGTGGTAAATTTGTAAATCTGCATCTGCACCAAAAGAAGCTTTTGCGTTATCAGCAAATTCAAGAGCATTATCTGACCTGTCAAAAACAACATCACGACCAGCAGTAGCACCATCAAAAGTTACATCCTCGGTAAAAGTAGTTGCTCCTGAAATAGAGTTAGTTCCAGCCAAAGTTGTTGTGCCATTTAGTGTTGCAGTTGATGAAAAAGTACAACCACCAGCAAAAGTATTACTTGCAGATAATGAGGCATGACCGAAGTTTGTTGCCGATACATCACCCAAACTTATAAAAGCATCATTAGCTGCGTTTCTAATTTTTAAAGTATTACCATCAATATGTGGTACGTAAGCTGCAACACCAATTGAAGGATCGCCAGAGCCTTGATTTAAAGTGCTAAGTGCAGAAATTATTTGATTTAACTTTGTTCTTACAACAAGACCAGTACCATTATCAACGGTAAAGCCAGATCCACCAGTATTATCGACTCTAGACATAGCAAGCTAACTTTTTTTTTAGTATATCCTAAATATTAGCCTTTACCAAAACCTGTAGCAGTAAAGTTAAAGTTTCGATCCACAGAAGCATTAGAACTGTTTTTGAAATGCACAGTAAAGCCTGTTCCTGTAATACTGGAAAGTTCAAAAAAGTCTCCTGATGCCATATTAAAAGCTGTAATTCCTATCGCTGGCGGGTTAGAGTTTGCACCTAATAATGCACTTGTGCCAGTAAAAAAAGGATGATCAAAGGTAATAGATTTTGCCCCTGCTCCTGATGCAATGGTTGTTGTACTTTGTTCTGTTCTTCTTTGAAACTCTGCAAAATATCCAAGCTGACTTACTCTTATATCTTGGTTTGTATCTTGCGTTGATAATACACATTTAAATTTAAATGTTCTGCCTTTGAAAGTGCCATTCGCAAATTTTTGAAACGATCCATAACTAGTGCCATCCTGTGATGCTTGAACAAAAACTTCAGCGTTTGTATCAACACTGGAAGCCCCATCAAAATCTTGTCTTGCATCAATATCTGTTACTGAATCTATCAAATCATTAGAATAAACAGAGTCTGTTTGTATTAGTTTTCTAAGATCGAGACTAAATACAGCACCTAAATCTAAAGTTTCATTAAATAAATAAGTTCCAGTTGCTGAAACACCTCCAATGTCATCAATAGAATTTTCTGTATCAAAATCTGTAATATCATCAAAATTTCCTACGCCAGCCAAACTTATTGACCCTGAACCAGAATCAAATCCAATATTAGTCTTTGCCCCCTGAAATGCTGGACTGTCTTGATCTTCTCTTCTTGTTTGTACTAACAATTTTGGCTGTGTTTCTGGTAAATCTATAACAAGTGAAGTTTCTCCTGTGCTAAATCTGTCGCCATCATCTTGAGTTTTGAGAATATACTCTCCTTCAAGTAACGACACAACTTTTTCTGTTGATGCCCCACTTAAAGCAAAGACAAGATCGGTTGCATCTTGAAAAGTACCGCTTCCATCGGTCTTGGGAGAATGTCTGACATGGATACGACCACCTGCACGAACATCTTGGTCTGGTACAGCATCCCATCTTAATCTGATTTCTTTGTCAGATATTGGTTCATAGGTAAGATTTGTTATATCTGAAGGTGGTGCTGTTTTACCAACGGCATTAAATGTAAGTGTTGCTGGTCGTCTTGATGGTTGCCCTAAAGCATTAAAACTAAAAACCCTTAATTCATATTCACCTGCATCTGTGTTGAAAATCTCAGCATCACTTGAAAGAGTTTCAATTTTTTTAAAATCTCCATTTTCAAATCTATATTGAACTTCATATTTACTTGCACCTGATTGTGTTTGCCAATCAAGAATCAGTTTTGATACTGCTTTATTGTTGATAGTTACAATTTTTTCATCTACTCTCAAGCCTTCAGGTGGATTTAGAACTTGTGTAAGTATTGTTGTATTTCTTGTTGGCAAGGCTGTACCATCTTCTACAAAAGCATATTTACCAGAATCATGTGATAAGGCAGTTATTGAAAAAGTTTTATCATCATTTTCTTTAACATTAATAACTCTCCATGTCGTTGTTTGTAAATCGGTTGTTTCTAAAATATATGGGGCGTGTTGATTTGGTGCTGTACTGAAAGCAGATGATACAGTTATGGTTGTTCCTGATATGGCACTTATTGTCTTTTCTTCTAAAGAGCCATCTGGTAAAATTATTGAAATTGTTGGGCTGTCTCCAAGACTAGGAATATTAGTATTATTAGAGTCATCTAAGACGACAACTGTAGTGCTAGTAACGCTTTTAAGTAAACCTCCACGCCTTACACCAGCCTTAAGTCTGTCTGATATTTCTATAACATCACCACAACGAACTAATACACCAGCAGCCGCTGTTGTTGTAAAAGAACAAGTCTCTCCAGAATTTTGTTCATTATATAAAAACCAACGGCCTAATCTCCTTGCCTGATTACGGCTGGTTGTAGCAAAAGCCTGTATATTTTTAACAACGATTCCATATTTGGTCTGAGTAGCAGAATCAGCCTCGACAGTTTCAACATCTATTTCTTGAGTTGTCATATCAAAATAGCTGACATTAATTACTGTATGTCTTGTTTTCAAACTCGAACCAGCATATAAAAACCCCTCCTCAGTTACATTTGCATTAGTAAAAATATATGATGCTGTTTTTGGTGCATCTTGAGATATTGCAATGCCACCAGCAGAATAAAAAGGCATCACTCTCATGACAGAACAAAGTGAATTAATCAAGCCATATGCTTCACGTTGCTGTGTGATGTTCACATTGCAGCTGAATCTTGGCTCTGTTGACCCATCGCCATTACCAGCATCTACTGACTCTCCGCAATATTCACTTACTGTCTTGAAACTAAACTTATCAAGATTAGATTCAGCAATGCCACAGCCCGCTCTTGTATCCGTCAGCAAGTCATAAAGTATCCAAGCTGGATCTGTTGTCCACTCTTTATCTGTTTTAAAAGTTCCGTTGAATGTACCAGCATAAGAAATTGAACCTGTTTGTAAGTCTACTGTTGCGTTGTGCGGTATCTTAATCTTGCGGCCTCTTAGCCTAAACACCCTTTTGGGGACTCTTGGAAACTGTTCAGCATTAAACCTTAATGCAACATGAGCCGTATTAGGATATGCGTTTTGTTCAAAAATAATATTAGTGGCTTGTTGAAATTGGAAAGCATTTACTAAGGTTGCATCTGAACTGTCTGCTGTGACCCTTTCAACTCTGATAGCAACAGGGAAAGATGTTGTTGATTTAAGATTTACAATATAATCTCTAAAATACGCATTAGTCGATCTTCCTTTTACAGTGTCATTTATCACTGTGGTTGTTGTGCCATCATTTTCAATAGTTTTTATTAATAAATTAACTTCTACTCCATTTATATCCCCATTGTCCTCAAACTTTTGCATTGAAGGAAATCTTAGAGTTACCCTTACAGCATTTATATTGCTAGCAGAAACTGTATGAGTGACAGGGGTAGATGTTGTTACAGTTGTTCCGATAACACTTTCAGTTTCAATATTTGAGATTCCTTCAATAAATGTCTGGCTAGCAGTTCCAAGTCTGAAATCAAAACCTACATCTTTAAAATTAAAATCACTATCCTCTGGGGCGGTGTTGCTTGCAGCCTCCTGTAAGACTTGTGTTCCATTAAGAAATATATCTTTTTTAAAAGCATTGAAGTATGCAGTTGAGGTTTTATCTGTAATACCAGCCTTAGATGCTGTTGCACTGCCCTCCAGTTCTCCCTCCCCCACGACTTCCACTATCGTATTAAACTGCTTTGAAGAAAGTGCATCTGCGGGTAAGTCTGGGTTTATTAATTCCTTAGCAACTTGTCCTATGCCTGTTACAGCTAACATTAGTTATTCCCCTCTACTTGCACTGTATCAACTCCATTAGATACCACAATAGAACCAACTAAAATTTCTCCATATACCAAATTTACTGGAACACCAGCATTACTAATATTAGTCAGCCCTGTGAATGAGTAATTTGAAGCTAAGGCTGAAGGATCTAAACTGTCAAGTCCTGAAATCGAAGCTGTATTTATTTGTGGTGTCAACATACTTGTAACGCCATCAATTAGTAAAGTTGCTCCAATAGCTTGTAAAGATGTAATCAATAATTTACTACCTAAAAAAGCACCAGCTTTTATGGCACTAGCACCAAACAAAGCACCAGCACCTAATAAAAGTCCTATGAAATTTCCATGTACAACAGGAATAATTTTAATATCATCTTCTGTTCTAAAATTCAATAAGTCTTCAGTTATTACTCTTGCTCCTACTTGTATTGTGTAAAACTGCTTTGCCATGTGTTCCTCAATCCCTTTAAAATTACAGACCAAAAAACTAATTGCTTCTCTTGGTGTATACAAATCAACTTCAAATTCTGCCTGACCTAAAAATTTTCTAAGGGTTCCATAAACTTTTATTTTTTTAAGCATTGATTTCCTCAGGTTTAATTACTGCTATTTTATCTGATTTTGGCGAAACGAGATAAAAAGTTAAATCTATTGCTTTACAGCTAAATTTATCAGATTCAGAAAATTCAAGGACATTTTGCGGATGGCTGTGAACAATACCAATAATTTTATCTACAGAATCCTCTACTTCAGCCCAATCTAAAGGGTCTATGACAAAAGATTCTGCTTTAAATTCTTTAGATATATTTTTACAAGGATAATATTTTTCCTCATGATTTTTTATTGCAACAATACCGCATGACTCCTCTGGATCACACTCTTTTGCATGGTTTATTGCATCTTGTTTCCAAAAATATTTTTTATCCATCAATAAAAGTACCTACGCCAGCAAATTCATTCCTAGTTACCTGTCTAGCGGGTAGTTTTTTATTTGCCTGATCTAACTCTCCTACAAGTTCAAATTGCACAAATTCCCTTGATTCTGTAATTTTTCTATCAATAAAGAATATTTCTTGGGGCAACTCATTTGACGATGGCGTACCAAATGGATTGCTACTACTAGGAAAATTAGCTGCGTCAAGTTCACTTGCAAGCGTTGTTATGCGAGTTAATTTAGCATCTGCTAAATCATTATGTGGTGTTGTTAAATTTACAATAATCAACAAGTCAGTCATTGTAATTACTGAGCCGCTTCTTGTAATACCTCCTAAATTTGCAACTGTTAAAACTGGTCGCGGTATTTGACCCCTGCCAGAAAATTCAGCACCCTCAAATGTTATAGGCACTTTTTGATATGAGTTACCTTGCCAAACTATTTCTGCATTAGAGTTCATACTGGAACCAGCATGAAATCTAAATGTAGTAGGAACACTTGATGGATTACCTGAGGCATAGTGCAAGCCCTCTACAAGTTCTAAAACAAAAAGTTCTATTCTTGAACTAGGATTCAACTTTTGTAATTCAGAAACTGGTATTGCCATTAAGGTTCTGCCACTTGGTCAAATGTTAAATTCATTACAACTCTATTGCTAAGAATTGCTGTTCTTGATCTTCTTGTGCAAACAAATTTAAGAGCTGAAGAGTGATGTGGTGGGGTAAAATCAAAGTTTGCCTGATCGTCAAATCTTGCATCTAAAAAAGTGTCTATTGTATCAGCGTCTGTAGTTGAGACATTGAAAGTCAAATTTAATGTAATTAGTCTTTTATTTGCTGGGAGTCCAGAAACTATTCGCTGTTCATATCCATCGCCTAGCTTTATGCGTAAACTGTCTTGTTTTACAGTTTCTCTTGTTGCATATTGAGGCGTGATTGAGGGAAAAGTTGCCATTATGCTAATAAACCTCCAGCACGTTTTTGATTTATTAGTTCTGATTGTATCGCAACTGCAATCTGTTGGCCTAACTCATTACTATCGGCATCTGAGCCACTAACAGCAGACCCTGAGGCATCTACATTAACTGTAATCAGATTAGTAATTGAATCTCCTCCCAATGCATTGTTTGGGATAATATTGCCACTCTTAGAACCCATCTGCAAAATTTCTGGTCCCTTTTCACCAACCAAAAATGCACCACCAGCAGATACAGTTCCACCACCTGCTCTAGCTCCTCTAAAAACTGGATTTGATGGCATAAAACCAATTTTTCCAATGTTTGTTCCAGAAGCAGTTGTTAAAGATTTACCTCCCATAGTTTTAAAGCCACCACCAAGACCACCAGTAAAGATGCTTCCTAAAGCTGTTCCTAAAAAGTTACCAATACCAGAAACTGCTTGTTGGATTGCAACTTCAACAAGTTTTCTTTTTAAATTGTTCAGAACACTTACGGCAGCCTGACCTAAAGTTTGTGTACCCATCACAGCATCAGTTAAATTTTGAACAATTCCATCTTCAACAGATTTTCCTATTTCCATAAACTTCTCTTTTAATTTTTTTGTAGCCTCTTCATTTTTCTTAATTTGTTCCTCTGCTTTTTTACTAGCTTCGTTTTGTTTTTCTTTCTCTTTTGTGATTTCTTTTTCTTTTTCTAGTGCTTTATCTCTACCCTCAAGTAAAGCTATGTCTGCATTTATTTCATCAAGTCTATTTTTAATACCTTGTTTTGATCTGCCATTGGCTTTATCTAGACGCTTTATAATTTCGTCTCTTATTTTTTTTTGTTTATTAAGAAGATTATTAACTTCCTCTTCAGAGCCTTCATTTACTACATCATTAAATTTTTTCTGTTCTTGCCTGTGTTTAATTATCGCAGTTGTAGCGATTCCTAGGGCAGTTGCTAAAGCAACAAAAGGTAAGGCATTTAAAGATATAGCTAAAGCACCTGTTGAAACAGCAAGTGCCTTTGTAGCAATAGAAGCAGTAGCAGATGCTTTTGCAAATGCTATAGCACCAGCTTTTGTAGCTACAAATTTAGCTATCAAGATAGTTTTTGCAGCAGATAACAATGCAACAGCCGTAGTTAATGCTTTCACAGCAGCTGCAATACCAAGAAATATCGCTGTGGTTGCACCAATAGGAGAATTAATAAACCCTACAACTGCATTTGTTAAATCTGTTAATGCTCTGACAGCTGGTAAAACAACTGGGTTTAGTTTTTGTCCAACAGCTCTAGATAAATTTTCTGTTGCATTTGATAAATTTTTGAATACCTGAGTAGGGTCTGCCGCTACTAATGCTGCTAATGATTCGCCACCATCTTTCTCAATCTTCTTAAGCGCTCTTAAAACAACATCACTTGTTAATTTGCCCTCTGATGCAAATTTTTTAAGTTCTCCTATCGTAACTCCTAATTCTTGGGCTATAGGTTGTAGAAGTGTTGGTACCTGTTCAGCTAAACTTCTAAATTCATCCCCTTGTAATCTTCCTGAACCTAACGCTTGTGCTAGTTGCCTGAAAGCGTTTGAAGCTTCCATACTAGATGCACCAGCTAATTTAGCAGCAGTGTTAAATCCAAAAAATGTAGACTTAATATCTTCAACAGCTACACCTAATGGCGCTAATCTTGCCGTTATATTTGTAATACCCTCTAACGCTTCTGTTGCACTCAATCCGAATGCTTTTTGTGCTTCAGCTGCAATCTCCTGTGATCTAGCAAAAGTTCCAGATTGTTTGGTTAATAATTTAAGACGTATGTTCAGTTTGTTAAAGTTAGCCGCTGTATTAACTGCTTGTCTTGCCAATATTGTTAGACCTACACCAGCTATAGCAGTTTTTAAACCACCAAAAGATTTCTGTAATGTGTTTGTTTTATTTTGTACTCCCTGTAATGCCCTTGTAGCATTAGTGGCATCTACAGTAAGTTTTACATTTGCCTGTGCCACAGATAAACAATAACTTTCTTAACTATATCTTGATTTGCGTTTCATTGCATCTGCTTGTTTTTTTTCTCTCTCATATTTTAATTCATAATATCCAGCAAAAAATATCAACTCCTCATCTGTAAGTTGTGTTCTTAGTTCACTTACTGTCTTACCTAATTCTGTTGCAAGGAAAAACTCAAAATTTAACCAGTTATCCCCCTTTAGGATTCCTTTGCGTTTTCAAGAGTTGCTTCTTGATTTATACCAAATAAAAATAATTCGATTTCATTTAATACATTTTCTGGTAGATCAGTTTGTAAGCTTGCGAAATCTGAGGGATGAAAGGCTTTTGTTCCATCTTCTTTTTCAGCAAGTTGACAAAGCATGTGAGTTGAGACAACTAACGGATCATCACTACCAGCCCTTTGTGTGGCTCTTGCTCTATCCGATCTTGTTATGGCTTTAAAATACAGACTTATGATAACGTTGCCATCATCATCTTTAATGTCAAATTTTCTTCTTTTGCTTAAATCAAATGCCTCTCTGAGGACTTCGAGTGTGCGTTTTTCTGCCATTAATAAAATGCGAGGTTTTTAATTAAGTTAAATAGCTGAAGTTATAGTTCCAGTTGGCTTGAATGTGATGCTAATTGTGTTTGCCTCACCAAGCGCTGAACTTTGGTCAAAGCTTGTAATAATACCATTGAATGATATTTTTTTTGTGGCACTTGAACTGTCTGGGAAAAGCTCAAAGGCTGCTGTTCCAAGATCACCAGTAGTTAATACACCATCAACAAAAGTTGCTGTTTCTCCAGAGGCTGAATCATCATAAAGAAGTTCTGCACTCCCTTCGCCTTCAATAAGACCACCAACAAACTGTTTAAAAGTGTCACCTTGTACTGTTGTCTCTTGTGTGTCTTTTGTAATAGACATTGACCAGCTTGTTGTACCAAGTACAGGGTTTACAGATGAGCCACCATCATCAAATTTGACTTGACCAACATCACCTTTTACCTTTGCCATAACAAATAAAAGAAAGATTTATAAATATATTAACCTTTTTCTGACTTTTTTACAGTCTTTTTATTTGCTTGTTGTTTTTCCATATATCTTTTGCATTGATTATCCCAATACTGTGGTTCTCTTCTCCCTTTAACAGCCTCTATAGCGTCAAGCATTTTTTCTGTGATTTCCATTACAAATCCTCGTAGATATTGAAAGTGATTCTAATTTGTGTTTGAAATTTTCCTTGAGGTGCAGATACTAAAATTTCTGGACCCACAGGTGCATCAAAAATTACATTAGATAGAGTTATTCTATTGTACAAGTCCCTTAATCTTTTACAAATGGTGTAATTAGAACCAGCACCTATATTTTCTTCTGTAAATACATTTAAAATTACTAATCCAACAATATTATTTGTGGCTGTGCTTGAATCTCCTTGAGTCAAATATTCATTAGCTCCAAAGCTTGTAATGCACTGTACAAAGGTATCTTCTGTTGTAGAGTCAAAGCTCATATTATTAAAAACAACAGGAATAGCAGGGCTGCTGGCTAGCTCTGTTGCTAATCTGGCCTCGATTGTCGACCTTACTGTATTTAAATCTGTAGCAGCCATTAAATACCTCTCTTAATTCGTTCATATTGCCTTCTGGCATAAATCTCAAGTTCTTTACCTATAAGTGCAGGGAATCCAGCTACTGTACCTTGTCTTGTTCTATATTGTTTACCCCATGATGGTGGCAAGTTTACACCAAAACATACAGGTTCCGCGTATGCAAGATTGTTAATAATTGTTCCTTCAAATTTTCTTATTTCTGTCTGCCAAGCTGCTCTCAGTTGACCTCCTCCCGCTGGTTCGCCCTCGTAAACAACTCTAACTGGTGTAGCTAATTTTACTCTTGCTGTCCATTCTAGTGTCGTAGCTTTAACTAAATCTTGTACTGCCTCACTCATTACATCGTCTATCTGATCTAGTCTAATTTTTCTTGTCATTTTTACCTCAAAATAAGATCAAAACTAACAGCTGTATTGTTTTGCTCATTCGTTAAAACTTGAATTATTTTGAACTCTACGCTGCTGATAACTACTCTGTCTTTTGTAGTAGGGACAAAAGTTATATCACCAGCTGAAATTGTTAGTTGTTTGTCTTGTGATTCAATTAGATCGTTTACTTGATTTCTTGTAACATTACTTAACACACCTTTTATAGTTGTATCTGACGTAGATTCTGTAATAGCTCCTGTGGTGGTATTGTATGACCCTAGTGTTACTTGTCTGATAGTCACATCGCCGCCTAGTTTTTTTAATGAAGCGCTGGCAGCTTTTTTTAATGCTTTAGCAAGACTCATAAGAAATAAGCAATAACTTGACCACTAGCGAGAGTGATACTTGTAATAACACCACAAACCTCGGAGGAAGCTTTCATAGTGATGCCATTAATGGTAGCTGACCCATTTTCTGTTATGTTTTCTGCGACAAAAGTAGCTTCTGCATCTGTGAGACAATGTACTTTACCAAATCTGCCAGTATGGGCAGCTGTATCGGTAATAATGATTGCCGCTGGATATTCGTAGCCGTAACCCATTTTCATGACCTCTTGATTTGTAAGTTTGCTCTTCCGCCTATTCTAATACCCATTAGGTAGTGGTCAACGATTGGCGGTATTCGATCAATGCCCACAGCTCCGTAAAATCTAGGAGTTACATTTATATTACCAATATTTACAGCGGCAAAATCTTCTAAGCCACTTAATTCTAATCCGTTCCTATTGTTGTTCAGATATACAGCCAAGATTACTTGGGCGTGTTTTACCCTATCTGGTATTTCTGTGTCGAGGTAATAATCTGCGACTAATCTGTTAGGAAATGATAAGCCATACAAGTTGGTGTATGTATCTGGTTTCCTTACACCCGATCTAGGCCATTCAAGTGCCTGGGTATCATCTACCCTAGCCCCCAAAAACTTTTCACGATCAATTCTTTGTGCAGCCGTGAACAATGCACGGTTTTTATTGTCGTTGCTTGACCCATCCCATGCAGCAGCGTCATCACTGAGGACTAAACCCTCAATAAATGAATTTGCATCTGCAAGAGTGATATAGGTGTTTGCGTTTGCACCACCAACAGTTGCATCAAGAGTTATCGCCATTTAGTTTTACCTTCTTGGGCTTTGTTTTTGGTTTTGGCTTTTCAAGAGTTGGAGTTAATGAAGCTGCCTTTTGAGCAGCCTCATTTCTCGCTCTCATACGCCTAAATGCGTACATCGCCATTAGCTTGATGCTCCCTTCAGAGCAACAAAATTAATAACAATTGCTTCACTTAGGTTTCCAGCAGATACGTTTGAAACTGTAACCGCAAAAGAGCCAGCGGCAATCGCATTTGCATTTACCAAATATGAACCAGCAGTTCCAGCAGAACCATGGCAAGCCACAACAACGTCTGTTGCTGAAATCTTGCTGTTAGTTACCGTGAAAGATACTTCTGTGCCAGCGTCAAGCTGTGCGTTGTTCATTGTGATTTGTCCAGACTCTGTATTAAGAGTTACACCTGTTGATTTGTTGGTGGCCTGAGTTACAGTACCGCCATTTGTTGTACCGACTAAGGAGCCAGCAGTTACTTCAAATAATGATGGCATGATTAATCCTGATTACTTACGTTTGTAGCGCGAACAATACCGATGTTCTTAGTCTCATACACTTTCGACCATGAACCAACTGTCTCCAACACACTTCTTGTTGGGTTTACAGTTGATACTGCATACTTAAGACCTACTGGGTGATAGATATAGTGGAGATCCACTGCCATTGCTTCTTCCAAAGCAAGGATGTCTCTATCTGTCTGTGTTCTGATTGGTGCCTGCTCACCTGTCACAACTGCTCCTTGTGTAAAGAAGAATGTTGAATATTCAGTGGAAGAACCAGAACCTGTTGTTGGAACATCATCCGAAACAATAACTCTCAATCCCATAAATGTAGGGATAGATGTTGTTCCTGGGAAAGCATTTGCTGTTGTACCTGAAGTTGCATCTGTATCAGGTGCGCCAGTGTTGTCGTAAATACGATCAATCGCATTTCTCTCAACTAAGTCGTAATAGACTTTTGAGTGCATTGCAACGGCTGTAAGCTTTGATCCCTGATCACCAAGTAAAGCCTGTGCTTTTGCAACGTGTCTTGGACTCAATGTTGTTGGAGAGTCACCTGATTCTGAATCAATTGTTAAATCGAATAATGCAGAACTGCTTGAGTTTGCATTGATAGAACCAAATGCACCAGTTAGACAGGAGAATAAGTCTTTTTGCTTCTGGTTGTTAACATAAGCAGCCATTTTCTGAGCGATAGCAGCCATTGGATCTGGGCCACCACCAACTGCAAGTGCAGCCAAGTCTCTTGAACTAAATGCACGACCTCTATGAAGAACAGCAGCGATTTGGTTATCGGCTGTGATTTTTCCAGGTGTTAATGATAATGAATCTGTAAGAACTTCAAAGTCTCCAGATAAGTTAGCTTTGTAGAATGGAATCTTTACAAAGTCACCGCCTCTTTCTGCGGATAGATTTAATTCTGCTAGAGGTGTCACGACCCCACTCTGCAAGAAGGCATCTCTTTGAGTTGTTTCTTCAATCAGATAGGGTGTAAAAACCTCAGGGATAATTAAATCACTTCTTAATGTAGCCATTAAAAAATGTACTAATGATTTTTACTTTTCGGTGACAACACCTAACTCATACAAACAAGTTAACTTTATATTAACCGCTAACTGCGTTTTTGAGCATATTATATTTATTAATGTCTGTACGATATAATCT
>VTLG01011499.1_pt1 | contig 19421 bp, 26 predicted proteins | sample 4694571 | NCBI WGS metagenome assembly VTLG01 (sample SAMN12604809, study PRJNA352737) | marine metagenome | biome: ENVO:00000447; feature: ENVO:00000209|ENVO:00000569|ENVO:01000036; material: ENVO:00002151; isolation source: viral sequences binned using virsorter ...
GAAGTGTACCCTTTGTACTCTTCTCTCCAATTGGAATCATCATAAGGTTTTGTGGTCATTTTTCGTAAGTAAAGGTCTTTCCTTTGATTTTTGTATCCCCTTCAGATGAGGATCTACCTGGTCTAAATGTACCGGCTTTAACTCTTTTATCTTTACCTAATCCTCCTTTTCTGGTAGCACTAAGTGTACCAGTTTTTTTAGTCTGTGTCAAAACAGCATCTTGACCATACTTCTTCCCAAGTGCTTTTATTATTTTCTTAAACTTCCTCTTACCTTTTTTACCAGAGGTGACAACATGACTACGTTCTTTAACTTTCTTTTCATCCTTTGTTCCAGGATTCTCAGTCCATCTTCCTGTTACCTTAGTAGCACCAGGAAGACCTTTACCTTTAATGTCACGATCTAATTGCTTAGCCCGTGCTTTATTCTCCTTGGATGATTTGTCGCCACGACTTCCAGAGAGGATTGCCATCCCTCCTTTATCAGACTTAGATTTAATACGGCTTAAACTGCTCTCCTCTAACTGAGAACATTCTACCATAAATTCTTGAAATGTCTTCATCGCTTGTGACAATTAGTTAAGTTACTACTCACGAGGTCCATAATTAGGATCTACTTGCAATAGCATATTAGTATTAAAATCTGGTTTATCAGTTAAAAGTTCATCCATATCAATCCAGTTAACACACTTCTGACATACTGCAACAGGTTGAGTAGTTCCAGTTCTTCCCGCAGTTCCGCAGTTAGATCCACCAATACATCCCTGTACCTTTCCATCTTGGCATCTAAATGCTGAACCATTTCTTGTCCATTCAGGGAAATCCCCTACAGGATTAGATCCTAATAAAACATTTTTAGTTACCTCAGATCCTCCTCCAAGATTACTAAGAATTCCTCCGCCAACTATACCTACTGCAATAGCAATGGCTAGTTTAACCTTATTGTTCATTTAATTATTGTGTCTGTCTTATTTATTCTTCTTCCTCTTCTACCACAGACTTATAATAAGCCAATCTTCTCCGCAGAACTTTAACTTCTTTAAGAAGTTCTGCATTTTCCTCTTCTAAGATCTCAATATGATCTTGGTAGATGATTACGCTCATAAAACTATTTAATCAGTTAAGGTTTGCTTAATATCTTCTTCTTTACATTTCTTCCAATCAGCATACATTCCACCAAATAACATTCCTTCATGAGATTTAATCTCAGCACCTTTAAGAATTTCTTTTTGTCTTTCTGACAATTCACTCTCTTTCATTTTTAAGTATTCAGATTCCCAATTAGGAATATCTTTAATCCATTCTTTAATCATCATGATCATCATAAGGGTCAATTAGTTCTTTACCAGCAGGACCAAAAGTTAAATAGATCCCGTAAATTACTCCACCGAAAAGAATGGCAAGAGCCACAGCAATTACTTGTTTCTCAGGGGTTAATCCTGGAAAATTTCCATGAGGAATAAGATTAGAAAACATCATACCACCAACTCTACGAATTCGCCAAGAACTTTCTTATTTAGTTTCTTGGTTTTAAGAGATTTAACAAATGCTCTTTTAATTTGTGCTTTGGTTGCATCTTCATTAACATCAAATTCAGCATCCTGAGAAAGTGCTGAGGAAGACATTCCAATGTAAGCATCATATGCAGAGTTTTTAATAACAAAACTCTTATTCTTTTTCCAATCATTTATTATTCTATCATACTCTTTACTTTGGGAGTAGCCATAATGAGCATCATTATAATAAAGTCTTATAAAACTCTTAGCATCTCTATTTTGCAAAACCCGGATACCAATAAAATTAGTTGTAGGAAATCTATCCTTTAAATTAGTAAGAAGAGTTCCAGTATAATCATGCCACTGCCATCCAAACTTATAAGTCTTACCTATCTTACGATCTCTTAAAAAACATCTCTCAGGATTTATATTTCGGGATCCCATATAAGGGCGATCTTCCCAATGACGTTGTACTTCTTTATTATAAGGAAGTTGATGTGCCTCACCATCAGTCAATATAATACATTGAGTTTTTTCTACCCCATTATCTTTTTGAAATTTAGGTAAGATTTCATGAAGAGAAATAATTGCCTCATTTAAAGGAGTTCCTGAAAGACAAAGACGATTTGGATAACGGAAGAATACCTGACCATTAGTAAAGGTCTCAGACACTCTCCAAATATTTTTCATTTGATTCTCTAATGTTGTCCCATTTACTTTATGAGTAAAGAGATTCATGAGATTAAATCTTTCCTCAACTATAAGACTTCCTTCTTTAGATTCATAATGAGAAGGTAAATGTCCTTCATATTCCCGATCCCGACACCATTCACAAGTAAAAGCATAAACCTCAAACGGAATCTGAACTTTCTTACAGAACCAAATTAAATTATAAAGTTGCTTCAAAGTATCCTGCAACACATATTGCATGGAACCAGACCAATCTAGAATAAAGACCAATCCATGATTCTTTCCATCAGGAAGAATGGTTACTTTTCTGAAAAGATCTTCACTGAATCTATAATTTTGAAGCTTCGTTGTATCGAGAACCCCAGTGCGACTAGTAGCAGCACGAGCATACGCACTAGCTGCTTTTTTACACTCAAATTCTTTGACAAGGTAATTGACTTCTTTTTGGGCATCTCTTTTAAACTGTACAAAGTCTGAATCAGATTTTCTAAAAATCTCACTAGGATCCATCCAATCATGATCCTTACACATATTAGTGAATGCCACTTCACTCTGATCCCAATGCTCTTGAATATAAGTATGAACCTCTTCGTTAGAAGCAATTATAGTATCAAGATTAACCTTAGGAACTTCTACATATACATTCTCTACCCCGCTGGTATTAACTAAATCTTTTAATTTGGTTTCTAACGAATCCAAAGTCTGAACTTCTATATCATCTACAGTAGAATCAGTATCAACCACCCTATCATTGCTAGGAGGACTATCGCTCCAATCTTCCAGAGGAGCACTGCTATCAATGTCAGGAACGGTAGGCTCAATATCAGTAGGGACGCTAGTGCTGCTATCCCCAAAATCTTCACTGTCGTTTTTAAAATCCAACTTAGCTTGCTGTTGATTTTCCAGCGACTCTTCCTTCTCCTGCTTGCAGAAATTATATAACGCTTCTGCTGCTGTGATGGTTTGAGTAAAGGTTTCGGCATTGGAAATTAAATCGATAATCTCCTTTTCAGGAGTTGAAAAAGATAGATCAAGGAACGCACCAATCTTGAAATATAGATTAGCCCGATCAGCAAGATTAAAACTACTAATATCTTCACCATCTAGTTCAAAGAAATCCTGATCATATAACTCATTATATCCACAACGGAAACTTTTGGCAAGACCTTGATACTTACGCTTCATCAATTTCTCAATCCTTGCATCCTCTACAACGTTCATAAACTGATGGGGAATATTCTTAGGAGGGTCTTGATCAGGAGTAAAAAGGGCGTGTCCTACTTCATGACCTACAAGCATATCATATACTCCATTGCTTGCTTTCTCCCATAAAGGAAGAATCAAAACTCTGGTGTGAACATTAAATTGAGCAGTCTCAACTTGCTTATGCTCTACTACAATGTCCTCAGTAGCAAGCAACTTCGCTAGTTGTGATTTGACTTCTTGCTGTACTGCCATGTTTGTTTTCTTTTTGTATGTACACATAATACGACGAAACCCGCCTCTTTGGACGGGTGAGTAGACTGTTTATTAAGTGTCTACGCCTTTCTCTTGCGGCACGTAGTGCCTGTGGTTTCAGCTTTCTCTTCGGTGGTTTACCCGAATTATGCTGCCAGTTCGGGATAGAATTGCTCAATGTCCTGTTTATAGAAGTGTATAAGAGTATCTATAAGTTGGGGAGTTTTCTCCAACTTATTCCCCTCATCAGGGGCTACTGCATACTCTACATCATCCGTAAACTCCAAGTCAATTCCCACTATGCCACTTAACCAACTGACAAAATTCTCACCAAATCCATCCTCAAATTTCCATACATGAGTATCAGATCTAAGAAAATCTATTTGAGGTCTGAACCAATTAAGAGATTGTCGATGAGGAATACTTTTAAGTACACCCAAAAAACTATTTTTATCTTCCACGTTGTGCTGTGCCTTATCTCCACAAAATCTCTTTATATAAATGGAAGCAGAAATGAATCTATCAATAGGATTCCTCACGATTGAAAAATGAGGAATATCTTTTACATCCAAATATTTCATATAATGATCTCGATGATAATGAGCAATCTCGAACCCATTAACAATAGACATTATACCTTTCCCATTATCAAGATGAGCATCATCCCATTTGAAATCATTCTTAGAAAGATTTGCTTCTACAAATCTACCAGCAGTGCGGGGAATATGAGCAAAGAAAACTCTTTTACCTGATGAATGTTTAAAAGTGGGCATTAACCATAAGCAAATAAGAAATCATTTACAAGACTGTCTGCCTTTTCCTTCCCAAATTTACCAGCAAGGAACCCACCAACAGGATCAAGTTTAGTCATATAAGAATCAAAGTCTTTGTAAGCACTAGTATCAGTTCCAGTTGGTTTTGCGTTTTCTAACATATCGATATAACACTGTAAATACTTCTCAAACATAGGAAGGTGAGAATCCACCTCATATTCATTAACATACTGTATATAAATGTTCTTTGAGAAATGATTACCTGGTTCAAAGAATCTATAATCCCCTTTTCCTATTGGCAATCCTTCCACTTCAAACAAATAATTCTCTACAGGATGTTGAAAGTCAAATACTATAATAATTTTCTTAGATGAGAATTTCATCAAATCCATACCAAAACAAGGAAGATTACTACCTGTCTTTGGATATGCTATACAGTTAAAGATATCAACATTTTTACCATCCGCTATATCTACCTGCCGTGATTTAAGTAAATATGGGTGAGAATGATCTATCGCATTCAAAGAGGTTCCCTTTGATTGCCAGGATGCCCATAAGTTCTCAATCTTACACGGCAACATTGACCGATAGGTACTAATATAATTTTGCCAAATAGTCATGAATCAAATATCAGGATAAAATTTGTCAATCTCTTCTCTATAAAGTTTTCTAATATTCTCTAAGAGTTTAGGAGTTGGTTTTAATTTACGACCTTCATCAGGTTGTCCCCAATATTGAGTATCTTCTTTCATCTCCACTTTTACTCCAATTATATCACTTAACCAAGTAGAAAATTCATCTTTAAATCCATCCTCAAATCTCCATATATGAGTTTTATCTGACAGAAAATCTAACTGGGATCTATACCAGTTCTTCGATTCTTCAAAAGGAAAATTCCTCAACATAGAATAAAAATAATTCTCATCCTCCATCAACTCCTGACATTCTCTAAGACTTTCTTCTGTATATTCTCCTGTATCATTGGCCATTCCATATAATCTGTTTATATAAATGGATGCAGAAATAAATCTTTTAAGAGGATTTCTTATAATGGATACATGAGGTATATCCTCACAATCCAAATATTTTTCATAATAAGATCTATGAAAATGTCCTAATTCTATTTCACCTTCAGGTCCGTCAACGGACTCAAACATCCTTTCTATTCCAAACTTCTCCCAATCATCAGACCATTCAAATTCATTATTAACAATCAAATTGGTTTCTACAAACCTTCCGGCGGTTCGAGGAATATGAATAAAAAGAAATCTTTTTCCACTAGGGATATGTCTAAATGTAGCCATTTATTTTAATTCTGGATAGAGTTGCTCAATATCCTTTGAGCAAAACTTTCTAATATTCTGAATCAGTTTATCAGTTTTGTCAAGTTTAAATCCTTCATAATCATTAGTGGCATAATTTGCATAAAGATCTATATCACAGGAAACTCCGAGTTTCTCACTTACCCAATAACCAAAGTCCGTACCCAATCCTTTTTCAAATTTCCATAGATGAGTATTCTCAGTTAAAAAATCTACCTGAGGTCTCCACCAACTCAAAGTTTCCGCTTGAGGAAAATTCTTTATGATAGATACCATCTGATCATAATCTTCTAACATCTGTTGAACTTCATAACCATAAACGGTAACCAAATAAGTAGATGCTGAAAAGAATTTATCAATTGGATTTCTAATAACAGCAATTTGTTCTATTCCTTCTATATCACAATGCTTCTCATATAAGTCTCGATGAAAATGTGCTATCTCACAATCATCTATGAATGAATGTTGGTAATGAGGTATCCCATAATAATCTATTGGTTCTACTTCCCACCCATTCTTTTCCAAATTTACTTCTATAAATCTACCACCTGTTCTAGGGATATGAATAAAAAGAAATCTTTTACCTGAGTGATGTCTATATGTTGCCATTCTTACTCATAATACCATCTATATCCAAAAGCATGACTGGACTTACCATTTTTAATCTTTTTAATATTAGCACATATATTAGCAGTAGCTGTATAGTTACCTTCTCCTTTTAAAAAGAAAGATGCTTCACTCATACTATCAAAATGAACTTCCTCCCCGGTTTTTACATTAACTCCTTTAAGAGGAGTTTTTCTTTTCTCATTACCTTTAGCAGCAATAGCTTGATAATATTCTCTTGAATATACAGGTGTTTCTGCACGTTTCCATTTCCCCAATGCAATCTTTCTATCTCTAAACAAATACCACCCCTTTACCTGACTTTTAGTTGTATCGGGTTGATCATTTCTAAGAAGAGTTATAGAAAGATCTTGGTTTGCTTTACGATTGTTATGTATTTCTTCTGCGGCATCTGCTTGACATTTCCACATTTTTTTACGACCAGAATCTAAATGTATTCCATATATCTTACCTCTCCTATTACTTCTATTATTAACTTCCTTTAAAGGTTCTCCGGCCCATGCCCAACGATGCCCAAATGCTTGAAATGTTTTTCCCTTAATACAGAAATTAATACACCCCGCATCACTTGATCTACCAGTTTCCCATGCTCCTTCTCCCCTACTATTATAAGTGCAAAGATAATTACCCTTTAAATCATAACAATCTACTGCTTTTGCATGAGGATGAACTGCGCCTCTTTCTCTCTTAACTCCTAAACCCGCACCTTCTCCACCCATGGAAGAATTATATCCATTATTATAAGTATCATATTTACCAATCCAATACGATTCTCTACTATATTGTTCTTCTGCAGTACATTCTTGTAGAACTTCAAATTTAAAATTTTCTACTCCATGTTTGCGAATAGCCTTTGATATTACCATAGGACCATTATTGCGTGCCGCTGCTATATGACCTTTAAATCTTTCTTGAGGATCCTTTTCAGTTCTACCTACATATGCTTTACTATTAAGAGTATTTGTTATCTTATAAATGTGAGCCATTAATCAATCATTCTGCTAAATCCTTTTACCTTCTCAAACTTTATCATACTCTCAAACTTATCTTCCATTCCTGTCTTATGTGATATGACAAAAATATTTGCATCCTTAATAACATACCTAATAATTTTAAGGAACTCTTCTGTTCCCATCCCATCTAATGAACTATCAAACACCTCATCCATGATAAGAAGATTAGTATTGACGGAGTTCTTCATTCTAGCAACCTCTCTCCATGTAAACAGGAGGGATAGATCAATCCTCATCTTCTCTCCTTCCGAAAAAGAAGCATAAGAAAAATCCTCATGAATGGGGGACTGTACGGTTTCGTTAAACTCCTCATCAAGAGTAAAGTTAATGTAGAAGTCCATCATCTGTAGATAACGGTTTACTTGCTGATTTATCAGCGGTAGATACTTCTTGATGATTTTAGATTTAACTCCACCGTCTCTAAGCAAACTATACGAAAAATCGTAATAGTTTATCGTGTCCTTACGTGAAGATAGGTCGTCGTATGTAGTTTTTAAGTTGTCTTGGAAAGTTGCTAACTTGTCATGCTCAGTATTTCTATTTGCAAGTTGTTCGGTAACTCTTTGAATTTCCGATTCCAGATCCCTGATTTGTCGTTGACACCCAGAGATGCGAGTATTGTTTTTAGAAATGCCATGCGTTAGTGTAGTAATCTCCTTAGATAAGTTTGTAAAGTGACGCTCTCGCTCTTCTTCGTTTTTAATTGCTTCTTCTAGTTCTTTATAACCAGATTGCAACTCCTTAGCTTTAGTTTGAGCATCGGCAATTTTATTTATTCTGAACTCCTCTTCGATGTCCTGATCACATGTGGGACAAACCGTATTGTCGGTAAAAAACTTATGCTCTTTGGTAATGGTAGATACTTTATTAGAAATCTTCCCCTTTAATCCCCCTAAGGTACGTAGTTTTTCAGTAGCACCTGTTACCTTTTCTTGCTTCTTTATCAAATCAGAGATGTCACATTCCTTAATAGTATTCATCTCCATATGAGTAGATACTTCTACTTCCAATTCTTTAATCTTTCCATTCTTATCTTCAATATCTTCCTTTCCACGAGATTCTATCTCATTGATAAACTCTTCTTGCATTCGCACCTTATCAGTAAGAGACTCTTTCTTTAAAGATAAAGTTTTAATTTCTTCTCTCAACACACGAATCTTATCTTTAATCAAATTATTCATAGAAGAGAAAATCTTAATATCCAATAGATCTTCAATAACTTCTCTCCTATTAGAAGCAGACAATTGCATGAATGGCACAAATGTACTAGAACCTAAAATAACGATTTGAGTAAAAGATTTATAGTTCATCTTCAACACATTCTGTTCCAACCATTTCTGCTGATCATTAGCAGATGAAAATTGATCTAGTACTGTACCATTACGATGAATCTCAAATACATTTGGTTTTATTCCTCTTATAACTTTCCACTCTGTGGATCCAGTAGTAAACTCTACTTCTACCTTACAATCTTTCTCATTTACAGTATTAACTAACTGACCCTTACTAATCTTACGGAATGGTTTATTAAACAAACTAAAAGTCAATGCATCTAAGACTGTACTTTTTCCCGCACCATTAGTTCCCACAATTAATGTGGTATCCTTCTGAGTTAAATCTATTTCAATATATTGATTACCAGTAGATAGAAAATTCTTCCACCGTATTTTCTCAAATAAAATCATTAGTTAATGGTGGAGGAATAACAATGTCATCAGGAGTAATAACTGTATAGTTATATCCATGCATTTCACATGTTTTAATCATTACAGCATCTTCAACTTCCATAACATTCATCTCAGGGTAATCCTCATCTTCTAATTGCATGGCAAATCTCATAGCATCATCTTCTTGCTCAAACAAATAAAGGATTTGATCACCATCCTCATCCATTACTGAATAAGCACCTTCCCTTTCTTTACCAGCAACAGTTAAAATAAACATTAAACCAACTCACATGCCTCTTGATAGGTAGTCTGCATTATTTTCTGAATGCGAGATTTATCCAATTCAATTTCAGACTCCTCAATATACCTATTAAGAATAGACATGGTATCTTCCGATTCAAATGCTTCAAATTCTGTACTTTCTTGAAAGTCAAAATTTTCAACTACTTTAAGTTCTGCCACATTGGAAGAATAAAGATTATCTACAAATTTTTCAAATTGTTTAAGATCAGATTTTTTACGAACAATTAATTTTACAATCTTATCCTCATATTGTCTAGTATCAAAAGTCTGATATGGAGTATCCTCATAATAAATTTTAGAAAAAATGCTATAAGGATTGTTAACAGGAGTATGTTCTAAGGTTTCTGTATCAAATAAATGAAATCCTCTTTTATCTCCGATATCATTCCAAAACATCTCATAAGGATTTCCCAAATAATAAATGTTCTCTTGATTGGATCTAGTATGAAAATGCCCTGAGTATACTTTCTCAAATTTACCAAAAGGTTTATAATCAAAACCATGTTCCATTATCACATATTCATTTACCTTAAATCCTTTCAATTCAAGATGTCCCATACACACAGGAGAGTTTGATTTTTGAATCATACTCAAAGTTTGTTCTTCATTCTCTTTATTAATCCAAGGTACCAGAAGAATACTTAAATTATCTACTACTATAGGAGTAGTTTCTGCATAAATTTTTACATTATCATACTCACGTAATAATAAATCTATTGCATTTATATTATTTGTATTCTTATAATAAGCTGTATGATTACCAACAATAGTATGAACTTCACATCCCATTTCTTTAAGACGATCAAAGTAATGATCTTTTGACCAAGCTAAGGCAGAAAAATCGATACCTTTACGACTGTCGAACGTGTCACCCATATCGATAATCGTAGTAATCCCCTCCTTCTCCAAGGTAGGAAAGAAAATATCCTCATAAAACTTTAAGAAATAATCATGGAATAATTTAGAATTTTTACGAGCACCAAAGTGTTGGTCGGTAATTATTGCTATCTTCATGTTCTGTCTATTTGCAAATTACCTGATAGAGTTATACGAGTATCATTGTATCTATGCTTAGGAACAGAATGCCTTAGATATGCAGGAAAAGCGACGAATCTACCTTCTTTAGGTCGAATCCTTTTTCCACTATCAACAAAAATCAATGGAGAATCATACCACTTTGCCTTTACAAAATATGCAAAACTAAAATCATTAGGTTTGTGGCAATGTGCCTCAGCATAATCACCTTTCTCATAAACATTTGCCCAAAAATTCTCCATTTGCAAATACCTTCGTGGAGATCCACTATATGCCCCTGGATGAAAATGTCTCTCTATTTCTCCCTGAACAAAAGATTTTAAATTGGTAAAGGTAATATTATTTGGCTCCCAATCCCACTCAGTATGAATAGATGCTTTTACATTACTATTATCCTGTGGTATAGGATTACAAATTTTTAAACATGAAAGAACTTGCTCTTTTACTTTATCAGCAAATTGATATTCACCAACAAGAATTTTAGCATAATGCTTGACTTCCATTCAACCACGCAATTTAGAATGAACATTATCCTTGATCTGATTATACTCAGAATAAGTCGATCCGTCAATCTGATTATTGTCATCAAATACTTCTGAATAACCAGACTTTTCAAGAATTTTATTCTTAATTTCTAATTGCCGTTTTTCTCTTTGTATTCGGCGGAGAAATGCGTAATGTATAATTTGCGTAAAGTAAGCAAAAGGATTTTTGGATTTCTCAGGATCAAAATTATGTATGTACTGAACGCAATTTTCGATTCCATCAGAGATCATGTCCTCCTTAAACATGTAATTAACAAAGTTGGGTTTAAACGATAAGTGATTTGCAATCTTTAAAAAACAATCTCCAATATATCTTGGGATGACCGGTTTAGTATCCCATGTAGTTGATCGATCTGCCTTTTCAGGTTCTCTACCATACTTCTTAATGAAAGTAAGTTCAACATTATCACGATACTCCACTAAGGCTGCAAGAAACTCCTTATTGTTAACATAATGCTCAGACCTTTTTCGTCGTCCCATAGTTTTACCCGGAGCTATAGCCATAAGTCTTTATCACTACTATGTAGATAGTATAACATTTCTTAGTAGACTTGACAAGTTTAAATTATACCATTACAATACCTTTGTAGGGTTTCTGGGACAGGGGCTAGCTATTTGTATTATCTGTCTTAAATAATTTCTCTAAGGATTCTCTGGTTTCATCTACCGTTCCCAGATATCCCATTCTTCTATTAATTTTTAAATTATTTTTTCTATCATTTTCGGTATCTTTGAGATATCTTTTATACATCATAATCATTTCTACATCTACAGATTCAGAAAGCGTAAGAATATTATCCATATTAACAATAAACATATCTTCTCTACTAGTCTTTAACCAAGGTTCTACTTTATATCCTACTATTCCACTCTTTCCTTTGATTTCTCCTATAATAATTGGATGATGAACAATCAACATAGTTCTATCTTCTTCTTCTGACGCGGCAACCTTAGCAAATATTTCTTCGCCAGATTTAAATTTTATTGTTGCATAGAAATCATCTTCGATTGACATGGTTTATTTTCCTTTTAATTGTATAGTGATTATTTCATAATTAAAATTTTCTTCGTTGTAGATTTTAATTCGTTCAATGAAATGATTTAAAGTATAATTTCTCCTAGACTTGTAAGTGCAATCATCCGATATATCATATAAAATTGCCTTTACTTTGTTTGCTCCCTTTCTAAGAACTCGTCCAATGCTTTGGAGGTTGCGAATGCGTGATTTACTTGGAGAAGCAAAGATAACATTATGGAGATTTTTAATATTGATACCAGTTGAGAATGTACCGTAGGAGGCAACGATGATTGCATTATTCTCTTTTTCAGTAATTTCTCGAACTAGTTCCCTTTCTTCCGCATCAACACCACCGTGAATAAAGAATACTTTTCGATCAGCTTGTGTATTTGTATTTATTAATTCATATAATACTGCTCCATGAGTTTCTACTCTACTGTATAATATGAGACTATTTCCTTTTAAATCTAATGCAAGATTTTTTATAAAATTATTTCTCTGTTCATGAGTAATTAAATATTCAATCTCATCATGATATGTTTCAAATTTTTGTTCTGCATGTTTTAATACAATGCATTGGATATCTAATTGGGAAAGATGTCCTTGCTTCATCAATTCTTCTGTTTTGGTTACTTTATAGGATGGTCCAAATAGTCCTTCTAACACCCACTTGTGCGTCTGTGTGCCGTCTAATGTTCCCGTAAAACCAAATCTATACTTAGCATGATGTAATTTGGTCATTATAGATACTAAGGACTTACTTTTAAATAAGTGAGCCTCATCACCAATGATTACATTATAATCTTCAAAAAAGGATCTTTCTAATTTATAGACAGATTGCCAGGTAGTAATAGTAACAGGATATTCATTAGTTCTTTCTTTACCTCCATATATACGGTGACAATATGAACCAGCATCCCAACCATAATCTTCAAAGTCTTTATACATCTGCTCTACAAGGGATGTCGTGGGGACAACTAAGAGAATTTTTTGTTTCTTCGCTACATAATATCTTACAAGAGCGTAAATCATCAAAGATTTGCCTGAGGCAGTGGGTGATATCAATAATTTTCTATTATGTCTTAATGCATCGTATACTCCCTCAACTTGGTATTTCCTTGGAGAATGAGAACAAATAGATTGCATATAATCTTTAACACCTTCATATGATATTCCCTCATTCTCTTCATAGGGAGTACCATAATATTCATTATCTACGAATTTATAACTATAATCTTTTCTCTGACAAAAGGAAACAATACGATCTAACAGACCTACATAAATCCGTTTAGATCTCATATCAAATAAATGTATTTCGCCATTCCAATTCTTGTTCCTATATTGAGGCATGAACTTTGCACCCTCAACTTGGAAAGTAAAATAATCCCTTAACTCATACTCAATATGAGGTTCTGAATCAATTCTTAAAAAGACTTCATTCGCTTTGGATATAACAAGATTGGCAGAAGTGTCAATCACCTACTCCATGCATCTATTAATATTTATTAACGATTGTCAACTAGTTCTTACTAAATCCAAAGCCATACTATATCTTTTAAATCGAAAAGGTGAAGTGGGAGGACAATGATCTAAATTTGCAGGAAATATTATTAAACTATTTTGCGGTGCTCTCATAAAACCATCTTTAAATAAAGTTCCACTATCAACAAAAGGAAGAGTTTTCATATAATATACACATGACCATTCCATGGGAATATGATTATGCCATAAAACATCTTCCTTTTTACCACTAGTACAATTTATCCATACCCTCTTAAGAACTAAACTCTGACGTAATGTCTTTGAAGTTGTTATTAATATTTTATTAATGGGTTCTCTGAAACAAGGAATAAGATATATGTCCTCCTGTGTTTGTTTGGCGGGAAAGGGTCTATCATATTTTTTTTCCAATTCCTTACCATCTATAAGATGAGGTTTACAATCTTCTATAAGTTTTTTTCTTTCTTTATTGGTTAATACATTTTTTACTATATGTTTCATTAACCCAATCCAGATTGAAATCTCATAAACTCAATTGCATTTTTGATCTGGAATGTTCTATTCTGGATAACTTTGAGAATACTTTCAATATATGTAAGCATTGTATCATAGTAATCTATCTTCAATGATGTATTGGATAACTTTTCATCTGCATCCAGATACTTCTGCATAGTATCTTTATCTCTTATTTTCTTCCCAAAAGGATTATCAATGTATACTTGTGGATCTGCCTTCCCACTAAAATACTCATACCGTTCATGACGGATATTCTTCCTTTGCTGTTCTGCTTTTTTTCTTAAAAGGAATATAGTATTATATAATTCAAAATATTTTGCATGTAGAGAGGGGATATTTAATGACTCTTCATGTAGATTATCACGATCTATTTTTGAATCTTTCTCCCACATCTCTTGAAGCACTTCAAGAGTTATACTCATATCATAAAGGGTTATTTTCTAAATCAGTTATCTCGTAGATAGTATACTTGAAACTTACGTCTGCTGTAAAGTACTCGATATCTGTATCAGTTGCATCGAAAGTGACAGTTGAAAGAGAATAAGGGAAGAGATCACTGAAAGCTACCTGAAACTTAGGGACAAGATTACTACTTAATATTTGAAGTGTTCCATCAGAGTATATATCATGACCTGCATTATTTCCAAAATTTGCGGGCATTTCTGCTTCATTTTCTAATGCAGCAAATTCAGATAAACTCTCTGGAAAACCTAATCCACGGATCCAATTTTGAATCTCCATATAATTTTTTAAATCTTCATCTACTAAAAAGCGAAGACTTAAATCACCAAATTGGATTTTATCACCAGGTGTTGGAATATTTTTAAGATAAGTGGGTTGCTCGGCTACACCTAAATCCAAGGATGGAATATTTGCTTCATTACAAAAGAAAGCAACAGCAGGACTTCTTTTCAATGCAAATTTAAAACCAACAGGAGATAAAAAATTCCTATTAGTAATGGGTGATTCCTTTGCACCTACTTTATATGGTCTTTTTCTAGTTGCCATTAGGTTTCATCTCTATTCATCTGTTCTTCAAGTTTTGCCTTGGCCGCTTTTATTCCAGCGAGTCTTACCTCTAATGCATCTTCATAACGATGAAGCATTTTTAATTTAAATTTTTGACGGTCTTCTCGACTCATCTTATTTTTACAGAACATGGTAGAAAGCAGGTCTCCTTATTTATTTATGGTTCGTTGAGTAAAATCAATCCCTTCCATATGATCATACTCATGTTGAAATACTCTGGCACTAAATCCTTCTAATCGTCTTTTAAAAATATTTTTCCCCTCATCCTCATACTTTACTATGATTGAATTTGGTCTAGGTATTTCTAAAAATAAATCGGGATATGATAAACACCCTTCTTCCATGACAACTTGTGTGGTAGATTCTTTTATAATTTTAGGATTAAAACAGGTAATAGTTTCTTGCGATTCTATATCGGTCATCATTACAAATACTCTTTCATTTATACCTATTTGATTGGCAGAAAGTCCTACTCCATTATGATGAAACATATTTTCATTCAAAGTATAAGATAACTTTGAACGATCTAAATTATAACTACATCCCTTAATTTTTTGATGTAGTAAAGGATCTTCGGATGGGATTAAAGGTTTTAACATCTTAATATTTAGGTGGTAGTTTCCTATCGCCGCCAGTCCTGAAACTACCAAAGGGGACTACCGCAGTCGGAGGAAGGACTTACCCGCACACAGTGCCTTTTCTCTCAACTTCTATATTATAGCATAAATATTGTTTTTAAACTGTGAGGGTAAGAATCGAACTTACAAGTCCCGCCAGGAACAACAGTTAAACAGACTGCAGCGTTTACCAGTTTCGCCACCTCACATTGAAAGCCCTATGAAAGGGCTGACATTAGACGTTGCATACCAATACCTCCACCACTTCTGGGGAAGAAATCAAAGGAAAGGAATTCATCGAGTTCCTTTTCTACTCTTTCCTTACCAAATAATTTGTAGAGTAGTTCAGCATATTGTCCCTCAGAAATAGTATGGAATGTTTCACGCATTTGTTCTTTATCGGTACTGCGTTCTGCACTACCAATGGTTTCCATACCACCTAAAATAACATCAATCTTTTTACTAGTATCATCAGCATTCCGTGCCATGTTCCAGAATGGTGATGTTCTTTCAGGGAATTTAGTAATCATACCACGACCAATTGCTAGTTCATGAGCATGGTCAAGTTCATCTGTTCTAAATTCTTTCTCCCACTCAGCATAGGTTTTGCAATTCAATTGCTCTAATGGTAAACCTATCCATTCACATAATTCCTTTTCAAGATCTTCAAGTTCTTTAACACCTCCCTTCATCTCAAATTCAAACATGGGAAAGATGGTTTCATGTCTTCCCTCAACAGGGTTTGGTTCTGCCCTATATGAAGTGGAGACACAAAAAAATCCTTCTACTGAAGGATTGGACAGAAGTTCATATTCCAACCACATTTGACCTGTTTGTGGTAATGGCCATACTTGACCATTGTAGTTGTAGGTTGCTACTGTTTCTGGATCTTCACAAGCAGCAAGAATACTTAAACGATTCTGGGTGTGAACTTCTAAAAAATTTTTAGACAAAAAAAATGACCTCAATAGGTCAACTGTCTCACTATATTTTTTAGGGTCTATCAGTGCAGTCATTTTATTTCTTGACAAAACTATATTATTTAGACAAAAAAAAACCTCTCCGAAGAGAGGTTTATTAAAGAAAGAAGATATAAACTTCTTACATAAGGTTCTTAACAGCAACACGTCTGTAATAACGGTTGGAGTTAACAGTAAGAACACCAAGTCCTTGAGTTGTACCTTGTGAGAATGGGTTAGCAACCATACCATAACGAGTCTTAAACCCGATTTTTGGTTGGAAGGTGTTCTCGCCCACTGCCCTGACCATTTGGAGAGGAACATAAGGACAATAGAACAGTCCAGCGTCATAAGGTGAAGAACCTTTATAACCACAAACGTAGTACTGGTTACCACCAGCAGTGGCAGCGTTACCACCAGAAGTTAGGTTTGCAGCATAAGGGTCAATGTAGACCTTGTACTTACCTTGCAGAGTTCCTGCAAATGTGTTACCAGTGTCGTTAACATTGAGGTTAGCGTTAAGCGCAGGTGTATAATCAAGTACACCAGCCATTGTAAGGGCGGAAGCAACGTCTGCAGAGCAGAGGATGATGTTACCCTTTCCACGACGAGTTCTTTGTGCAATTGCGTTAGCATCTCGCTCGATCTGGAAGATAAGTCCCTTGAACTTCTCAACTGACCATCTACCATTGGAGTCAATGTCGAGGTCAAACACACCAGCAGTAGCGGTGTTAGAAACAGCACCCTGTTCAGCAACCTTGTAGATAGTTCTGATAACTTCGCGGTTAATTTCAGCGAGGATTTCAGTACTAAGGATGTTAGCAAGTTCTGCTTCTGCGTTAAGACCATGAATTGCTTTAAGGTCTTGAGCGAGTTCTAATGAGTACTCAGCTTTTAGCGCACGAGACTTCGCAGTAACAGTGACTTTCTCGATTGAGAATGCCATCTGGTTGAACTGAGTGGCAGTACCAGTACCTAGCTTTTCAGCAGTACCAGTGTTCATACCTTCACCGACGTTGTAAACAGTGTCGATGTCACCAGTTGGATATGATGATGTTGGGTTCAAGATAGCAGGGTTAGTACCACGCTGTGAAGTTGTACCCAAACCAGTGGATCCACTAACAAAGTCTGTTGCACCCAATCCAGAGTTCTGACCAGAGAATGCAGAATCTACTTCGTTGTAGAAGGTCTCTGTTCCAGACTGACTGGAGTAGCGTGAACGCATTGCGAAAATAAGTCCAGTAGGACCGGACATTGGTTGAACGCCAGCAACGTCGTATGCCACCAAGTTAGGCATTGCGCGACGAATAAGGCTGATCAATACTGGGTCGAAACCAGCAACAGGACCACCAGCGGCGGCACCAGAACTATATCCAGCAGATGCTACTGTTGAATTAGTGTTGTTGGTTGGCTGCTCAGTAAGCATTGAAGTCCCAGATTCAAAGGACTGTTGCTCACGGAGGAATTTTTCTTGGTTTTCTAGCAGGACAGCGGTAACTGCACGACGATGTGAATCTTCGATTTTATCAGCTCCCTCATGATCGAGGAGAGGAGCCCACTTTTCCTGCAACTGTTCGGATTGGAACATTTGCGATTTACCTTTTAAGTTAAAGTTTGTTTAATTAAAAATTCAATTACTTGCTAATCATTGACATTGATTTTAGGTATGCAGCCATAGTACCTGTATGTGAAACAGGTGCGGCTTCCATTCCCTCTGAGAGTGTCTCTGTCTTAGCGGTTGTTGGTGCTACCTTTCCAGGGAAATAAGATTCTCTTAGGGTAACCAACTTCTCACGATATTCTGATTCACTTTCAAACTCCACACTTTCGGAAAGTGAGGCGAGCTTTTCTTTCTGAGTGTCTGCAAGACCTTCAGAAACTTGATCGAAAATTCCTTCAGCTTGTGACTCACCGAGTCGCTTGTTGAGGGAAACATTCTTCTCAATTTGCTCATTGAGCTTGGTTTCCATATCATCTAGTTTTTCTACCATACTCTCAAGTACATCATATTTTTCTTCAGGGATAGTTACATAATGTTCTTCAAAAAGACCTTTTAGACCAGTCATAAAGGACTCAGTAAGTTCTTCTTTAAGACCGGATTCTACTGCGAGTTGGTTCTCAGTGAACCATTCGTCAGCAACATACTCAAGATAGGAATCAACACGCTCATTAAGTGCGCCTTTGATTTCCTCAACTTCCTCGATGAGTCTCTTATCGTACTCAGCATCAAGAACTTCCTTAATTTGTACAACCTTACCTTTAACGGCGGCTTCTAGGATAGTCTTTGCTTTTTCTTTGAACTCTTCGGAAAGTTCTTCACCTTCTACAAGAGCTTTAACATCTTCTTCGATGCTAATCTCTTCGTACTCAGGTGCTTCTGCAACAACTTCTTCTTCAGTTGCTACTTCTTCAACTACTTCATCGGTAGTTACCTGATCCTCTTCGATTACCTCATCGGTAACTTCGGCATCCTCAGGTATCTTAACGGGAGTTGCACTCTTCAACGGTTCTGGATCACCAGCTTCCGCATTCTTGTTAACAATGTCTCTAACTTGCTTAAGTGTTCCACCTGCTGGTTTCAACTTAGCGGAATCGTTAGTAGGACTATAATTATCAGGTGTAGGTCCACCCAAGTCTTCTACCTGTGCTTGATTGCCAGGGGTTTTAACACCACTTGCGTTGGTTCCTGCTTTTGGAAGGGCTTCGTCTCCAGGTGCTGCGTTTGCGTTAACGGCAGTCTTGGATTGCACAGTGCCTACTTCCATTTCCTGTAATTGCTTGTCACTAGACATTTGTTTGATACTCCGAATCGATCTGTAGTTAAAATCTATATTTATTTATAATGTTGATGTTT
>VTLG01013267.1_pt1 | contig 19420 bp, 27 predicted proteins | sample 4694571 | NCBI WGS metagenome assembly VTLG01 (sample SAMN12604809, study PRJNA352737) | marine metagenome | biome: ENVO:00000447; feature: ENVO:00000209|ENVO:00000569|ENVO:01000036; material: ENVO:00002151; isolation source: viral sequences binned using virsorter ...
TAATGTTCTTCTATTACCTGCAGTTTGTGCAAGAGATAAAAATGTACTATCATCATTATCAAACCTAAGAGAATTACTTACTTCGTAGCCTCCAGTAGCACTGTTAGCACCTAGTATAGGAAATACCATTTAGACTACCTCTTCTGGAAATTCACCTAAAGGTCTTGACGATACGCCCTCACTATCTATCGTATATGTTAGTAAAGTTTCTAAAGCTGCTACATCTGAACAATTATCTATTTGTGTTTCCATAGAATTTACTTTTGTTCTTACGTTTGCTCTATAAGTTGTAATATTACTAGGAACAGAATAGCTAGTAACATCTGCAGCTTTGATTACATACCAATCTGTTTTTGCTAAAAAATCTGCAGCTTGTTGATTAAATACTTTTTTATAATAAGTTTTAAGTCCTGTAGATTTTACATCATTTGCTACCCAAGTTGCTCCTGATATTCTCTCTCCTTCTTTTGCATGAGGTGCTTGATAAGTATCTGCATCTACCTCTGATTGAGTATATAGCACATCATTTAATTGTTTTGCAGTTGCTGTGCCATAAACACCAGTTACTTTATTACTTCCAAATGAATATGTTATACCTGTATTAATATAAAACTCTTGATTTTTTTTATTTGTTTCATCTATTTCTACAGTATAAATACCTATTGCATTTCTTTCTGCCTCTGTCCATAATGTATATATACTTTGTGGATATTGATTATCCCCTATAGTTATACCTTTGTTACTGTTAGGAAACTGTGTAATACTTCCTGATTCTACTAATGCAAACATATTTACTCCTATGATAAGGTTAGGTTAAGATTTCTACCTACCTCTAAAAACTTTGAACCATTGTATCTAAATACAAATAAATCACCTTTACTTGCTGTTGTAGTAAGTGTCGGTGCTGTATCTGACGCAAATTCATATACTGCGTTAAATGTAACTGTTCTTGAACCTGTACCGTCTTGTATAATTAATAAAGATACAAACTGACCTGTTTGTGCATTTGTTGCTGCACCTAATGTTCTATTACCTGCTAATGTTACTTTAGCCACAGAACTTGTTTGTGTATCCCAAGAAATTGTTGAGGCATCTGTTAATGTAGCTTCTGGTAAAAATGCTGCTCTTGTAAATGATGAATAGTTAGCATCATTAAAGTTTACTAGTTCATTACCATCTCTTTGCTGTATAATAATATCTTTGGTATCTACTATTGGTTTAAGTATAACATCACTTGAACTATTAGTAATATTAAATATTTCAGTGCCACCTGCTAAGAATTTAAAATCATTACCTGCAGCATCTAATTGAATATCTCCTGCAGTATCAATAATTAAATCACCTGTATCATTTACAATATAAGAATTACTACCACCATGATATAGATTTAAATCTTCACCTGCACCTAAAGTTAATCTACCTGTTGTAGAATCTCCTGTTAAATCATCAGCATCTGCGTCAACATCTATTTTTACTAAACCACCTGAAGTTATATTAGATGCACCATTATCTATATTTCCAAAACCTGAAGTTATAGAACCACTATCTAAAGCACCAACTGTAGTTGCTGCAGTTGTAACAAGATTAGGCATTGCAGTAATTTCGTCATCAAGATATGCAGCTAAAGTTTGAACAGTAGATACTCTCATAGTACCTGCATCATTAATAATTAAACCATCGCCATCTGCTATTGCTGTAGTACCAACGGTAGCACCACCATCTATTAAATTTATTTCAGCAGCAGTTGCAGTTATTGCTGTACTTGCAATACTAAGAGCATCAGTTTCTAATGTTCCATCAACATCTACATCACCAGATATATCTAAGTTAGTAAATACAGATGTTCCTACTGCTGTAATCTTATCGTTAAATGTTGCTGCTCCTGCTTCAGACATATCGAGTGTTAAGGCAGTTATCGCTGAAGAACCATCAGTGCCTTTAAATAATATATCTTTATCAGATGCAGTAGATTTGATTACAAAGTCTGTAGATGAATTAGTAAATTCACCAAATGTAGTTCCACCATCTTTTAAGAAAATGTCTCCACCATCAGCATCTAAAACAATGTCTGTAGTTGCATCAAGTGTAATTGTTGAGCCAGAATCTATTTCTGCTATAACTGGTGTAGTTAAAGTTTTGTTTGTTAACGTATCTGTCGTTGCTCTACCTACTAAAGTATCAGCACTGGCAGGTAATACTAAAGTTACATTTCCTGAATAAGCTGAGTGAGGTGAGGCTTGTAATTGTGAATAGTGTGCGTTACTTGATTCACAATAAAATCTTATATAAGATTCAGCACCTGAGTTTTTAATTGATATAGCACCTGACTGCATATCAATACCATTAGAGCCATCAATTCTTACAACACCTGTTCCGTTTGGTGTTAAAGCAATATTACCATTTGATGTAGAAGTTAGACCATTACCATTTACATCTAAGTCTCCACCTAATTGTGGTGTACTATCTTCCACTACATTTGATATAGCACCTGATGTTGCAAGTCCTGCCACAATAGCACTTCTAGCAATCTTTTTAAGACCTCCACCTGAAGTATCTACTGCTAAGAATACATCGTCATTTGCTACTGTAGATATCTCTGATAAAGAACCTACGGCTACAGAATTAAAGTTTGTACCATCTGCTATTAAAAGATTACCTGCAGTGTTTGTAGCCATAGTAATATCATCGCCTGATACTGTTAGGTCTCCTGCAATAGTTACATTTTGACTAGCGTCTATTGTTAAGGCAGTCGTGCCACCTGTTGCCATTGTAATAACATCTGAACCACTAAATGTAATAGATGTGTTAGAATCTGCATCACCTGCAATACTATCTAATTGAATACTACCTACATTTGTAATAGCAGAGTCACTAAAATCTAAAGTTCCTGTAACATCAAAGTTTCCGTCTACTGTTAAGTTACCTTCTATAGTTGCGTTAGCACCACTTAATGTAATAGCTGCAGTAGGTGTTGAGCCTGATTTAATTACTAACTCACCACTAGAATTTGTTAAACTACCAAAAGTTGTACCATCATCTTTAAGTGTAATATCTTCGCCACCTGCATCTAATATAATATCTCCACTAGAATCTAATGTAATATCTGTGCCATCATTTGTAATAGTATCTAGTGCAATACTTCCAATGTTACTAATGTTTGCATCACCAAAATCTAATGCGCCTGCAACTGTTAATGTTCCTGATATATCTACATTACCATTTATATCAACTGTAGTTGCAGCAATCTGTATTTCTGTATCTGCTACTAAATCTAACTGTCCATCTGTGGATGAATTAATATATATTGCAGTATCTCTAAACTGTAATTTTTCTGTACTTGCTACAAGGATATCATCTGAAAACTCAAAGTAGTCTTCGTCTTCCATCCATTTTAATACACCATCACTTGTCTCACCATCAAAGGTAATTGTAATATCTGTTCCTGCTGTGGCTGCACCAAATGTTAAAGTATTACCTAATAGTTTTGTGATTGGACCACCTTCAGCACTTGTGCCATCATGGGTGTGTCCTGTACTAGAGGCAAACGCCGCTAATATCTGGTCGAACTCTGCATTAAAATGAGATGCTTCAATAGTAGCTCCATCAACAATAGTTGATGAACTCTGTCTAGTATAAGTTGCTCCCATGTTTTATCTTCTTCCTCCTGCTGAAAATTCCATTTCAAATCCTTTTAATGATATTGGATTATTGTTTGTTGCGTCTAATATTTTTGTAGCGACTGTAAATCCACTACCTTCTACTGCTTGTCTAATTAAATCTGAACCTGTAGAACCATACACTGCTGAACCATATGTAGATTCTGTTAATCCATACTGTGCTATATTACCTGTAACAGATAATGTGTATGCCTCTGGTTGTGGAACTTCGTCATCACTAAAATCATACTCTAATAAAAAACTAGATGCTAATGTACCGCCTGGGTCTATATTCCATATTACCTTCTGCATATTTTTTCTAATGCCAGGGTCACCCATTGTCATGTCTGGTGAACGATATACACTACTTATGTTTGCTGTAGTTTCTGCTTGTGTAAATACATTTCCTGATTCTTGTTTATAAACAAAACCATCATATCCACCATTTATAATAGTTTCTACATTAGATATAAATCCGGAATCTGCACTTGAAACTTTTAGTCCTTGTATATCTGCATATTCAAAACCAAGAGAACCTGTATTAGGATTAGCTTTAATTACTGATATTAATCCTCTTGCAGAGTTTTCATCTTGGTCTGCACTTGTAGGAAAGAATATTCTGTATTGTGATTTACTTCTAATTACAAGTGAATTTATATTGTGTGTTGTAATCTCATTAATTCTTTTTTGCACTTGTTTAGATACTGTACCAAGTTCTGTATCGTCAATTCTTTCTGTTCCTGCAATAGTTCTAAGTCCATCAGGTGCTAAAAATATTACATCACCACCAAGTTCCTGTATGCTTCTACCATCGGTACATCCTATGTTTCTTGTAATAGGAGTTACTGCAAAGTTAGCAGACGATGTTCCTGTTAGTTTAAATATCTTATCTCTACCAAATATAATTAAACTATTACGGAAAGTTCTAAGTCCTACAATCTCTGTATCAACTTTAATAGTTCCACCACCATTGCCACTAGTAAAATCATTAGTTTGATTTGGACCCATAAAACTAAGTTCTTGTATATTACTAGCGTGTCCTGCAAAAAATATATGATTCTTAAATATTTCTACAAATTTAAAATTAGATGTTCCTGATGCATCAACTACACTAGTGCTAAAAGATGTATTTAATATTTGTGGATTAGATGTTCCAGTAGTAATAATAATTTTATCTGTGCCATCAAAGTTAAATAATCTGTGTTCGTAATTTTGTGTAGGTGTTCCTAAACTTGTAATAGTAGATGTCCAACTTCCTGAACCTGAACTAGCTCTGTGTATACTGCCACCTCTACCTGCTAAAACAACATCATTAAATATAGCAGTAAATACAACTCTCTCTGTAGATGCAGAAACTTGTGGACAAACATTAGTATTATATTTTGTAGTTCCTAAAAGTTTTTTATATCCACCTTCTATGTCAGGTTCAAAGTTTCTAAGTTGTAAAGCTTCTCCAGGTGACATAGAGAACACATCTTTATTTAAGATTAATCCTCCACCTAAACTAACAACTGAAGGTTGTACTTGTGGCATCTTATGTAAAAGTTAAAACAGAAGTGTTGCTTGTTGTTCTAGATGTTGTATTTAAATTTACTCTAGTATCTTTCATGTAATCTTGTTTATTTAACATCTCTGTTCTAATTCTTTGTACCCCTCTTTCATATTCTGCATTTGCAATGTTTGCCATAGGAACATCATTTCTTAATTTATATAAATAATATTTTGCTCTATTGACAATTACATCCGCATAAATATCAGGTAAGTCTAATGTATCTGTAGCTGCAGATAAATCTGTGTGTGTTTTAAAATATTCATACTCTACTGTATAGAAATCTCCATCAGGTATCGGCGATAGACCGAAACTTAAATGGTCTTGTGTTCTATATACAAATACAGGTTTGCCATATTGACTATCACTTGTTACTTCGTCTTTTGTGTATCTACCCTGTAAATATGCATCATAACTAATATATGCTAAATGAATAGGCACTTCATCTTGTGCCACTCTTATAAAATCAACATCTAAATTATTAGATGAAGAATTAGCTAATCCTATAAATACAGAACTAGTTGTTGGTGTAAAATTTGTTGATAATATTTTACCATTACCAGTATCTGTTACAGATATTGTTTCTGACAATACTTCTGTGCCACCAGACGATGTTCCTACTTTTAATGTAATAGAACTACCACTAGAACTTGGGTCCATCACTCTAACAACTATTCTATGTTTTTTATTAGCAACAGTGGTAATAGACTGTGTAACTTCTGCAGAGTTTAGTCTTAACCTACCATTACCTGTAGAGTTATATGCAGGACTTCCACTAACTGTTGTCCAACTAGTTATGTTTGATGTAAATTCACCATTAGTAATTCTTTCTGTTGGTCTTAATCTAAAACTATCAAAATCTGCTTTTCTAAATGCAGCGGGAAAAGTATATTCTTGTTGCCCTGAATAAGTTACTTGAGTTCCATTTACATGTAACCATGCCCACTCTATCTCAGCCATATATAATTCATTAACTGCTTTATTAATAAAGTTTTTGGCAGATGTTTGTATACCTCTGCTTGAAGTAAAGTTAGAACTTGTTAGTTCTACTTCATTCAGTTCATTCAAAGCTAAATTAGTTAATGTTAAATATGTCTTTGTTCCTGCCATTTTTTTCTCTCTATATTATTAGAAATTTTGTTAATATCATCTTGTGTCATACATATCATTGCTGAACTAGATAGATTATCAACACCGAACTGTCCTTCTATAGATTCTTTTAACTTATCTTGATATGTAATTAAAAAGTCATTACAACTTTTTGTATCTATAAAATTTACATACTGATAAGTAAAAACTTTAGGATACTGTTCTGCGTTCAGCATTACTATTAGGGCTATAAAAAATTTCATATGTTAAGGAGGGGTATAAACCCCTCCCTATTCCTTCGATTATGCAATCGATACTTTTTGTGCTTCTGAATCACCTTCGCCATCATAGTCAGCAAGTACACAGAATACACGGACTTTACAGTCCACTGCACCTGTTGCTACTACTAAGTCGATAGTGTCAGCAGCAGCATATACACCATAACCGATAGATGTAGTTCCCATTGAACTGTCACCTGCTCTCGCTCTAGTTACTTCCATACCTGCAGTTGCTGTTGAAGCTGCAACGTATCTATCTACGTCTGCTCCATCACCAAGAGATAATGTTCCAGAGTTACCTGCGCCGTCAGCAGTTAGGACATCCATACCTGCATACAAACATAAAGTGTTTGCAGGAACTTCGATTACTTGTACAACATCACCTGCTGCGTTAGTGAAAGAAGAAAAGTCCACAACTTGTGTGACCATTCTTACAGACTTACCAATCGGTAGACTAGCTGCAGAAGAAGTATTGCCTGTTACTGTTAAAGTTGCCATTTAATTATCCTCCTATTAGTCTATTAATATATGTGAAAGAACTAAAGCATTGTCTCTTAATACTTTTCTTCCAAACACATGTAAACCTCTAACTACATCTGAGAAAGATTCAGGATGTCTAATTACCTCAATCTTTGCAATGTGATTAGCTGTTGCTGTAGATGACATATGACCACCTAATACTTTAAAGAAGTTCGAAGTTGAACTTGCTGCAAAGTTGTTTGTCATATATACATCCATGTTCATGATTTTACCGCTAAGTACTTTACCATTTCTTAATGGTGCTGCATTACCAGTTGTATCACTCATTAGCTTACTATTAGCTTGACCTAACTGTTCTACAAATTCAGGACCTGCTAAGAACCATCTGTTCTCTTCAGGCACATCGGCTGCATTAAGCAGTCTGTTGTGTTTTGAAATTGTGTCAACTGGGTCGATTTCGGAATCACCGAAACCTACATCTTGGTCTTGACCAGAGCCTGAATCGGCTCCTAGTAAGTGGTCGGGGCTAGATGAACTAACACCTGCTACCATCGCTGCGATTACGTTTTTGTCGTATTCGTTCTTAAGTGCATAAGCACCAGAAGAAGTTGCAATTGATTCAAAGTTAACATGAGAATGTCTTTCCTCAATGTCATCAACTTTAAATGAAAATGCGTTTGCTTGGTCTACGACAAGTTGGATTTGGTCATCGACAATATCTTGTGTGTCAACAACTGCTCCTCTTGAGTACGCACTCACAGTAATAGTAGGTTCTTTGATGATGTTCACTGTGTCACCGAAGTTCTCGATTTCACCTGCGTAGTCTGTATTTGTAATAGCTTCTACGACAGATGCTGTACGGAAGAACTTCTGGACTTTTTGGGAATAGATAATTGGACTAAAATTCCCGTTAGGTAAATTATTATTACCTGATACGCTTTGAAAAGCCATCGTTTTTCTCCTCTATTATTGTTATTAAAATTGATATGAGTTAACTATTTATACGATTCTACCCTCTCTATTAGCCTTATCGATTTCACTTTCATGCTTTGCAAATTCGTGAGGTTTCATCTTTTGTATCTCAGTCCATGTCCATTTCTTTTTGTCGGTAGGTGTTTCAGATACTTTAGTTTTAGAAACTGCTTTTGCTGCTTCTTTCTTTACATCTGCGTTAGTTACCTTCTTACTTGAAATACCTCTATCATATTTATACAAATCAATTACTCTTGATATTTCTTTTGCGTCATAAGATTTATCAATTATATTTTGTATGTATTTAGGTTGACCCATAGTCCATGTTTGAAAATCATCGTCATCAGCAAGGTCTCTATAGTCAGGATGTTTCTTAGAGAGTTCAACTTCCGCTTTGTCTTTTGCAATCTGGGCTTGTTGTTTTTTAACCTCTAATAATTGTTCCTCCATTTCTTGCTTTGATTTCATGGTGGCTTCTGTAGTCAACTGCATGACAGATTCATACATTTCAGGATACTCTCTTCTCCATTCTTCAATCTCTTCTTGAGATTTAAAAACAGGTCTTTTAGATATAGCCTCAATCTCTTTTTTAAGCTTGAGTATTTCATCTTTATGCTTTGAGTTAGTATCATCGTAATGCCTTTTTAAGTCGTCATATCGCTTCTTATAAACGGCATTTTGTTCTACTTTTTCAGGGTGTTCGTCTTTTGATTTTTCCTCGTCAGGTTTTTCATCAGACTCTTCAGTAGCTGAAGTTTCGATTTCCTTATCCATTAATCCTCTATTAGGATTTTTATATGGAGTTGGTTTTGCGATTTCTTCTGTTGCTTCGGAAACTTTTTCTTCAACAACTTCAGATTTGTTTTCGTCTTTTTCCATTTGTTCTCCTTCGGGGTGCTGTTGGACTCAGGTCGCCCCCATATGCAGTGCCTCTATGCAGAGGGTGGCTGCGTCATCATCCCCTGTCCTTGCGTAGGTGCAGGGGTTTCACTGGGTTGTGAAACTTGTTGTGGTGCAGGTATGGCTTGTTCCATAATCATGCCGAACTCTGGACCAAAAACTTTTGACATAAAATTTCTAAACTGAGGTATATTTAATTGTGTGATTAATTGTTTTTCTTCATTGCTCAGTGCTTCTAAATTACTTGAAACTTTTTGTGGTGTTATATTTAATTCCATAGATTGTGTATCTTGATTTGGAGATTGTTGATTTGTTCTCATCATTCCCTCTTGTTGTGGTGTCATTGTTTCTTCTTCCATTTATCCTCCTTAAAATCCTGGTCTATTTATTCCTCTTGCACTGAAAGCTTTTGAACTACCAGTTCCAGTGGTTGTTTTTGTTCTTGATAAATTAGAAAACCTAGTTCCTTTTGGTGGTCCAGATGTTCCTGAACTGCCTGTCTTTTTAGGTGCTGATTTAGTTCCAGGTTTTGTTGTTCCTGTTGTTGGTTTTTTAGTTCTATCTCTCATCAATAACGCTCTTCTTTCTGCAAAATTTCTAGTATCCATTTTTTTCTTAGGTGCTGCAGTTCCGCCTGTTGTTCCAAATGGAGTAACTCTAATAGGACCAATAATCATAGGCTTACCATTTGGTGCCATTATAACATTACCAGGACCTCCACTCATTTTATCTGTTTTTTGTGTACTGGCTAGATTACCTGCTAAAGATTCTTTAGTTGCTATGTTGTCAAAATTTTGTCTGCCCTTTTGACTAAATGTGGCTTTTACTTTTCCATCTTTTCCTTTTCTTACAGTTATACCTTCTAATTCACTTACACTAAATTTTGCGTCTTTTCCAACTCTACCAAATGTATCTATAAATTTTTTATCTGCAGGTCCTTTTATAAATACATCATCAATAAACTTACCTAAAAATCCAAAGTTAGATAATATGCTTGAGTTGTCTATTTCTAAAGTTATATTACCATCAACTAAATTATCAAACACTCCACCCTTATCACTTAGTTTACCTATTGCATCAGCAACTGATGAAACACCATTTGCAGCAGGTCCTATATTTCTTGGTGGATTTGTAAGTGCTATTTTTCTTGTATCACCCTTAGGTTGTTGTATTGGAACACATATCTTTTTTACAGGGTCTAGTTTAAATCCTGGAGGACAAGGGTCCATTATGGGTTTATCAGGTTCAGTAGTAGGCGGTGGTGTTGTAGATATTCCAGGTCTTGTAGTTTCTATTTTACCTTTACCTATGTCTGGAAATTGTGTTTGGTCAAACCTAGGTAGCATACCTTTTTCTATTTCTTTTAGTTGTCTTGGAAAACCTTGTTCTTCTGTTCCATAAGTTATCACTGCATTAGGTCCTTCGTATGCCTCACCTTTAACATTCATAATACCATCGGTAGGTGTATATACTTGTTGTTCCGTTTTAACAGATTTAACACCTGCTCTAAAAGGGAACATAATCCCTGATGATTCTTGTTCTAATATATCTGATAACTTATTTGCCATTATTGTTCAGTTGTTCCCGCAGGTTGAGTATTTGGTGCAACATTGCCACCTTGCCCTGGAGTCTGTGGAGTTCCAACTCCGATGTTGCCACCTCCAGACCCTTGTGGGTCTTGGTTATTTGCTCCTGCAGGTACTCCTCCAGTATTTGCCATACCGCCTTGTTGTTGGTTAACGCTTTGAGTTTGTTGATTTCCATTCATGTCTCCCATCATCTTCATAAATATTGCTGCCTTTTCTGGGTCATTAACTAATTGTTCAGGGTCTATATCCATAGACTTTGCAATCTCTTTTATAATACTGTGCCATTTTACAAAAGGTGCTAAGAACTGATTAGATGCCACTTGCATAAATGTCATCAATCTTTGTGACCTAACTTCTTTTGTCATAAGTGATGTTGTGCCTTGTGCTTTGATATTTAAATCACCTTGTATCTCTGGCACTTCTTTATTAAACTGCATGTTCCAATGAAATAAAGTTTCACCTAATGGCTTTAATAAATAATCATCTACATTTTTAATTACTGTTTTTATATTTAGTGCTGCAGCTCCCATCAACATCGACATACCTGAAGCTGTTCTAGTAGTAGATTGTATTCCTGTTTGTCCGTGTGAGTAAGAAGGTATACCTGTAGATTCATCTGCTAGTTGTCTAAATCTATCAAATATCTGCATATTCTCAGGTGCTGTGTTAGGAAACTTTAATCCGTGTAAAGCTTGTCCTGTTTGTCCACTTTGTCTTCTAAATATTTTTCCAGGGAATACAGACATGTCTTGTCCTGGAACTAACATTGTTTCGTCTATATCAAAGACTAAGTTTCCTGCTAATGCTAAATTATCAATAGCCATTCTTGCATGACCATTCATAATTGTTTGTGCATCATCCATATTCTCAGGTATGCCCACGCCAAAGAATTGATAAGGATTTATTTCATAAGGACATACCATGAAGGGATTTCTTGCAGGTGTAAATGGATTTAATACTAATCTTAAAATGTGTCCATTAGATACCCATGCATTGATTTGTACTTCGTCTAAGTCATCATCAATATCATCAGGTATTTCTATCCCTGCTTCTTCTACAAAGTGTTTATCCATAACACCCCAATACTCTAAAATCTCATATCTATTTTTACTAAACTCTTCTTGATTCTCTCTATCAAACAAAGCTGTTTCATAACTTCTTGTTTCATAGTTAGAACCATAAGATAGTAAATCTTCGATAGCTGACTTTCTAAAGAATGGTCTATTCATTAAGTCTCTTACTTGAGAACGAGTATAGACATGTCTTTGAATTACATAGTCTGCATCTTCGATTTGTACTGCATCAGGGTCAGGATATAAATCCCAACAACTAACTGCTTCTACTCTTGGTACTAATTTTTTTGTAGGCGAGTATGCTCTCTCACCTTTTTCATTTAACTGCCACTTGTGTTCAGGCTTTTCATAATTGAAGGGTCCTTTTAAAATACCTGTGCCTAGTAAACACATTTCAAATAATACATGACGCATAACAGATATTGCATGAGTTTCTTCTAATTGGTCATGGATAAGTTTCTCCATGTTCTTAGCAGCTTCCTCTGCAGGTTCTATTTGTGGCATAGTTTTTAAATCAGGAGCAGGTCCTTTTTCAAACCCTGCCTCTGCATACTTCTCTGCCAATCCATTTAAAATACTATCGGCGGTAGCTCCAGGAGACATGTCTCTTCCGTCTCCATCAAAACCATAGATATCCTCCATACGAGGATTCTTCATATTATCTGGTTTTATATGTGCATATTCACTTACACCTGAAGGTACTTTAGTTGGAAATATCCCAATAGGAAATTTACCTTGCGAGAATAAAACTTCTATTAATTGTCCGTAAGCAGCAAGAACTTTTGTCTTTGTTACTTTAACAAAAACTCTAGACTTCTCTGAATCACGAAAAGCCATATCTGCACCATAGATACCTCTATAGTTTCGATAGCTTCGTAACCACCTCTTCTCATCATAAAGTCGAGCCTGTTCTGATTCTTTTAATCTAGATTCTATTAAAGAACCTAAATTATCAAAACTTTTATCTTCTTTATTATCTAGGGCAGTTACATCATCGTCTTCAGAAAATACTCCGCCTACTGTATTTTCGTGTGGCATTTAAATTAGTAATCTCTTTCGTCAGCTAATTGAAATACTTTTCCGTCAACATTGTTTTTGTTTTCTTTAGGGAAGTCTTTGTTAACGCCACCTTCTGCATAGTCTGCAGGTAATCCTGCTCCAGGCTTTACGACATTAATCTTACTATCACCTTGCTTAGATGCTTCGTTACCATACATATTTTCAGGTAAGTCACCTTGCTTGTATTGCTTCATGATTGCCATTGTTGTTTTCTCCTATTGTTATTTTGTGTGAAATCTTATCCATTCTTTTAATGCAGAATGACATAAGAGTTCTGTTAAAAAGTTTCCGTAAGAATTAACTATAGTCTCTTCTTCTTTTTCTTTTAAATGATACTGATAAAAACCTAAATGTAATAACTCATGTATTACGACATTAACAGCATCTGGACCACCTGCTTGTATCATCTCTCTATCTAAATATATTTTGTAGGGAGGTTTTACTACAAATGTTCCTTGTGCTTCAGACACTTCATACATTAGTTCGTGTGGTACACATACTAGTTGTACTGTAAAAGGTCCTACTGTTACATACTTGGGTAACTTCATTAGTAACCAAATATGCTATCTGCAGGTGCAGAATCTTGTCTCTCTGTAGATGTTAAGAAGTCATTGCCTCTTTGTGATACAGGATGAATAGGTCTACTCATACATCCATACCTAAGTGCATCGTAAGCATGGTCATCTGCAGTTGTATCTACATCTTCAGGATTATTTTTATCAACAGGTAGCATCGGTAATGTTCTAATTAAATTTAAACAATTACTAAATATAAACATACTAGGATATCCTGTATCTTCATCTACCCTTAATCTTTTGTGAACTTCTACTTTACCTGCTATTCTACTTCTAGGACTTCTGTCAGATTGTCTCCAACGACATCCTTCTTGTATCATAGTCTCTGCAATACTAGGTCCTATATCTCCTCGTCTTGCCCAAGTAGAACTATCTAGAATACCATATCTAATGTATTCGCCATCTTCCATTTCTAAAACTTTTCTTGCAAATATATCGGCGGTATTTCTTTTAGTGTATAGTTCTCTATATACAAATAAATTATTATCGTAATCTACTGCAAACCATAAACAACATGCAGGTGAACTATATCCCCAGTCTGCTGCTCTAAACCTCATCCAGTTTCTAGGAATGTCAAAAGGTTCTATCACATGAATCTGTCTATTAAATTCAGGGAATGAAGAACTTTCATATGCATCCCAATCACCCTCTAAGAATTGTTTCTTTTGTACTTCAGGTAAAGATGCCAACATAGCGTAGTAGTCATCTGTCTGCATTAGATAAGGATTGTCTTGTAACTTTGCAGGTATAAACTTTCTTGATATTTTTTTAACACCCATAGGTGTTGGTATTTCTACATCAAATCTTTTGTTTGATTCACAAGGGTCAACAAACATTTCTTTTACCCAAAGTGAACCAACATTTCCCGGATTTCCTGTTGCTCTCATATACACAGGTATTTCAGGGTCTACACTTCTTAGTGATGAACGAAGAAAATTATATATATCAGGTGTTGGATATTGTGGTAATTCATCTATACCAATCCAAGTATAAGACTGTCCTTGATATCTTAATGCATCAGTTAAGTTTTCTGCATATCCAAATTCTATTCTAGCACCTGATGGGAATCTCCATTCTTTTTCTTGTTCTCTCCATTTAGCTCCAGGATATGCTTTGGAATATAATTGTTGAGAATGATTTATTAAATCTCTAAGTTCTGGCATTGTTCGTCTAATTAACAATGCTCTGTGATGTTGTTTATCACAATAACGAAGTGGGTCTACTAACATAGCGTAGGATTTACCACCACCTCTTGCTCCACCATAAAATACTTCTCTTTCTGATGATGCTAAAAAATCTGATTGTGGTCCTTGGTTAGGTTGAAAGATTACATCTTTTTCTTCAAAAGCTTTTTTTATTGTAGGCGAAGCTTCTTCTATATCTTTAGTATCTATAACTGTTTTAACTTTACCCTCTAAAACAATATCTAAATCTTTTATTTTTTTATTTTTAGTTTGTAGTTTACTTCTTTCTTTATCTAATTCTCTTTTAGCTTTTAATACTCTATCTCTTTGATAATCTAATTGTTCTCTAGCTGATTCTCTTGCTTTCTTTTTTATATTGTTTTTATTTACAATCTTATAAAAACCTTGTCTTGTAATTTTTCTTTTTGTTTTAGAATAAATATAATCTACACACTTTTGAAGTGACTGCCCTTTTTTGTGAAGTTTGATTGCCTCTTGTAGTACATCTAATTCTTCAGGAATCGGAAGAACTATCTTCGGGTCGTCTTCTGATTTTTTATATCCAAAAGGAATTAATGTACCTCTTATTTTTTTAGGTTCATACATTCTTTGGTGGTAATATAAATATCCCGTGTTGGACTTTGGCATTTACATCAATGCGTTCTGTTTTAGATATTCCAACTCTATCTAAAATTTGTTTAGCTGCCTCTAATCTAACATTAGCACCAGGAATACTTCCGTCTTCATCTAATGCATTTACCATTCCCATAACAGCTTTTGGAGAATGTGTAGCTAATACTGCTTCTGCTCTTTCTATTATTTCTTGTTTTAAAGATTTAACAACTGACTGATAATTACTCTCATCATATCCTGCAAGTTTAGCAGCCTGTCTTGGATTACCATGAGCATCGCTAAATAAATGTTTTAAAAAACTTTCTTGCTTCTCTGTTATCTGTTTACTTTTTTCAGGAACTAACATTTCTTACCTTTTGTAAATGTCTCTCTGTTCTTTCTTTTAACCACTCAGGAGACTTTCTAATACCTACTTGTTCTTCTATTTGTCTTTCTTTCATTTTATTACGGGCAGCACTTATCATCTGGTCTCTACCTTTATGTTCTGCTCTTTCAATAAAACTTAATCTTGGTGCTGTAATTATTTGTTCTATATTTTTATCTTTTAATAATTTTTCTCTTTCATCAAAAGATAAAAGTTCATCCCAAACTTTTTTTGTTTTTTTATTTTTAAATGTATATAGTGGCATTACTTTTTTTTATCAAAACTTTTACTTCTTTTTTTTGCTGCTTTTAATGCCTCAGTTTGTGACTTGTGTATGCTTGTAGGTTTTAATGTTCCTTTTATTATTTTATTTCTTATTTGGTCTTCTGTATATTTTTTACCTTTAATTTTACTGGGTGCATTTATCCAAAACCCACTGTCTATTTTTATCGTTACAGATACTTCATGTGCCATTATTTTATAACCTCAAAATATTTTTTTTGATATGCATTTAGTTCTTGTATTGTATTTACTTCTGTGTCGTGTTCACAAAGTTTTTTATATAATGTTTTATCACTCAACCAACTTCTACCATTCCAAAATTCAAATCCATCAAATCTAGATTTATATATATTTGACTTTTCATATCCGTAAGCTAAATAATACTTTTTACATTTATTTTTGATGGACCAGTCTATCTCGTATAAAGTTGCATATGTTCCCATTCCTAATTTTGGATGTTGATAATCCCAAGCAAACTGACCCGTTAGAACATGTTTACTATCGAAAACTTTTAACTCCGTAAATGCTATCGGTTTATCTTTGTGATAATAGATAAAATATTTCCAATCAATGTTGTCTTCTTTTTTAAAAAACTCACTTTCTTTTTCAAAGTCCGTTTCATGAAATTTTTTATATCTAATATATTTTTTATAAATATCGGAAATAGTAGTGAAAAGTGTATCATCTAATTTATCATGTACCTCTACTGTTATATCTTTTTTTCTTAATATCTTTCTTTGTTTTTTACTAAATGTAAATTTTTTTAAAAGTAATCTTGTGTTCCTAGCATTAATCCAAGTTAGTTTATCTAAATCTGTGTAGTACCATGATAAAGGTATCCATCCATTTTCAAAAGCCTGACAATATTCTTTTTCTTCAAAGTTAGCTAAAGCTAGAGAATAAATTAAATCGTAGTTAGTTAGTTTGCCAGTAATATGGTCAAAGAATAATTTCACTAAGGTCTTTCAAACTGAGTCATGTATGAATCATCAGTTGTGACATCTTCCTCTCTAGTATTCTCTACTGTATAAAAATTTTGGTCTATCTTATATCCTGGATTTTCTGTTAGTCTTTTTTCCATAAATGCATCATCATACCAAATAGTTCTATTGTTTGGATATGCAAAAAAGTTTCCGTCATCCATTCTAAACATGTGGGCGCATTTGTGTTCAGGGTCTTCACTAAAGTTAGTATCTAACATTGCTGCTTTGTTTTCCCATGCCCAGTCTATTGTAAACATGTATGTGCCTTTTCTTTTAACACCTTTATAGTCTACAAGTTCTGCTCTCATGTTTGCTAATCTATTTCTTCTATTGACATCAACATAAGGTGAAAAGCAATCCCAATACTGATGTATATTTAAATTATGTTTGGGTGCATCTTTTTTCCAACAAAATGCATGGATAGGTCTTCGTGTCCAGTTTACTCCGTTGGGTAATAAACATTCAAATAATAATGCTCTTCTCTCTAAACTATTTACTGTGTGTATATCTGCAAAAGTATATTCGCCATGACCTTTTTGATGGTCGTATAAATATTCATTTCTTATGTATGCACTAAATGATGGTAAGTTGTGATTTAAATATGCCACTTAAATTAATTACGCCCTTGCACCTTTAACATACTTCTGACTTTTTGGTGGACTTTTTTTAGAGCCACCTCTACCTGCCCACAAACATTTGTTTGCCCAGTACGCAGCACTTGTCGGACCTTTCGCAATATTCTTAGCGTGACGAGCCTTAAATGACTTCCTAGCTTCTGGACTGTAGTTATGACCCATAGAAGCGTCACCGAAGCGAATAAGCTTGGGCTTCCCGTTAACGAGTATTCCAACCTTACCTTTCTTACCACCTTCAGTACGGATGACACAACTGTTAAATCTTTTAAGCCCATGCTTTTTTAAAAAATCTTTTTTCTTTTCGGCATCCGACTTAGCCATTTATTAATCTCTTGTGTATGTATCTAATTTTCTAATTTTTTTATCTAAATTTTTATAATTATAATTAGGTGTGAGATGTCCGTATGAGTATTTCTTATCTGCATCTACCTTACCTAAAGGTGTTGTTGCAAATGTTCTCTTAGTATAATCTCTTTTAGTTTCTTTTCTACCGCCCATGTTATGCTCCTTGTATTACTAGTACAGCAATAATTATTGCAACAGCACAAACAAGAGCCTTGCCCTTTTTGTTTAAGCTATTCCATTTATTTTTTATATCAATCCATTTATTTGATAGATAGTCCATTATGTCCTCCCTTGTTTCATCATCGACTTTTGTATAGCCGTTCCTCTAGCTCTTTCGTATGGAGATATTTTTTTATCTCCATCTAAATCAGCTTTAGCCGTATCTAGTACAAAATTCTGTGTTTTATTATTTCTATTATCCATCTTTCCGTTAAATTTTTTATCGTTCTTCATGATACCCTCCTATAGGCTCTTGTTTTCTTTGCAATGTTCTTCGGTTGCTTCACAAACTGTTTTCCCTGCTTTGTTCCTTTTCGCTTTGCTCTTGTCGTTGCCGCATATTCTGCAGATGTCAGGCTCTTTATTGCTGCCTCTGGAAGATACCTCTCTCCCGTCTTGGAAGAAGGCTTTCCAGACTTTGTTCGCCACTTCTGTTTTGTCCATGACTTAAGACTTCTTTGACTTTTTGCTAGTGCCATCGTGCATCCTCTTTAATTTTAGTTTAGCCGCTTTCGCCAATCTTGCCTGTTCAAATTTTCCTGCAACTTTAGCTCTCTGCTCCAACACTGTGAGTATTTGAATCTTTCGTGCATAAGGCTTATTAATATTGATAACCTTTTTAATTGTGTCTTTCGCATCCTGCACTGTTGCATATTTGATACTGACAGTATCTTTAGGGTTTTCATCTGTGTATAGTCTCCTATCTGAACCTTTAGGCTTTTTACCTGTTCCTACTTTTGGGTCTTTTTTTTTCGACATTCTTTATTGTACCTTTATTTTTAGAAGCATAGAATACTGCCTTTGCTTCTTTGCCATAAGTTCCCTTCATGGCTTTCATTATCTTTTTACCCTTTTCGTTTAGTGGCATTTTTTGCTTTGCTAGGTAATAATCCCTTGTTGACTGCCCTTGCTCGTTCAGAGAAGCCTAGTTTTTTACCTTGTTTAATTTTTTTTCTAATAGTTTCTACTTTTGCTACCATTATATTTCTCTCTCCAGTAGTTTTTTCTCTGAAGCTGTCTTACTTGATACTCTAATTTATCTATACCTAGGATTTTTTTAATAAAGGCTAACATTTTATTTACCTTGCCCTCTATATTTTTTATAGGACCTTCGTTTATGTTTATTCATGGTGCTAAATCCTATCTTTCCCCTACCGATGGTAGTTCTTTTAGGAATAAAAACTATATTTGTTGTTTCTTTTTGTTTCCTAGGCAAAGATTATTACTTTTTCTTAGCGTTTAAGTAATCTTTTAGATTATCAAAACCTGCTTTCTTCACATCTTCCATTGTAGCAGTGCTATACATCTTGCCTTTGTAAGAAAAAGTTGATAGTTTTCCTTTTTCTTTTCTAGCTTTAGCAAATGCTTGGTTAAAAGTCATACCGCTTCCGCCTTTACCTTTGTCTCCACCGCTTTTCATAAGCATTGCACCACCACCTAATGTACCTACACCAATAATTAATCCTGGAATTTTACTTTTTGTGCTAGGTTTTGTAGTTCCTGTAGTTGTTGTCTTTGGTTTAGTAGTAGGCTTAGTGGTTGGTTTAGGTTTAGT
>VTLG01001075.1_pt1 | contig 19418 bp, 54 predicted proteins | sample 4694571 | NCBI WGS metagenome assembly VTLG01 (sample SAMN12604809, study PRJNA352737) | marine metagenome | biome: ENVO:00000447; feature: ENVO:00000209|ENVO:00000569|ENVO:01000036; material: ENVO:00002151; isolation source: viral sequences binned using virsorter ...
AGATCCCGGAGCAGGAAAATTTAGATTAAACAATGCAACAATATCTAGTGCAACTGAAATGTACATAGATGATTTAGAATTTAATGGTACAGATGTTTCGGCATGGGTACAAAGCTGGGATGATGTAACTGGTAATGATACTAATAGAGGAAGAATAAGAATATCAAAAGCAAACACATTAGATACTTGGATGGTATTTAAAGTAACTGGTGCAATCACAGATGCGTCTGGTTATTCTAAAATAACTTTAACTTACATTGATACTGCTGGTACTTTTGCTAATGATGATAAAGTATTTATTTCTTTTGTAGCATCTGGTGAAGATGGTGCAATACCGGGATATTTTTATAAGTTTGATACAGGTACATCTGATGCAGACCCCGGTGCTGGAGAGATAGCTTTTAATAATGGTACATACGCATCTGCTACAGAAATTTATATAGATGATGCTGATGCTAATGGTGCTAGTACAGCTACAGATGTTCAAACATGGGGATCATCAACTTCTACAATTAAAGGATTTTTACACATTGTAGATATTAATGATAGCTCAACTTATGCAAGATTTAAAATTACTGCTGCAGTTACAGATGCTAGTGGCTACAATAAAATTACAGTTGCTCATTTAGCAAGTAATAATACTTTTAGTGCTGCTGACGAACTATCAGTACACTTTACAAGAACTGGTTTAAAAGGTGATACTGGTTCAACTGGTTCTACAGGAAGCACAGGATCAACTGGTGCTACTGGAGCTGCTGGTACTAACTCGCAACTATCAATGACATTTGAAAGCACAACAAGTGATGCTGATCCGGGTGCAGGCAAAATAGCTTTTAATAATGGTACACTATCAAGTGTTTCTATTTTATATGTAGATGATGCAGATGATGCTAGTGCTGACATATCTGGATTTGTACAATCTTGGGATGATGTATCTAATTCAACAGCAAGAGGTATTGTAACTGTAACTAAAGAAGGCACACCATCTACTTACGCAACATTTAAAGTATCTGGTGCTGTTACTGATGCAAGTGGATACACTAAAGTTCCAGTAACTCATGTAGTTAGTGCAGGAACATTTTCAGATGATGATGGTGTTGGAGTACACTTTAGTTATTCTGGTGCTGATGGATCTGGAGATATTGAAGGAGTTACAGCAGGTACAAATTTATCTGGTGGTGGAACATCTGGTACTGTTACAATTAATTTAGCTGATGCTTCTACATCCGCAAAAGGTGCTGCATCATTTAGTTCAGATAACTTTGCAGCTAGTTCTGGTGCAATAACAATTAAAGATTTAGGTGTAGCAACAGCAGAAATTCAAGATAATGCAATTACTTTAGCTAAAATGGCTGGTGGTACTGATGGAAATATTATTAGTTATGATACAAGTGGAGATCCTGTTGCAGTAGCGACAGGAAGTGCAGGACAAATTTTAACAAGTGCTGGAGCTGGTGCAGTTCCTAGTTTTCAAGATGCTGCTGGTGGTGGAATAACTGAAGCTGATATGTGGAGAATAACAGCATCTACATCTGGTGGAAGTGGTACTTTTTCATCTAATTGGGAAAGAGCAGATACTTATAGTTATGATAAACTTGGAACTGGAATGACAGAAAGTTCTGGTGTATTTACTTTTCCATCAACAGGACATTATCGTGTTACTTTTATAGCAGGATTTTCTGGAGCAAATATACAATATGCTGGTCTTATGATGATGGTTACAGTTAATAATTCAGATTATAACCAATATGCTAAAACATATACTTCACTTGATACTTCTGGTGATGAAACTTTTGCTTATACTGAAGCAATTATAGATGTTACAAACACAACAAATGTAAAAGTAAGATTTGACCAACAAATGGCTTTAGCGGGTGGTTCTTGGGCTGGAGATACTAACTTACAAAGAACTGGTGCTACTTTTATTAAATTGGCAGATACATAGGATATATAAAAAATGAATAGAGATTATTTTCAAGAAGCATTACATAGATTTAATACAGATAAACCTAATTGGTATGGTTGGAAAAAAATAGATGATGATGGCAATACAATTCCAAATAAAGATCGTATGCAACATAAATATATTAAAGTAATAGTTGATGGTGCAACTATACCTAGTGAAGCTGATGTTAATGCTATGATACAAACTATTAAAGATGAAGATCAAGCTAAAATTGATAAAAAAACATCTGGTAAACAAAAATTAAAAGACTTAGGTCTTGATGATGATGAAATAAAAGAACTAATGGGAGCATAACATGGCTCTACTCTTTTCTAAAAACAACTTCTCTACAAGTTAGTTATGAAATTTATTCTTATACTTTCAGTATGTTCATTTGTTACAGGAGAATGTAAAACACCAGTTGTTTATGGTCAAACATTTGATACATGGAAACATTGTGCATTAACAGCTTTAGATACTAGCATAAAATATTTAGAAGCTATGGATAATAGCACAGTAAATGAATTTCAATTATCAACACAGTATACTTGCAAACAAGATAAAGAAATATAATGCCTAGAAAAAAAACTAAATATTCTAATATAGAAGATCATAATGGAATTAGAATTTCTTATCACGAAAAAGTATGTGCTGAAAGAATGAAAACATTATTTAAAGCAATAGAAGATATGAGAAAAGATGTAAAAGATTTAAGAAACGATATGTCAAAAGGTAAAGGTGCGATAAACATTTTAATAATATTAGGTGGTATAGCAGGAGCTTTATTAGGTTTCTTTAAATGGAATGGCTAGAAGAAAAAAAGCAATTACTGGTCTAATAAGTGAAATGAAAGCACAAATTGAACTTGCAAAAAATCCAAATATCCTTGTATTTACACCTCTTGGGGGTCTTGGTCCTGTAGATATTGTTACTTTAAATATGACTACAGGTGAGTATACTGGTTATGATGTTAAATCAAAAAATTATAGAAAATCAGATTATACAGCAAAGGATGGCTATAAAAGAAAAAGAATTGGCTCACTTATATCAAGAGGAAGAACCAAAGAACAAATCAAACTAAAGGTAAAAATTATATATGCAAAGTGATAATTCGCTAGACATTATTAATGAATATAAAGATCAAGTTAGAATATTAAAAGGTCAAATATCAGAACTTGAAGATTCAAATAAATCTAAAGATTCAGCAAACAAAAGGTGTTTGCAAAAATTAGAGTTTTGTACTAAAGATTTAGATGATGCTTTATCTAAAATTAAAAAGTTAGAAGAAGAAAAAAAAGATTAATATGCTGCCATACAATTTATTATTTAAAATAGGATCTAAAGCTGTAGGAAGTTTTATGACTAAACGAGCAGAAAAAAGTGAACGTAAGCATCAAATAGCTTTACAAGAAATGCAGACTGGTAACGAGAGAGCTAAAAGAAATGGCTCACTAATTTTAGATTTAGTATTAGGTGCATTTATATTAGCACCATTAGGTATACTAGCTTATGCTACATTTTATGGTGATATGACTATGTTAAAAAAAGTAGAGTTTTATTTTGAACAACTAAAAAATATTCCAGAAGTATATCTATATTTAATTTTTATAGTAGTTGGCGGAAACTATGGAATATCTGTTACTAATTTGTTAAGCAATAAAAAGTTTAAAAAATAATGAGCATAGCAAATTTTGATCCAAGACTTATTACTCAATATAATGAGCCAAGATTTTTAATTCATTTTCAATGGGGAAATTCTGAAAAAGTATATAGATATGCTTTAGTTGAATCAATAGAGGTATCTAAAATTGATCAATATACAAAACAAAAAAAAGATGAAATAGGATTAAGCCAAAAAGAAATATGGGAAAAAAAATATAAATGAAGAATATATCTACATCATACTCACAGCAATACAGTAAAAAAACAAGTATGTTATCTCAACAAACTGGTAAAAAAAAAAAGAAGAAACCTAAATATAAAAAGAAAAAATAATGGCTCGTATTAAATTTGTACACTTTGTACCAAGAGACAAGCCACCTAAAAGACCCAGAAGGCATAAAAAAAAACTTAACAAATCCGAGAAAAGAAGCTACAAGAAATATCATAGACAAGGTAGATAATATCTTATATTAGAACATCATAGGAGATAAATATGATTGATGAAATTAGAGATATGATCAAACATTATTTGCAAGATCATAAAAAAGCAGTTATCGTTATTGGTATTGTATTAGTTATAGCATACATATTGTAGGTTTTTGTGAATGGATTTAGCAGCTTTACTTAAAAAAAATATAGTAATGATACCTGTGGTTGCGTCTGTTTTAGTTGGAACATTTACAGGTGTTAAATATATTGTTAATTTAACAGACACCATTAACGAAAACAAAGCACAAATTGAAAGTTTATCAAGAGATATGGGTGTTCTTACAGACAAAGTAAATCTTATAACAGGTAAATTAGAACGAGCAGAAGGTACATGGGAAATGGCTGAAAACTTGTACGAGTTGTTGGCTAATCGTGTTAATGAAATGGAATGGGATATTAAAGATTTAAACAGGGAAATAAATTATTAGGATGAATTATGGAGTATTGCAGGATGGACTACAGATTTACAGCAATACTTATAATTATGCTATGCCTATTAACTATCTTTGCTGGACCTGCTTATCCTAGAAACGAATATCTTAATGACGGTAGCACTAGATGTGGTGAAGTAGATTTATCTGTATCTAATCGTGATTACGAATACGATAATTACGATCGTAGTTGGAATGAAAGTAACTCTCAAGAATTAAGATTATCATTTAGAAAATATTTAGGCACAGATTGTAAAACATCAAAAGAAAATGCAGCCATTAAACAACAACTTGAGTTGATGAAAATGTGCAACAAAGTAAATAGAAATCCAAGCCTTGCACTTAATGAAAACTTTGCTTTATTAGTATCAAAATGTAGAGGTGTTGTGCCAACAAATATAGAAGAAGAAAGACCTGTTAAGAAAAATTTATGGAAAGATTTAAAAAAAGAGTATATAGAAAAAAATCCAGATGCTAAAACTATGGATAATACTAAATTAAAAATGCCACCAAAAGATTATAAATTACCAGTACCTACAAATGATTGATAGATTTTTATATTGGTTTTTTGGAAAAATAGATGATTTATGTGAATTAATAAATAAATTATCTGCACCACGTTGCAAATGTAAAAGAAAGAAAAAAGATGCCTAGACCTGTACGCAAATGGATAGTAAGATTAAGAATGTGGTATGCTAACATAAGAGGTCATCATGGCAAGAAATGGAATTATGAATCTTCAGATCACTATATGAAAGGAAGGAAATGAAAGTATCAGAAAAAACAAATGTAAGTATGCCAATAAAAAATATGATTGGTATAGTTGTTGCTGTTGCTATGGGTGTGTTTGCATACACAGAAGTTACTGCCAGACTTACATCCCTTGAGACATCAAGAGAATTATTCCAAGCTGATCTACTTAAAAAATCTGAACAATTACCAACCGATCAAGAGCAGTTTATGTTGCTTGAAGATTTATATAAAACAGTTGAGAAAATTGAAAAAAGAATAGAAGATATGATGCACAACAAAGTTAATATAGAATTTGTAACTAAACAATTAGAGAAAGCATTAAAAGATATTGAAAATTTAAAAGATAAAGTTAGAGCAAATGGTAATGGACATGGTTGAAACAGTAATAGCATTATTGATGATAGTAAACCATGAGATTAAAGAACATAGAATACAACCTTCTATGTCTGATTGTTTAAAAGGTAAAAGGATTGCTATGCGTACTAATACTGGTAATAGTGTAGAATATAAATGTATTAAATCAAAAGCAGAAACAGAAATTTATATGGGTGAAAAATCAATTAAAAAATTAATATTAGAATAATGGCTATTAGAAAAACAACAAAAGGTAAAGACGCAAACTACAGACCTACAAAAAAAGGTGCTGGTATGACAGCCAAGGGTGTTGCAAGGTATAGAAGAGCTAATCCCGGATCAAAATTAAAAACAGCAGTAACTGGTAAAGTTAAGCCGGGATCTAAAGATGCTAAAAGAAGAAAAAGTTATTGTGCAAGATCAGCTGGACAACTTAGAAGATCATCAGCTAAAACAAGAAATGATCCTAACTCAAGAATAAGACAGGCAAGAAGAAGGTGGAAGTGCCGATAAGAAAGGCGACTATTTCTAGCCGCCTTAAATTTTTATTTAACTTGCTTTTGCTATTTTCTCCTGCTCTCTAAACTCTTTCTTAAATTGTTTCACTAATCTTTCTAAAGTGAACTTACAATTTTGAGAACCGAAGTTTTTAATGATGTTTTTTTCATACCTCTTAACACCTTTTTCACTACCATATTCAGTTACACCACTTTGAATAAATCTAATTCTAAATTTATTATTCAAACCAACTTGATATGGATAGACTTTTATAATTCTAGCAACTCGCAGTTTTGGGTATTTTCCATAACCATAACCAACTAGAACTACATCACCTAATGTTATCATGTTTCCTTTCTGTTTTTTTGTTTTCATAATATCAGTATATACAATTCGGATACATAAGTCAATATCTAATTTGGATACATAGTGTCGCACCTAGTTGTTGTAATTATGTTACACCTGTTGTAATTATGTTACACCTGTTGTAATTATGTTACACCTGTTGTAAAATTACAACAGTTGCAAAAATACAACATTGTTGTAAAATTATCACAATGAAAAAAAAGAAAACATGGGTAAGACCAAAAAATCAATCTTTAATTTGTGGTTATTGTGAGACTTGCAATAGACAACTTATGAGTGATGAAGGTGGTTGGATAATTACAGCTAGTAAACGATATTTTTGCCATGATGGTAAAGATGGTAGTTGTTTTGACAACTTTTGTGTGATACAACTTAAAAAACAAAAGGAGAATAATTATGTATGGTAAGTCAAAAGGTAAAAGCAAACTAACAGCAAAACAAAAAACTTTGCCTTCAGCTTTAAAGAAAAAAATAATGAGTTCTAAATCAAAAAAGAAAGGTAAAAAATAATGGCTAAACGTGGATTATATAGTAACATCCATGCTAAACGTAAACGTATCGCTGCAGGTAGTGGTGAGAAAATGCGTAAAGCAGGACAAAAAGGTAGACCAACTGCCAAACAATTTAAGAGAGCTGCTAAAACTGCTAAAAAATAGTTTCTTTTAATTCTGTAAACTCTTGCCAGATGGTTTGACCGGCATCCCAAAATCTTCGCTTGTCTTTTTTCATTTCTATTGAATGTAAAACTGTGGTATGGTCCTGTCCGAAATATCTACCTATATCTGTAAGGTTCATATTATATTTTTCATATAAGATGTTGTGAATAATATTTCTTGCTCTAACTATATCTTGTGTTCTAACTTTAGCCATTAAACTTTTTTTGTGTACTTCATAACGAACACAAACTCTATTAATAATACTTTCAATAATTCTTGTACTAGGTTTGGCAAATGAATAGCTAACAATTCTTCTTGGCTTATAAAACTCTGGACTTCTTTTTTTACAATGTATCTTGGCTAACTTATAACCATTTTTAAATGCGTTCTTGTATATTTTTTTTTCTTTAAAAGTTAAATCACGATAGTGTCCTGCTTTCATAGCAAGTTTTATCTCTGTAAACACTTTATTTTTAGTCATAAATCCCCTACGTTTTCCTTCAGTTTTTTTTAATGATCAACTAATGACTAAATAGATGTCATTAATCGTTCTTTTGTCTGCTCTATTTTCCAAAGCAATCTATAAGAATCTTTTTGATACTTATTTACTTTTTGCTTTGCTTCTAGGTACTTCTCGTGTTTCTTCTGTTGAAGATCCCTGTACCTTTGCAGACGAGTTTTTATCTCGTTCATCCTTATCCTTTGTTACTCTTGTAAAGTCGATTCTCAAATTATCAACCTTACATTCTACAGGTTCTCCATTATTGGACACATCTGCAGCCTTCTCTACATCATTAAATAGTTCTGTAAGTACAAAATTACATTCACCATTAATAATTCTTCTATATTTAACCATTTTTATCCTTTTTGGCAACCTCTTTTTTGTGTATTTCTTTGGTCATCTTGTTATATATACTTAAATCTGTATAATTATCGGCTTTAAAATTTCGTGTTGATCTATATAATTTTAATGCCATCATTAATTGACCTACTTGATGTGGTTTAATTCTTGTTCTTAAATTACCTGCAAGTATAATCGTAAACATTTCGGCTAACATAATAAAGTTTTCTTGATAACTACCATAATCTTTTTGGCGATCATCAATAATCTTTTTTTCTATTTCTTGATCTATATCTGTTATTTTTTTATCCATATAATTTGAGGGTCTTGGGGAAGAAAACTACCGAAAGGGAACTAGAAAGAAAAACTCCCCCAAGACTAAATATATAAGTTAATTAAAACTTATATTGTGGTTTATTACCATAACTAGGTTTGCTTTGAAACCCTTTATTTTGTGGTGCTGAAGGCTTATCATCACCAGAACTAGGTGGTGTCATTTTGATTGTAATACCGGTTATATTACCTTGTTCATCTAACTCATTCCATCCAGCTTGATTGTGCCAAACGTCTCCTATTTTAACACCAATAGTCCATTTCTTACCTTCTGGTGCTTTTAGATTTGGTGGTGCTACCCAATCTGGTTGGTTCTCTGCGTTCTTGTTTTGGTTTCTAACCAAGTTACACCATACTACATCTTCACTCATGTTTACTCCTTTGTTATTGTTAGCTTTTACTAACCCTTGTTTAGTTGTGTCTCACGAGTTTCAGCAATGTCTGTAACTTGTCTGTATGCTCGTAAGTTGTTTCTTAATAGATATTCAACATTTGCTCTGTGCTTTTCTTTAGCCACATTAAAATCTTTTAAAGATTTAGCACTTTTAAGTTCATGTTTTATATCTTCTACATCTATGGTTTCATCCATGTATGTAGGTTCTTCAACAGATTTCTCTGTAGAATCTTCAAATGGTAATGGTTCATAACCATCCTCATCTTTGATACCTGTTTTAAGATTTAATAAATTTAAGAACGCATACTTTCGTGAGTATGACATAGCATTACCAGTTCCAAATTTATCACAATTTCCAAATGCTGAACATCCATCAACAAGTATATGTTGTGTTGGATCATCAACATCATAAACTTTCATGGTACATACGACCATTACTTGTTTTATGTTGGGTACAATCTCTGTCAGATAATTACAAGTCGCATACAAACCATTGTCTAACAAGGCTTGTGTTGCAACTGCTTGTACATCATCATGTAGCAATGGGTTAAAGTGCATCCCATTTGCTTTTGCACCTTTCTTGACACTCTTTGCACTTAAACAAGCATCATGTAGTTTTTGATATATATTTCTTTTCATTGTTTCCTTTTGTTGTTTTTATTTAAAATGGTAATAGACCCCATACTTTTTGTGCATAAATAAAAGTATAAGTTCCAACTACTTTTGTTTTTAATATTAACCAAGACATAGTTTTCCTTTCGTTGTTATTGTTGTTTTTTTATTCCCCATAAATTAGTTATGAGTTTTTCTTGCTCTGGTGCTAAATCATTATAATAAAAAGGATGATACATATCCGGTGGCTCACACATTTGTGCAAGTTCAGACAGACTTCCTTTGCAGAACATAATCATACGTTCCCAAAGTAAAATCTTCTCAACCATTTTATAGTAAAGAAATTCCAGATGGTCTTTCTTCATTAACTCATGTGTCTCATCAAAGATAATATGTTCCTTATCATTTGTATAAATTAAATAAGGTATTTTCTTGGTACACATATAGTAGAACGAAGTCTGTGTAAGGTTATCTGTTGTAGGTTCAGTTGGCAATGCTTGACTACTCATTGTCCATTCTTCCTTGTTCTTAACCTTTCTAATATTTGGTGGCTTTGTTTTTAATTCTATAAATAATTTTTTTGTAAGATAATCTACCTTGCCTAAAATATCTTTTATCATTGTCATTTCTTTTTTTCTAACATGATACTCACAAATAATTTTTTCATCCTTGACTATATCTTTAACAACTTTTTCTGTTACATTTATACAATCAATCGCATAATCAATCATTTGTTCTCTTGCAAATCTATCTTTGTCATCTACCGGTGGCTTTTCGTTTATAGTGCCAAGTTCATTTTGAAATATTTTATTAAACTCTCTATCCCATTTTTCTTCTTTCATTGTAGATGTTTTCCAAACTTCATGTCCAATTAATCTTTGTACTGTGTTGTTTACAAGATTGCCAAAGTTAGCTTTATATCTAAATGCAAAAGTTCTTCTGACTTCTTGTGGAAAAGTATAACCAATTAAATTTTTGGCAAAGGGTGTTGAGGTAGATGAGTATGACCAATGGTCCAATCCTTTACCACCATTAAATATTGAAAATGCGTCTTTTATTAATTGTTCTTGTTTTTTCATAAGTTCCTAGTTTTCCACTATCTATACACTAATTATTTTACTTGTAAAGCATTAAATATGATATATATACATACAAATCAGAGCAACAAAGAAAGGAAATATGACACTTGAAGAATATAGAAAAAACAAAGGTCTATCCTATTATAATTTTGGGTTAGAACTTGGTATAAAAGGTGTGCAAAATCCCGGCACGTCAGTTCAGCGTTGGTGCTTAACTGCAAAGGTAAAGCGTTTTCCAGATCCAGAAATGGTTAAGAAAATTATAGAAGTTACAAACAATAAAGTAAGCATAAAGGATCTATATGAAAGCTGGTGGAACACCAAAGTTTAAATATAAAAGAGTAAAAATTATTTGGCAAGATATTGTAACAGACGCAAGTTGGTTCGATAGCTTACAAGATGTTGATAAATTAAATTTCCAATGGTGCGAAGATATAGGTTATTTATTTTCTAAAGATACAAAGACAGTTAAAATATTTACTTCATTTAATTATGATGGCGACAAACTTTCTGTCGGTACTGTAACTGTATATCCTAGATCAGTAGTTAAGAAGATTGAGATATTAAAATGACCAATGAAAAAATTTTTGAAGAAATAGGTTGTCCGGATAAGCTAAAGAAATGTAAGGATGAAATCAAACGTCATAAAAAGCACATTGAGAAACTATCTAATCAGCTACTAGATTATGAAAGAATAATAGAAGAAAAAGAAAACGAAATAATTATAATAAAAAACAGATGAAAGGGTAAAGATGATTGAGTTTTTTTTACAAATTCCAAAAGAACTACAAGTGTTAGGTTTATTTTTTGTAGTATACGTTACTTGGAAATTTATTAATGGCTAGACAAACCTACGCATTTTCTAATGGCGATTATAACGATTGGCACAGAAAATATGATGGCATAGCTATGATTGATATTGATAGCATTGAGTGTTGTCCTCGTTGTTCTGAACCTTTGGCTATAATTGAGACGTGTTTTGATAAAGGACAGAAATATAAGGCTACAACCCTTTCAAAAATAGTCGCTAGTCGCCTAAATATACCCTGCTTTTTAGTATTCTATAAGAAACTGACCGACACCAGCCTAACTTTCCGGATCAAGCGTATAACAAGCTCTCAGACAGACTTTGAGTTAATGAATGAGGACCAGTGGGTATCCATCTTGCTAGACCTCCAACAAAATCATAGGAAATTTTGCACCCATGAACAATAGTCGAGCCTTTTTACACATAACTTACAAACTTTACGGACACCTTGATAAATTAAGTGGTACTAAAAAATCTAACTGTTTGAACTGCTACTTATCTTTAATGAAACACGCTTGGAAAAAAAATAATTATGAATGTGGTTTGAGATATTCTACAATCGCCAAAGAAACTAAATTATCTCGTATAACTGTAAGAAGAACTTTAAATACTTTAGAAAAATTGCACGTTATATCTACTGTTAGAGGTAGGTCTGGAAAAAGCTATAAAATTAACCAAGTTTTCCTTAAAACTGAATCAGATGGATCAATTTTATACACTAATAATAATAAGAAGTATAAAAAAGATCACTCAGATGTATATAATAGATCAGTATTAGTAGAAACATTAAACAATAATATAAATACAATTATTAGAGATAATAGAGGTGATAAAGATAGTTTAATACTAAACTTATCAAAGCTCCCCCTGTCAGACCTTAATTCAGATACTAACAATCCTTATTATGTTAAATTAGCTATTAAGAAAAAGGCTGAATTGGATCGTTTAAATAAGGCTACCTATGTACATCCTCAAAAAATAATTAATGAATTAACCAAGATTAAAAAAAATAGTAATATAAAATATAGGGAAAAGGTTGCTTTTAATAAACGTAATAATCTTGATTATAAGGGGAGACCTAAAAAGTAATGGTAGGTAGACCTATGCGAAAAGTCTTTTGTCAAGGCTTTACTCGTGCTGGTAGACGTGAGGGTAAATTGATACCTTGTAGAATGAAAGGTTATGAGTTGGCAAATGGTACATATTATTGTAAGTATCATGGGTATCAAAATGTTAAAGGCTTTAGAAAGAAAAACTACACACATGAAACAAGGATTAAACAATTAAGTAAACTACAACAATTTAGAAACTATACAGATGAGCAACTCAAAGAATACTATTACAACCAAGTCAAAGTCAGAATTGATAACAACGAGCCAAGCAGATACAATCTGCGAAAAACTAACGAGAGGTTTAACTCTTACAGAAATATTAGAGGAAAAACAGTATCCCTTCAGCTTGATGAAATTTTATCATTTCTTAAAAAAAAATCCAGAAATGAACGAGAGGATAACTGAAGCTAGAAAAAATGGTGTTCAGACTTTAATTGATAAATTATTACAAGTCTTTCAATATCAAGAGATAGAAAATCCTAATCAAATACTATGGATAAGGGAAAAGACAAAATTTATTACCTTTTTGGCTAACAAACTTACAGATTTATATTCAGATAATAAGGTCCAGAATGTTAAGACAGACCAATCAATTAAAATTTCATGGGAAGATAATCAATCGGATATGATTGATGTATCAGAGAATATAGTTGATATACCCTCTGATAATAAAGATTAATTATTTTTCATCTTCATAGTCATAGTAATTAAGGCAAGTTGAAATATTTTTTGCTGATTTTTTATCAAGACAAATAGCAACAACATCAAAACTTCCATCTTGACAATCTCTTTTAACTGCACTTCCCTCATTAAAATATAAACCTTGTTCGTTTATTTTTTTAACTATTTTTTTTGCTATCATTTAGTTCCCTTTCATTATTTATTGTTGTTCTTGTTCTAGTTTTTTTTCATAAAAATGAACTGTGGCAACAACTTTAAAACCTCTTTCGTCTTTTGTTGCACAATTGCTTATTTGAAAATCAACATCATCAAACTCGTTATCAAGTCTTTTGATTAATTCATGTTCTGTTAATTTGCTTTCCTTGTTCATTTTGTTGTTTATAATAGGTGTATATTACACCTTTAGCATTTAAAATATTTATGAGTGTTAATCTCATAAGTTGTTTTAAATTTTGTTTTTGTAGTTGTTTATTCATTTATTCTACAAAGTAATCTTTATGTACTTCATAATAATCATTAACATTTTTATTTGCATATTCTTTGGCTTCTTTTTTTGAAATAAAGAATAAACCAAATGGACATTTAATAAAACCTTTATCAGTTATTATTACATAATGAGGTGTATGCGCTCTATTTATTTTACAACCACTTCTTATAAATTTAGTTGCTTGTTTATATTTATTCATCTTCCTCACAATCAAAATGCCAAAAAACAATATTATTCTCTATATCGTGTTTTGCTTTTTCTAATTCTTCTTTTGTGTAAGTATCTAAATATCCCCAATTTGAATGACCATATTTAGCTCTACAATAACCATCTATATATTCACTGTGGTCTTTCATTTTATTTTTTCCTTTGTGTTAGTTGTTTATTCATTTATTTTTAATCTTCCTATATCAATTAACTTATCACCTGCTTCTAAATCACCAACTTCTTTCCATTCGTGATTATAATTATATTTTAAGTCGTATGCTTTAGACCATGCTTTTTCCTCATTTTTAGCTTCAATGGTTATTTCATACGCCTGCGTAAAGTCTCTTGTTGCAGTAAATTTATATTTTTTCATTTTTTTTCTAACCCCCTTTTTATTTTATGTAATCTACCCCAATACATTAAATCTGGTTTTGATACTCGACCACTAAAACGCCAAGCGTACTCGTCCATTTTCCAACCTTTATAATAACTACATTCAAGGTCATCTATTTTTTTATTAACTTGTTTTAATGTTAATTTTTTTGTCATTATATTTTCCCTTTCTATTTATTTTTAATATATTCGTATCCATTCCAAGTGCCTAAACCTTGATTAACATCACCATATTTTTTTACTTCTTCTAACTGATTATATAGTAAATGTAATTTATTAACATCACTTTTGAATTTATCTCTATGTGAATCAATGTGTAAGTCGTTTGGATATTGACTTTCTATGTCGTGTATCTGTTTTTGTATATCTTCTTCTTTTGTCATTTTATTTTTGCCTTTCTATTTTATTTGCTTTGTCAATTATATCGTCTGGCAAAGGCACTATATCATAATCATAATGTATGGCTAAACTGTGGTCCTCTTCTTTTTTTAATTTAGCCAAATAATCGTTGAAACCATTGATTAATTTAATTAATTTATTACTATCATCACTCATTTATTTCCTCGCTTTTGTTTTATAATTAGGATTTTTATAAACCATTAAACCAGAAAATATCTGTGCTTGTGTTGATATTAAATTATAACCTTGATTTTCTAATTTAGTTTTTTTTATATCTGCTCTTTTAGATGAGCCTTCAACGTTATCGTTCCAACTTACATATTGATATTTAGTTGTAAATTTAGTCATTGTTTCCTTTCAGTTAATTAAACTTAATAAATTATTGTGGCTAGAATTAGGCATTAATATTTATTGCTTTTTTAAGCCTTTTCTTAAAATTACTTAATCTTTCATCATTAAAGCCTATTTCATTTTGATTTAATTCTTTACATCCTAAACCTTCAATGCTTTCCCACTCTTCAATCAAATCAATTAAATTATTAATATCATTTCTATTTAGTTTCATAGTTTCCTTTCAGTTGTTTATTATTAATTTAATATATCTAATGGGTCGTATTTTAATATAGCGTCCATGTCTTGTTTTGAAAACTTAAACATCAATTTTCTATACATTAAGTTTATTTTTTTTATCATTTGTTTCCTTTCAGTTGATTAAAGTTAATAAATAAATATGGCTATAATTAGGCATTGTTTTTATCTCTTATAAAGCCAATAATGTTTCCCTCGCTATCGCAATTCCAACCTAATTTAGTTTGATTTTTAATTACATTAGGTAAAACTTCCTTATCGTATGCTTTTACAACATCATCATAATCTAATTTAGAATATTTTGGCATTTGTAAAACATAGACTTGCTGATAATCATTAAGACAATCAAACCAATCTTGACCTACATCATTAATGTTAATTGTCTTATCCTTAAAAACTTGATTGCTAAAATTATTAAAGAAATCAAAATTTTTACCGGGTACAATATCTTGAATTGTAGCATATTTATTTTTTGTCATAGTTTCCTTTTTGTTAATTAATTAAAGTTAATAAATTATTATGGCTATAATTAGGCATAAATATTATTAATATCTTCTTGTCTTTCTACACATAAACCATGAAATGAAGATTTATATAAAACCCATTTCACGTCTTTATTCCAATCATAATAATATTGTTTAGCACCTATCGTTGCACTTCTTTTATTATAAACACCTTTATCAAATGATTGAATCATATCATCAGCCATTGTTTCAATATAAGATTTTTGTATATCTAATGGCAACTGATTAAAGTTTAGATTTTGTTTTATTATTGTTATTTTTTCTTTCATATACATAGTATATATGATGATTGTGTTTATATTATGGCAACAAATAAATTAATTTAATTATTATTATGTGTGATATTATTGCAACAGTGTTGTATATTTACAGTTTAGAATTGTTCTAATGTTTGGTTGGTCCTTTGATAATTTGGTATCCATACACAAACAGTGGTCCATTTTTTTCTCACGTCATAACAAGCGACAACAATTTATTTAATTAAATCCTTTATTACCGGTAACTTTCTATTATCACTAATCTAATTAAGATATATTTTATCTAGTATTGTCTGTGTTTTTGTTTTTTTTGTAGGGGGTACACCCCATGTTTCTGTCGCAGTTTTCTTTCTATATATACACCGGACTTGAGGACACCCTTACAGCCACCCACACCTTTATACACACACATCTTTTCTGTTTTATTTTTTTTAAAATACACTAGATATAGTATATGGATTACTTTACTGCAGACGATTTAGATTCAGTTGCTTACATAGAAGAAGATACAAACAATGTCATAATTAAGTTTTATGGCTTTCCCAATAAAATAGCCTCTGAATTATTTATTAGTTATGCTATGCTCAATATGGGTTTTGATTACCAACCTGTATCTGGTATGAAGTCTAACATGATACACTAAATATGGATATTAAAATACCTTACACGCCAAGGAAGCATCAAGCCTACTTGCACAAAAAAATAGATACTCACAGATGGAATGTATTAGTGTGCCATAGAAGATTTGGCAAGACAGTATGTATGATTAATCATCTAATTAGGTCAGCACTATTGTCCAAACTTAGCAATCCTAGGTTTGCCTACATTGCACCCACCTTCAAACAAGCAAAGTCTATTGCATGGGATTACATGAAACAGTTTACCGCCAAGATACCTCACACTAAATTTAACGAAACAGAACTAAGAGTAGACCTACCTAATGGTTCTCGTATCACCTTGCTAGGCTCAGAATCGCCAGATGGGTTAAGAGGTATATATTTAGATGGCTGCGTGATTGATGAGTACGCAAATGTAAACAGCAAGTTGTTTCCAGAAATAATTAGACCGGCTCTATCTGACAGAAAAGGATATTGTGTATTTATAGGTACACCAATGGGAATGAACAATAACTTTTATGAGTTGTACCAACACGCACAAAGTGCGGAAGATTGGTTTAACTACAAAGCTAAAGCATCAGACACTAAGATTGTAGATGATGATGAGTTGATTAAAGCAAAAGAAGTTATGGGTGAGAAGAAGTATATGCAAGAGTTTGAGTGTGATTGGATAGCTAACATTGAAGGATCAGTATATGGAGATTTAATTGCAAAACTAGATGATGATAAACAGCTTACAAGAGTTCCCTACGATCCTTCTTTACCAGTATCTACAGCATGGGATCTTGGGGTCTCCGACCACAGTAGTATAATATTTTATCAGCAGTTAGGTAGAAGCATTAATATAATAGATTACCACGAAGAGAGAGGTCAAGGTTTACCATACTATGTTAAGATGGTTAATGACAAAGAGTATGTCTACAAAGATCACTTTGCACCACACGACATTGAAGTTACCGAGTTCGGTAATGGTAAGACCCGGAGAGAGGTCGCCTATCAATTAGGAATAAGATTTAAGGTTGTTCCAAAAATTCCATTAGAGGATGGCATACACGCAACCACAATGACGTTACCTAGATGTTGGATTGATACTGACCATTGCAAAAAGTTAATAGATGCGTTAAGACATTATCACAGGAAGTATATTGATAAGAATAGAATGTTCAGATCAAAGCCTGTACACGATTGGAGTTCTCATGCTTGTGATGCAATGCGTTACCTAGCAGTTGGATTGCAAGAAATTAATACTAGACAAACTGCTCCACAAAGTATAGCAGATAATAGTTATAGAATTATATAGGATTATTATGGGTTCACTTTTTAAACCAAAAATGCCACCGCTGCCGCCAGTTCAACCTTTGCCACCACCTCCGGGAGTTTCGCAAGAAGAAAAAGATGCGATTGCTGCAGAACAAAGAGAGATTGAAAGAAAGCGAAGAGGTCGTAAATCTACAATTTTAACTTCACCATTAGGAGTTGATGAAGAGGCTGAAACAGAAAACAAAACTTTATTAGGATCATAATGACTAGCAAATTTGAAGATATGATTACTAAAGCAATTAAAGATCCAAAAAATACTTTTTTTAAAAAATATAAAGTTTCTCCTAAAAATGTAAATTTAATAAGAGAAGCTTATGAAATTAAAGAAAAATATGGAAGAAAAACTACAAGAGCTGAAGCAATTAAAAAAGGATATAAAAGAAAAAAATTTGTATCAACTAGCAATAATTATAAAAGTTTATTAGGATCTTAATGTTTGAAAAAATTAAAAAAATTTTTAAAAAAAAACCAAAAGTAGAAAAAGAAAAAAGAACTTACGAAAAAGCCATAGATCATGGTAATGATATTACTTTTGAAAACGAAGTTAAAAAAATAGAAACAAAAAGAATATCAGAAACAAAATCAGATAAAGTATTTTCAGATAGAAAGTCAGAAACTAAATCTGGATTAGGAGAATAATATGGGAGGAGCAGTAAGAAGAGTAATTAGACCACCAGCACCACCACCTGCACCTACTCCGGTTACACCAACAGTAGCAGAAGTTTCACAATCAAAAGCAGCAGATGCTTATGATCCAAGAAAAGCAAAAGCTAAAGGTAGATCATCTACAATTATGACAAGCTCAAAAGGTGTAGCAGATGAAAGTTTAACACTAGGTAAGAAAAGTTTATTAGGAAAATAATGGCACGAACAGATTTATCAAAAGGAATATTATCCAGATACGAAAGACTAGAAGGTCAAAGACAAAACTGGGAAACACATTGGCAAGAAGTTGCCGATTATATGCAACCAAGAAAAGCTGATGTAACTAAAAAAAGAGCTAGAGGTGATAAAAGAATGGAATTAATTTTTGATTCATCACCAATACAAGCAGTAGAATTATTATCAGCATCATTACATGGTATGCTAACAAATCCATCTACACCTTGGTTTACATTAAGATTTAAAGATGAAGATATTGATAATGAGGATGAAGCAAAACTTTGGTTAGAAGCATCTACAGATGCAATGTACACAGCATTTAATAGATCAAACTTTCAACAAGAAATATTTGAATTGTACCATGACTTAATTACGTTTGGTACAGCTTGTATGTTTATTGAAGAAGATAATGATGATATTATAAGATTTTCAACAAGACACATTGATGAAGTTTATATTGCAGAAAATAATAAAGGTAGAATAGATACAGTATTTAGAAGATTTCATATAAGTGCTAGAGCTGCAGTACAAAAATTTGGTGATGCAACATCAATGGATATTAAAAGTATATTTAAAAAAGATCCATACCAAGAAGTAGAGATACTACACGCAGTTTATCCAAGATCAGATTTTAATCCTAAGAAAAAAGATAAAGGTAATATGCCATTTGAATCTGTTTACCTAGAATATAAAAATGGTAATGAATTATCTGTTGGTGGATTTAAGGAGT
>VTLG01005364.1_pt1 | contig 19416 bp, 10 predicted proteins | sample 4694571 | NCBI WGS metagenome assembly VTLG01 (sample SAMN12604809, study PRJNA352737) | marine metagenome | biome: ENVO:00000447; feature: ENVO:00000209|ENVO:00000569|ENVO:01000036; material: ENVO:00002151; isolation source: viral sequences binned using virsorter ...
CCGCAGTAAATTCTATACTGGGTAGCATTGGTCAATCTCCAGTCACAACGTTAAATTTCACCAACCCTGAAACAGAATTTATATATAACATCCTTACTGAAGTATCGAAAGATGTTCAGAATGAAGGATGGCAATTTAATTTAGAAGAGAGTGTAACTAAAACTCCATCATCAAACAAAATAGATGTTGGCGCTCAAGAAATCAGAGTTAACATCCATTCACACGCTAACCAAGCAAAGTTAATGGATACTGTTATTAGATATGATGGTGCCAATAGAAGAGTTTATAGTTTAGACGATAACAAATTTGATGCCTTCACTGAAACTAACTATAAAGCAGACGTAGTTACTTTATATTTATTTGAAAAGATACCTAATGTATTCCAAAGGTATATTACATATAGAGCAGCTGTTCGTGCAGCTACACAGTTGATTGCTAATCCACAACTAGTCCAACTCCTACAATTACAAGAAGTAACAGCAAGAGCTAACTGTCTTGAGTATGAAGGTAGACAAGGTGATCACAGCTTCTTCGGACTACCTAACGCTAAGAGAATTCATAGTCAAATTCTTGCTAGATCACAAGCATCAGGTTAACCTAACATGGCAACAGTATCACAAACAATACCAAATTATTATGGTGGTCTATCAGAACAGCCTGATGAGTTGAAGATACCTGGCCAAGTCAATAAGCTGATTAATACCCTACCTGATATTACCCAGGGCCTCATAAAGAGGCCTGGTGGTAGGTTAATAGGTGGGAGTATGGGTTCTTATACTACCGATAGTAAATGGTTTCATTATTATAGAGATGAGAATGAACAGTATATAGGCCAGATTGAATTAAGTTCCGGTTCTGTTAAAATGTGGAAATGCGACACTGGAGCTGCTGTACCTCTCCTTTATAAAGATTCAACCGCTATTAAAAATTATTTAAAACAAACAAGTAATGCAGATGCCGGTAATATACAAACTTTAACTTTAAACGATAGTACATTTATTACTAATCGTACTGTAACTACTGCAATGAAAACTGGTCAGTCAGATCTTGCTCCCGACAGACCAGCTGAAGCATTTCTAGAATTAAAGAAAGTAGCTTATTCTAGTCAGTATGCAGTTGATTTATTTGATAGTGCGGCTACGACTACAGTAACAACTGCTACTAGAATAGAAGTAGTAAGAGATGTAGATAGTTCCAACAGTTGTCACGATACTAATTTTGGGTGGCCATCTGCTGGAACCTTACCTGGATCAACTGGTTACACTAAGAGATGTAATAATCAAACTGCAACAGATCCAGATCATGATGATGATGTAATGCCTAATGTAGGCACTAAGATTTTCGCTATTAGTTCAGGTACAACAGGTACTGCTTCAGATGCTAATGATACTGCTTGGGATTCTACAGTTAGAGATGTAGGAAATAATATAGTTACTGATCGTTCGAATTTATTTTTTAGAATAACCAATACAGGCCAACCAATTGCTCAAGGTAATGATGCCACCCCTGAATATTATTCAAGATACACAACAACTCACGACATGTTATATGGTGGTGCAGGTTGGAAAGTAGGTGATTATTTTTATGTTTGGCTGAAGAATGCTAGATATACAGTCACCATAAAACAAATAAGTACCTCCAAGATTCAATGTAACTTAGGTAATGTACGACCTGAACCTACTTCATTTGATAGTAAAACAGTTGTTACTGCTGAAAGTATTTTAGGTGCTCTCCGATCTGAGATTGTAGCTACAGGGAACTTTGCTGATGCAGATGTTCAACAGATAGGTAATGGTTTATATATAACTAAATCATCTTCTTTTAATGTAGCTACACCTGTAAATGACTTACTCAATGTCTTCACAAATTCTGTAAAAGATATAGAGGATTTACCTAGCCAATGTAAAAATGGTTATATTGTTAGAATTGCTAATAGTGTAGCTGAGGAAGATGATTACTATGTTAAATTTATAGGATCAAACGGTAAAGATGGTGAAGGTGTATGGGAAGAATGTGCAGAACCTGGTAGAAAAATTGCTTTTGATCCTGCAACTATGCCTGTTAATTTAGTCAGATTATCGAATGGTACTTTTTGGTTAACTCAATTAAACGGTAGTACTGGAACTGATATTCCAGGAACCGCGCCAATAACAATACCTACTTCAACTATCAATGCGGGAACCGGAGTTATAACTATCAGCAACCATGGATTATCTACTAATGATGAGGTTATATATGTTTCTGGCAGCGGAACTGGTTGGCAAATTCAAGGTGATAGTTGGTTTTTAGCAGATGGTTTTAAGTTACACATAACAAAAGTTGATGATAATACTTTTAAAGTAGGTAAAACTCAAGGTGCAACAGAAACGTTTGCTAGTACAGGTAACAATAGTCAGTATATCCAGACTAATTTAGTAGATTATACTGCTTCAAGTTGGGACAACTGTCTTGTAGGTGATGATGTTACAGTACAAGAACCATCCTTTATAGGAAAGGGTATTAATAAGATGCTCTTCTTTAGGAATAGAATGGTCATGCTTAGTGATGAAAATGTCATTATGTCAAGACCTGGTTCGTTCTTTAATTTCTGGCCTAAAACTGCTGTAACATATACATCAACTGATAACATTGATATATCTTGTAGCTCTGAATTTCCTGCTATTATATATGATGGCATACAAGTAAATACAGGACTATTATTATTTACAAATAATCAACAGTTTATGTTAACTACTGACTCTGATGTTCTTAGTCCTAATACAGCAAAGATCAACTCTTTATGTACATACAATTTTAACTCTAAAACTAACCCCATTTCTATGGGTACTACTGTAGCTTTCTTAGATAATGGTGGTAAGTTTTCAAGATTCTTTGAAATTAGTGCTGTACAAAGAGAAGGCCAACCTGAAGTATTAGAACAAAGTAAAGCAGTTTCAAGATCTTTCCCTAAAGATATAGATATCGTTGCCAATTCCCGAGAAAATTCTATTGTATTGTTTGCTAAATCAGGTGATTCAAAAGTATATGGGTACCGATATTTTTCTGGTGTTGAGAAAAGGGTGCAACAAGCTTGGTTCCAATGGGAATTAAGTGGAGATATACAACATATGGCTATGCTAGATGATGCATTATATGTAGCTATAAGGAACAGAGGTGTAGATGTACTTCAAAAATTTAGCCTAAAAATTGATGATGAATCTAATACTTGGGTTGATGATCGAGGTACATTAACTGATGATTCTGACGATCTTACACATAGAATACATTTAGATAATGCTTATGTTGTAAGTTCCGCCAATCTTCTATACGACAGCAATAGTAATCTTACAGCTTTTGTTATACCAAATTCTGCCTTTAAAAAAACAATTACTGATGCTGGTACAGCACCAACATACTCCAGGAGTAGCGGTTCAAGTATTGTAACTATTACATATACAAATCACGGATTTAAAGTCGGTCAAATAATTCATGTAGAGTATATAAGCGGTTCCCTCAATCTTAATGCAGAAAACACTCCTGCAAAAAACGCGACTATACTCACTGCTTCTGACAATAGTTTTACAATAGACTCACAAGGAACGTCTACTACCAGTGGGGAAGCTACCCTTCAAGCTCTGTCCGCTGTTATGATTGTAGCTACTGGCGATGATAAAAAATTCGACGGTTACACTCAGAGAACTAGAATTCAAGATTCTAGTGGTTCAACTTTAGTTCTGATGAATGGTAATTGGAAGACATATGAAAGTGGTGGTTCAACTATAACCCCAACAAATAGTATAATCTTTGGTTATTTATTTGATATGGAAGTAGGTTTTCCTACTATCTATAAACAAGATAGGGTAGGAGAGACTTCATATAAAGCTGATGTACATAGTTCATTGATACTACATAGAGTTAAATTAAGTTTAGGTCCATCAAGTGTATTTGATATTATTGCTAAAAAGACAAATAAGGATACATATACAGAATCCTTTGCAGGACTTGACCCAGATGAAGTAGTAACTGACAGACCAGTTATCCTACCTGATCAGAAGGTAACTATACCATTATATGAAAAAAATATAAATTTAGAATTATCTATGAAATCCACACATGCCTCTCCTGCGACACTATATTCGTTGACGTGGGAAGGGGACTACACAGATGCTTACTACCAACGTGTCTAAATACATTCACCCAATTACATTGGAGGCTGCTGAAGAAGTGGCCTCTAATTTACGTCCAGATGACCATAGAGAACTCACTGAAGGTTGGGGTATAAACCCTATGCAGTTAGCTGCAATTGTCCAAGGTGGTGATTCAGTATGGTTTGAGGTGCCTAACGGCAAGACTGCCGGAATGGCCGGAGTAGATCCAGGTGGTATTATATGGATGTTATGCACACCCGCTATTCATGAATACCCAGTTACTTTTGCAAGAGAATCAAAGCGTTATGTTGAGAGTAGAACAGAACCTTTGTTATGGAATATCGTTGACAAACGAAATACAGTCCACTTAAAATTACTCAAATTTTTAGGGTTCAAATTTTTGAGAGAAATTTCTCACGGACCCAATCAATTGCCCTTTATAGAGTTTTGCCGTGTGCTTAGGAGCCGGAGCTAGAGCAGCTAATAAAGCTGCCATGAGACAATATAAGTATGATTTACAGGTCAGAGAACGCAAGCATATGAACAAGCTTGGCGTTTATAAGACCCAAATCAATGCTTATAAACAAAATATTGACGAGATCCATCAAGGTTTAGGTAGGACTTATACTGAAGCACAGACTAGATTAAACCGTGTTAAGGATCAAGCTTGGAAAAGAAACCAAGACTTTGCTATAAAATCTTTAGAAAACAGTGCTTATGGTAAAGCAATGGCTTCAGGTCAAACAGGTCGTTCTATCAAAAGAATGGGTGTTATGGAAGCTGCTGAAGTAGGTAGATTTTACTCCCGAACAAGCTCTGCTCTAACTGATGCCAATGAAGATTTCATGACTGGTGTTAGAACAGCTAGACGAAAAGCTAAAGCTGCACAACGTTCAGAGTTTTCTAATGTATATTTACAACCTCAAGCAGATATTGCACCACCTAGACCAGTACTGCAGAATGTTGGTCAAGCCATGTTTATGGATGCTCTTAGTATAGGAACATCCGCATTGAGTATATATACAGGTTTTGGAGGTAAATTCTAATGACTAGTTCACAACCTCAATTTGATTACGAAAGAGCGCCTGACATGACTGCTTTAATGAAGCAGCGTCAGGCTGAAGAACTTGCAGGCATGGAAGCTGCAGAACGGGCAGCCCGTCGTAATGATGAAATGCGAATTGAAAATGCCAAGCAATTCGATAAGATGATTACTGGCATTGGTAAGTTCTCAAAGGCAGCTGGAGAAGCATTAGAAAAGCATAGAGATGCTAGAGACCTTAAGTTAAGAAACCAAGCGCAATCTATCAAAGCAAGTACAGGTGCTACTTGGGGTGATATGGTTGCCCATAATAAAGCTTGGGAAGATGGAAGTAAAGAAGCTGGTTATTGGAATAGCTTAGCAGTTAAAGCTAGAGAACAAAACAACGAAACCCTTGCACATGAATTAGAAAACATGTCAGGGCATAAGGAAAGAATTCTAAAACAATTACTTTTAAAAAATGCTGCGATTAATTATAAAGATAATTTAAATAAAGCTAAGGAAACTTATGTAGCAACACTTGAAGATGGTACCACATTAAGTTATGGTCAAATTAAAACAGGTGATGACTGGGATGAATGGCTATTAAATTATAATAATGATCAAGGTTTTAATGATACTAGTTGGGCAAAAGCAGAATTTTTAGATCAGAATTTCTACCCTACATATAATCGTGCAGTAACACAAGCTAAAAGTGAATGGTCTCAAGGTGAAGCAACTAATCTTAAAACTGAAAGAGAACAAGGTTATTCTACTCAACTTGAATTAGCAGCTAAAACTGGTACTTTAGGTGAGACAGTTTATAATTTACTGCAAAGTGAAGGAGCATACTATCAAAAGGATGGTGCTGCTGGTGTTAGAATTCACATGAGAGATCAACTAGTTAGATTACTAGAAACAGGTGAAATAGATCCAGCTCAATTTGATTCATTATATGATTATAAATTTAAACGCCATGATGGTAAAGAAGTTGATTTAAGTAATTGGCAAGAATTCGATAGAGATAAAATCAATGAAGTTATACTTGATGCTCAAATAAAAGATTTAAACAATCTAAAAAAAGAAGAGCAAATAGCTAGTACTCGTTATGTATTTGATCTAAAGAATCAAATCAGACAAGAAGGTAGACGAGTTACTGAAAAGGAAGCACGTGACATTGAGCGAAATTTTAAAGACGCTTTTCCTGATCAAGTAGTACCACAATATATAAAAAACCTTAACACTAGAACACAAGAAGATAGGAATGATGATGATATTGTAGCTGATATGGAAGCTAAATTAGCTAGAGGAGAAGCTATTGGTGATCAATGGCAGCAAATTAGTGGTGATGATGCATTAAGAGAGAAATGGCAGAAAATAGCAAGTGATCCTGCAGGTCAAGGTTTAGATGTTACTTATACTGCTAGAGCACATAAGGATATTAAAGCAGTATTAAAAACTCAATTAGATGAAACGTCTGCACTTGCAACTGATTCTGAAGAATATCTATTAATGAATAGAAATGCTCAGGTTTTTTATGCTGATCAATATAGAGCAGCACCACATGATAACCCAGAAGAACGTCATCTATGGGCACTTGAACAAACTTTAAATACTATTAAAACTGACCCTAATCAATTTAATACAAGAGGTACGGTAACTGTTGAACAATCTGGCGCAGATAAAATCATTAAAGCTGAAGCTGATTTATTAGCAAATGCTGAAAAAGGTATAGATGTAACAACAACTCGTATTATAAATGGAACTGAAGCTGATTATAAATTATTAGAAAATTATGCTAGTGATCCTGTTAATAATAGAATGCCCCCTATTTACAGACAATTAGCAAGAAACCCTGCATTTCAAAAGCGAGGTATCACTGCTTGGGATATTGCAAACAATCAATATAAATCACAAACTGGTAAAGAACTTCCAATACCTAATTCTCAAAAGGTATTTAGGGGTAAATCTCCAATCGTTCAATATCTATTAAGTAGATACCCTACCTATAGGACTGTACGGCAAGCCGTGGTCCACGATAAAATGAATGGTGATTTTAGTAACCCTGAAACTCTGAATGAAGAATTGGTTACACAATAATTACTAAGGTAATTCTATGAGTATAAACTTAGAAGCAATAAATAGTCCTGAATTTAAAGCAGCTGCTGAACAAACAAAACAGTGGCTGGATACTGCTCAGCAAGCTGAAACAGAACAAGTTCAGAGAGAGGAAACAGATCAAGCAGAAACTGCCCAATTAGCTGCTGAACAAGAAGACCCACGAAATCAAGAACAGTGGGGATTAGATGGTGTCGTAAAAGAATTGCAATCATCATTCGTTGGAGGCTTACAAGATACTGCGTCTTCTGCTGTAACATTAGCAGAACGTGGTATTGATATGGCTACTGGTGAAATGCAGCAAGAGATGAGTGATGGTGGTAAATATACATCTGAATGGGATGATTGGTTTGTTGATGATTCCAATCCTATTGAAACCAAAACATGGTGGGGTGGACTCATACGTAGTGCTACTCACTTTGGATCAACTGCTGCCGGTATTGTTGTCGGAGCTAAAGCCCTAGGCGTTTCTGCTGTAGGTACTGGTATTGCAGCTGGTGTTAGTAAGCTCCCTGGTGGAGCTGCTGCCTTAAAAACTGGAGGAGCTTTCTTAGCTAATCAGTGGGGTAGAGCTGCTGCAGTTGGTGGAGCTACTGACTTAGTTTCTAAGTATTCACAAGATGCCAATGGTTTACAAATCCTAAGAGATAGATATGGTTTTATTGATACACCACTTACTACTAATGAGGATGACCATCCAATAGTAAAAACATTTAAGAATGTAGTAGAAGGTTTAGGTATTGGTACTGTAGCTGATGGTATGTTTTATGCTTTAGGTAAAGGCACTAAACAATTACCAGATATTGTATCCAAAACTAAAGCTAGAGCTAAAAGTGTTAAAGATCAAATCGTACAAAAAGCAAAAGTTGAATTAGCTGAAACACCTACAGAATTCAGAGGCCATAAGAATGAGCCAATAGCTGATCCATGGCAAGGAGCACCTACATCAACTGAATCTGCTTTTGAGGTAAGAGAATCACAGAAGAAAATTAGGCAAGACTTAGGTTCAGAAGAAGGATCACCAGGTTCTGTAACTACACCAGTTCAATTAGAAGTTGCTGCAAGAACAAATGGTTTAAGTGAAGAGGTTGTTACTGAAGTTTATAAAGAACTAAGTAGTGATGCTAGGTTCCAAGCAGAAGTAGATGCTGTCAAACAAGCTGGCTCTACCATGAAAGAAGAGTGGGGTGATGCAATTGAACAATGGCAACGCACTGGACTAGGTAGAGAAGCATCAGATTTGTCTCCAGAAGAGTATCTAGCTGAGTATTTTGAAGGTGCTCATAGGTATTTTGAGGATACACCCGATGAAATGGTAGCTTGGAGTGCTAAGAATATAGTAGCTGGTGACTTACTTGTTGGATCTTTATTACGTGAGATACGTGATTTAGGTATTTCAGGTAGAGAATTAGCTGATTTAACAGATCTTGGTAGTGTTGATGGACCTGCTAAAGCATTATTTGATAAACTTATTACAACTTTAACTGAAGTAAAACGTGCAAAAATACTTCAATCAGAAGATTATGTAAATGCAGGAGCTGGTAAAACTGCAAGAGGTGCAAAAGGAGCACATAAGAAACTACTAAATGAGAGATTAGAAGCAGAAGTTGGTGAATCAATTGAAGGATTTAGGTTAGCATTACAAGTTGCTGGTGAATCTGATAACGATGATCTTTTTAAAGCTATATTTGAAACAGTATCAATGAGTAATGATATACATAATCTTACTGATTTTGATAACTGGGTAAGGACTAAACTTAAAGGAGGAGACTTCAAAGGTAAAGCTAACCAAAGTGTGCTAATTAAAGAGCTTCAAGGTGTTATGGTAAATAGCATCCTAAGCGGCCCTAAGACCCCTGCACGGGCAATTATGGGTACATCTACAGCAACCTTCCTTAGACCTATCTCACAGACCGTAGGGGCGGCAATGAGGCTACCATTCACTGGTGACACTGCTACCCTAAGAGCTAGTATGGCTTCTGTTAATGCTATGAGGCAGTCAATCCCTGAAGCATGGCAGTTATTTAAAACAAGACTTAACTCATATTGGGCTGGAGATATTGCTACTGTTAGATCACGTTACTCTGAATATACTAGAGGTGATGAACAGTGGGATATGATGGGACATTGGGTAGAGAATAGTGGTAAAGCTACAGCTGGTGATAAGGCTATGTCAAGACAACTTAACAACAATAAGTTCCTTACATACTCACCTAAGATCATGGCTGCTACTGATGATACCTTTGGGTATATATTAAGTAGAGCAAGAGCTAAAGAGAAGGCAGTACGTGAAGCTTTAGAGAATGGTAGTAAAGGTGATTGGACAGAGATTAATCCAAACGTTTTACAAGATGCTGAGAACAGATTCTTAGCAGGAATGACTGATGCTAATGGAAATATAATAGATGATTCAGTTAACTTTGCTAAACGTGAAGTTACATTAACTGAAGATCTTTCAGGTTTTGCTAAAGGACTTAACAAAGTATTTGAAGCTACACCATGGGCTAAACCCTTCTTCCTATTTGCAAGGACGGGTGTCAATGGTTTAACACTTACAGCTAAGCATACACCTGGTTTTAACTTCTTAGTTAAAGAATTTAACGATATCGCTAGAGCTACACCTGATACAATAGCTGATGTTGCTAAGTATGGTATTAATAGTGCTGAAGATTTAGCAAATGCTAAAGCATTGCAACAAGGTAGATTAGCTATAGGTTCTGCTGTTATCACTATGGGATCTGCTCATTTCATGGACGGTAATCTAACAGGTAATGGGCCTACAGATAGACAGAAACGTCAAGTATGGATAGATGCAGGTTGGCAACCTAGGAGTATTAAAATAGGTGGGGTATGGGTTGGTTATGATTCTATGGAACCATTCAACCAAGTACTCTCAACTATTGCTGACATTGGAGATCATAGCCAATTAATGGGTGAAGAGTGGACACAAGATAACTTCCAAAAATTATCTTTAATGCTAGCTTCTTCAGTTGCAAGTAAAACTTATTTACAAGGTTTACAGCAATTTGTAGATTTATTTAGTGGACAACCTGGAAAACAAAATAGAATTATAGGATCTTTACTTAATAATACCTTACCACTTGCTGGTTTAAGGAATGATATAGGTAAAGTGATTAATCCACATATGAAAGAGTTAGGTTCTAGTGTTGGTGATTCAGTACGTAATAGAAACTTAATTAGTGAGTATGCATCAGGTGAACCATTACCTACTAAGTATGATATGCTTAATGGTAAACCAGTGAAGGATCATGATTTTGTTACGAGAATGTGGAATATGTTTAGTCCCATATCTCTTAACTTAGATCAAAGTCCTGGTAGGAAACTACTCTTTGAAAGCGGATATGACTTAAGAATATCTACATATTATGGTCCTGATGGCACTGATCTAACACAGTCTCCAAGACTTAGATCTCTATATCAGAAAGCTATTGGTGATCAGAATATTGAACTTAAACTAGACAAACTAGCTAATGATCCAAAGATTCAAGCTTCGATAGCTCAGATGCAAGAGGATTTAAGAATGGGTTTAAGAGATCAAGATCCAATGAAATCTTATTACCATAATAGAGCTATTAAAAAAATCTTTACAAAAGCAAGGAAAATAGCTTGGGCTAAGTTAAAAGATAACGATGAAATAAAAAAACTAATTGATGCTGAAAGGACACGTAAATTAGCAGAGAAGCAAAGTTTACGTAAAACAGGTGGCATTAAAGAGATCCTATCAATTCCTAAATAATTATGTTAGAAAAAATTTATACTGGTAATGGATCTGAAACTAAATATGATCTTACCTTTAATTACCTCACAGATTCAGACATTAATGTTGGCACTAAAGCACAGGGAGCAGATCCTGATATATATACTACAGCAACACTAACTACAGATTACACTATCAGTAATAAAAAGGTTGTTTTTAATAGTGCTCCTGCTAATAATACATCTATTAGAATACGTAGAATTACTAAAGTCAAAGATCCTAGACATTTATTCCATGCTGGCTCTACTATAACAGCTGACTCATTGAACAAAAACTCTAGGCAAGTACTTTATGCATTAGAAGAAAGAGATCTTGGTGCAGATAATACTAGTGATCTTGCACTTGCCGTAGGTGCACATAATCATATTAGAGTTAATAGTGCTTCTAATTGGGAAATTGTTGATGGAGCAGTAGATGCTAATGCTTTAGGAGCTAACGCAGTAACAGCAGCTAAAGTCGCTGATAATGCTATTGAAAACTCTCATGTTGCAGATGATGCAATAGGTGTTCCAGAATTATCAGCTACTGGTACGCCGTCAAATTCCACCTTTCTAAGAGGTGATAACGCTTGGGCTCAACCATGGCACTATACACACCCAAACCACAGTGGTGAAGTTACTTCTACTGCAGATGGTGCTCAGGTTATTGCAGATAATGTAGTTGATGAAGATAATTTTAAAATTACTGGTGGTTCTAATGGTGACTATTTACAAAAACAGTCAGGTGCAGATGGAGGTTTCTCTTGGGTAACTAAGAAACCAATTGTACAAGCAATCTCAGTTACAAAAACTGATACTTGGACTACTTCTTCTGGTTCCCCCGCTGGTGTAACAGGATTAACGTTGACTATCCAACCAACTTCATCATCTAATAAAATACTTTTTATAGCGTGTCTGAGTGGAAGTAGTAATACAAGGTATGGAGCATATCGGGTGGTTAGAAATAAACCAAGTAGTGATACCGTTTTAATTCAAGGTGATGCAGCGAGCAATCGAACAAGAGCATTTGCTTCGACGGGACGCAACCCTGGAGCTAGTGATGATACTGCTGTAATAAATAATTTTAATTTTATAATGCTAGATTCTCCTGGGACAACTGATTCAACAGTATATGAAGTTCAGATTTGGGATGCAAATAACTCTGGCGGAGTGATTTATCTCAATAGAACGCATAACAACGGTGACGAAGATCACTTTATCCGTGGAGCATCAACATTAACAGCTTTGGAGATTACAGCATGAGTTTAGATCATGAAGCAATAAGAAAGGCATATCCAAATGCCGTAACCATTGATGATGGTACTGGAGCATTAGACTCTTCAGGTAATAAAATTACACTTGTACAATCAAATATAGATGCAGCACGTACTACATTAGATTCAGATGCTGCAAAAGTTAAATATAAATCAGATAGAGCTGCAGCTTTTGCTTCAATTGGAGATCAATTAGATATGCAATACTGGGACGCAGTTAATGGTACTACTACATGGAGAACTCATGTAGCTAAAGTTAAATCTGATAACCCTAAACCCACCTAGCCCCATAATAAATTAATGAAATTATGTCTCACGAATCTCGGACAGACCCTCCGACTTATCCTGAAATCCTAGATATACATGATGGAGCCTTTTCCGAATCAATTTGGGGTTCAGATGGGTTTAAAACAATTAAAGTATCAGGTCAATCAGATGTTATAGCTGATAATTATAAAGATAATTTAACTATTGCAGCTGGTTCAAATGTAACCCTTACAACTAATGCAGCAGGTGATACACTTACAATTGCTGCAAGTGGTGGTACTTATACAGCTGGTACAGGTTTACAATTAAGTGGAAATCAATTTTCAGTTACATCCTTAGCAGTTACAAATGTACATGAAGCAGCTAATCAAACAGCTCATTTAGCTCTTACTACACAAGAAGGTGATGTAGTTGTCAGAACTGATGAAAACAAATCATATGTAAAGAATGCTGGTACAGCTGGTAGTATGGCTGATTGGACACTACTACGTACTCCTACAGATGTTGTATTAAGTGTAGCTGGTAATACAGGTGCTGTTACAGCTAATCAAATAGCAGCAGCCGTAGAAGAAGCTACTGATTCTAATACTTTCACTGATGCGGATCACTTAAAGCTTAATGCTATTGAAGCTAATGCTACAGCAGATCAAACTGATGCTGAAATTAGAACTGCAGTAGGAAACGCATCTGATTCTAACATCTTCACAGATGCATTAAAATCTAAATTAGATGCTATAGAAGCTTCAGCTACTGCTGATCAAACAAATGAAGAGATACAAGATATTGTAGGTGGAATGGTTTCTGGTAATACTGAAAGTGGTATTACAGTAACTTATGAAGATAGTGATGGTACATTAGATTTTGTCGTCGCTAGTCAAACAGATCAGAACTTTACTAATGCAGATCATACTAAATTAGATAGTATTGAAGCTAGTGCTGATGTAACAGATGCTACAAATGTAGATGCTGCTGGTGCAGTAATGAACTCTGATGTAGATGCTAAAGGTGATATCCTTGCAGCTTCAGCAGATAACACCGTTACACGTTTAGCAATAGGAAGTAATGATCACGTACTTACAGCAGATAGTAGCACAGGAACAGGACTTAAATGGGCTGCAATACCACCTAGTGGAGAGGATAACCAAAACGCTTTTTCTACTGTTGCTGTATCAGGACAGGATAATGTTGCTGCTGATACAACTACAGATACACTTAACTTAGCTGGTGCTGGTAGTGTTACTATTACAACAAATGCTAGCTCTGATACTGTTACTATAACAGGCTCTAGTACTGATGCTACTAAAATGCCGTTGTCAGGTGGTACGTTTACTGGTGATATAACTATAAACGATAATGAAGAAATAAGAGTTGGTAGTGATAATGACCTAGTAATTGTCCATGATGGTTCAAATGGTTTTATAAAAGAAACCACTGGTAATCTAGATATAAGAGCTAAGAATACTAGTGGTGGTCTTGTAACTATATCAGATAGTGCTGGTGAAAATCTTATAAAAGCTACAGCTGGATCCTCAGTAGTACTGACTTATGATGGAACAGATAGAGTTACAACAACCAATGCTGGAGTAACTGTAGCAGGTACTTTAACTGCTACACTAGCTAATGATAGTATAGAAAATGCAATGGTAGCAGATGATGCTATTGGTATTGCTGAATTATCAGCAGGGGGCACGGCCTCTAGTTCCACTTACTTGCGTGGTGACAATACATGGCACTCTGTTCCTAGTGGTGGTGTAAGTAATATTGTAGAAGATACTACACCACAATTAGGTGGGGATTTGGATGCTAATGGTAATGATATAAAAATAGACGATGGTGATAAGTTAACTTTCGGCAACGATTCAGATGTTAACTTCTGGTTTGACAATGTTGGAAGTTTTTTTGTAATTAAAGCTCTGAATAGTTTTTCTATACGAGGTAGTGGCGATGATGAATTTATTAAAGGAACCCATAATGATTGCGTAAAGCTGTATTATAATGGATCAGAACGTCTTGAAACCCAAAGTGGCGGGATTCTGATTACAGGTACAACCACTTCAACTGCTTTTTCTGGAACTGGTACACTTCTAACAGCCTTAAATGCAACTAACATAGGTAGTGGTACAGTACCAACTGCAAGACTTGGTTCAGGCACTGCTGATAATACCTCTTTCTTACGAGGTGATAACACGTGGCAGACTATAGCAAGTGGTGGTTTAGGTAATGTTGTAGAAGATACAACGCCACAGTTAGGCGGTGATTTAGATGCGAATGGTAATGACATTGATATGGGTACAAATGTTATTACTGATGCAAAAGTAGGTGAATGGATAGCAGCAAAAACAAAAGTTGATGGAATAGCAGCTAATGCTAACAACTACTCTCACCCTAACCATACTGGTGATGTAACTTCTTCCGGTGATGGTGCCACAACTATTGCTGATGATGCGGTTACTTATGCAAAAATGCAGAATGTATCAGCAACTGATAGAATATTAGGTAGGGATTCATCTGGTGCTGGTATTGTAGAAGAGATAGCACCAGCAGCTCTACGTACAATGATTAACGTAGAAGATGGTGCTACAGCTGATCAATCTAATGCAGAGATTAAAACTGCGTATGAAGCGAATAGTGATACGAATGCTTTTACAGATGCAGACCATACCAAGTTAGATAGTATAGCTACTGGTGCAGAAGTTAACGTTCAGTCTGATTGGAATGCTTCTAGTGGTGATGCTCTAATATTAAACAAACCAACAATTCCATCTGCAGTAGGTGGTGCTTCAGGTGTAGCTTTTAATGATGATGTAAAAGCTAAATGGGGTACTGGAAACGACCTAGAAATATTTCACGATGGAAGTCATTCAAGAATTAAAGATGTTGGTACTGGTAAATTAATATTATCAGGAGATGAAATCAATCTCAATAATGAAGCCAGTAGTGCATATATGTTAAGGGCTAGAGAAGATTTGGGCGTTGAACTATATTTCAATAATAATATACGTATTGAAACCACTTCTGCAGGAGCTACGATAACAGGAGTTCTAACTGCTGATTTAGCAGATAACTCTATCGATTCTGAGCACTATGTTGATGGTTCTGTTGATAAAGTACATTTAGCAGCTGATGTTATAGATGCAACAAAAATTGCTGATAATGCAATTGATTCAGAGCATTATGTTGATGGTTCTATTGATACAGCACATATAGCTGCTGATGCAATAACAAATGCTAAGATAGCTAATGACTCTATTGATTCTGAACATTATGTAGACGCATCTATTGATACAGCACATATTGCTAACTTAGCTGTAACTGGAGCTAAGATAGCTAATATGACTATCGATACTGCTCAGATTACAAACAATGCAATAACTACAGATAGAATTTATGATCTTAATGTAACTACTGCTAAGATAGCAGCTGATGCTATAACTGGAGCTAAAATAGCTGACGATGCTGTTAATTCAGAGCACATTGCTAATGGTGCCTGCGGTGCCGATCAATTAGCTAGTAATTCTGTAGAAAATTCTAAAGTAGCTGACGATGCTATCGGTATAGCTGAACTCTCTGCAACTGGTACTGCTAGTTCAAGTGTATTCCTACGTGGTGATAATACGTGGGCTGCTGCTGGTGGTGCGTCTACTGGTGAAAGTTATGTATATTCAGATGAACAAGGTACACTATCAGATACTGGATCTAATACCTATGCAGGTTATAAATCAGGTGAAAGTTTAACTACTGGTTCAGAAAGGAATACTTTTTATGGACAATGGAGTGGTAATAAGACTACATCAGGAATAAGAAATACATGTATTGGTCAATATGCAGGTTACAATGTAACCACAGGTGATGAGAATGTCCTTATTGGAGATGTAGCTGCATATACTCTTACGCATCAGGATGGTGTAGTCGCTGTTGGTTGTCGATCCTTACAAAATAATACAGCTACCCATATGACGGCAGTTGGTTACTATTCACTTTATTCAAATGTAGCTGGTGCTTATAACGTTGCGTATGGTGCTGAAGCGTTAAGAGATAACACAACTGGAGCACATAACACAGCCGTTGGTTATAGAGCTTTATACGAAAATACTACTGCAAGTTCTAATACAGGTATCGGTGAATATGCTTTAAGAAATAATACGACAGGGTATAATCATGTAGCAGTTGGTTACCGAGCTTTATATAGTAATACTACATCAATAGCTAATGCGGCTCTTGGTAGCTCTGCTTTGTATACGGTTACGACAGGAGCAGGTAACAATGCCTTTGGTTATTATGCATTATATGCATCTAATGCTAGTTATGGTACTGCTATGGGACATGGTGCTGGTAGTGCTGTAACGTCAGGAAATAGTAATACTTGTTTTGGTTATTCAGCAGGAAATACTATCACTACGGGTGCTAATAATACATGTATTGGACAAAGTGCTCAAGCAAGTTCTGCAACAGTTTCTAATGAGATAACTTTAGGTAGTACAAGTGTTACTAAGTTCCGTATCCCAGGAATTAACTTTACCATTAAGGATACCACAGCCACTGAAGATTATGTTTTAACTGTTGATTCAAACGGTGAAGCTGGATGGGAAGCAGCAGGTGGTGGAACATCTACTGGTGAAACATATGTAAAATTATACTCTGCTGATGGAACTGCTAATAGTAGTGGAGGTACAACTTCTGGAGGTTCTCAATCTGGAACTAAAGGAAATGAGTCTACTTATTTTGGATACCAAGCTGGTAAAAGTGTTACTGATGGAGGTGCTAATACATTAATTGGTGGTAAGTGTGGTGAAACCCTAACTAGCGGAAGCTCTAATACAGCAATAGGGCAAGATTGTTTAAAAAGTAATTCTACACACGGTAGCTGTACTGCTGTTGGTAAGGAGGCCTTACAGGTCAGTACACAAAACGGTTTGACTGCTGTTGGTTATAGAGCTCTGAAATCAAATACGACAGGTTCAGGTAATACAGCTGTTGGTTGGTCAGCAGGAAAAGACGTTACAACAGCTACGGATATAACAGCTGTTGGTTATAACTGCCTATCGTCTGGAACGGGCGCTACTGGTACTACAGGTATGGGTTATAACTGTTTATCCCTTGTAACTAGTGGTAGTACTAATACTGCTGTTGGTTACTCTTCAATGTATTTTAGTACCTCAGCTTATGGTAATGCATGTTTTGGATATTTTGCTGGTTACGCAAATACAACAGGTGGTTATAATTGTAATATAGGTTGGGGAGCTGGTCTACAGAATAGCACAGGTGGAAGTAATACTCTAGTAGGAACTAAAGCTGGTTATGGAGAAGGTGGAGCAACTACAGGAAGTGATAACGTAGCGGTTGGTAGAGATGCTTTAGTTTCACGTACTAGTACTGCTAATAATGTAGCACTTGGTAGAAGTGCCTTATATAGCTTAACAGCCACTGATGGTCAAACCGCAGTTGGATACCAATCATTGTATAGTAATGTAAGTGGTAGCCAAAATTGTGCTGTTGGATATAAATCAGCTTATTCTCTTACTGCTGGTGATTCAACTGCTGTTGGTTGGGGAGCACTACAAGAATGTACCAGTGGTACAGCAAATACATGTATAGGTAATAATGCTGGTTCAGATCTTACAACAGGAGCTAATAATGTATTTATAGGCAATAGAGCTGATCAAACAGCTACAACTGCTAGTAATTGCATTGTTATCGGTAGTTGGGCTGAACTCAGTTCCAATACTGCTACTAATGAAATTGTATTAGGTACAAGTAGTAGTGATGATTTACGTTGTAATGATCAATCGATTTCAGCATTATCAGATGCAAGAGATAAAACAGATATAATAGATTTACCAACTGGATTAGATTTTGTTAATTCACTTCGTCCTGTTAAATTCAAATGGGACACAAGACAAGGTAATATAAAAGATGGTAGGTATGCAGCTGGATTCTTAGCACAAGATTTACAAGTCGCAGAAAAAGCTGCAGGTAGTACAGATTACACACGTTTAGTATCAACTAAAAACTTAGAAAAATTAGAAGCTAAGTATGGGAATTTAATTCCTATCTTAGTACAAGCTGTCAAAGAACTTTCAGCAAAAGTAAACACCCTAGAAAACACCCTTAACAATGGATAACTTAGAAACAAGATTCAACGAATTAGTACAAGAGCGCAATCAACTTGTTACACGCTTTAATGAAATTGAAGGAGCTTTAAAAGAACTCCAGCGACTGGCAGCACCAGTTGAAGAAACAACAACCGAAACTGAGGAAGAAACCAATGGCTGAACGTACATCAGATGAAGTAGCAAAAATATTTGCTAATGCTGGAGATAGCGTAAATCTTATCAATAATGGTAAACCATCTGATATGTCTACTGATGAATGGAAAGCTACTGTTAAGCGTAATTGGCAGCATCTAGAAATCATCAAAGCTTACAAAAAGGAAGATACTACTACATCAATCTGGACTAATGAAAACTTCACTGCAATAGATGCAGCGATTACTGCAGGTAAAGATATCCAAGCATAATGCCTGGAATACAGGTACCTATACCGAATATCCCTAATCCACCTAACACCCCTAGGATGACTCTGAAGGTGCCTGTAAGTCGTGTACCGTCATACAAGCCATTAGTGATACCTCCGACTGATCTGGAGGCTCCTGAGGGTGTGCAGGCGGAAGAAACGGAGAAGGAAGCTCCTGCAGCTCCAGAAGTTCGTAAATTAGACATACCTATCATTAATATTGAAATGCCAGTACCTTCTCCTGAAGTACTGGTTACAGCTGTTACAACGGCTGTTATAGCTGTAGCAACCACCACTGTAGCTCAAACATTCTTTGAACCAATTCAAAAACACGTTAAAA
>VTLG01009773.1_pt1 | contig 19412 bp, 26 predicted proteins | sample 4694571 | NCBI WGS metagenome assembly VTLG01 (sample SAMN12604809, study PRJNA352737) | marine metagenome | biome: ENVO:00000447; feature: ENVO:00000209|ENVO:00000569|ENVO:01000036; material: ENVO:00002151; isolation source: viral sequences binned using virsorter ...
ATGGGTTTGTGGGGACTACGGTTGTCTATAAATTGTAGCAAAATCTGTTACGAGGGTCTCTAATTTTTTTTAGATCAGGAAATGCTTACGTAAGGATATATATACGGGAAGCTACTGTGTCTTTATGCCTTGGGCAAAAAACAAGAGCAAACCCAAATCGTATTTGATCACACCAGGTCGTGATGAGACAAGGAACGAGTTATGGGATGAGCTTAATGAGATATGCAAGAAGAATGAGAGCACCTATGCTGATGAGATCTGGGATGCAATATGGATGCATGTAGAGAGGAGTAAGAGGAATGGCTAAGGGGAGATTGAATAGGAAGTATACGTTAGCAGATAGACAGGCAGCATTTAGGTTGTATTTGAAGGGTTTTAACACAAGAGATGTTGCTAAGGAGTTGAACAAGGAGGGATCTTTTGATCCGCCTATGGCGCACACTACAGTGGACAGATGGGCTAAGAAATATGGCTGGGACGAGGAGCGTAGCACGTTGGAGCACGAAGTTATGACAGAGACTATGGCAGATGCTAAGCTTGACATGAAGAACATGATTGGAGAGGTGGAAGAAGTACGCCAGGAGTTTTTGGATCGTATGCGAAACAAACATGGTGCAGATATTAGGGCGCACGAGTTTGCAACATTGACAAAGATGCAGGAGCAGTGGGTTGAGAATGAGAAGGAGAAGGAGGAGTTGATCAACCATGTTACAGAGTGTATTAAGAAGGCGTTAGATGACACAATAGAGGACAACATGCTACGGCAGAATTTTTTGTTGCGCTACATTAAGCTACTGAGGGGTGAAGAATGAAGAGTAAGAGGGCGTATACTATGAGTGGTAGAAAGCGCAACAGAGGTTGGAAGCGTAAGATACAGTTGCTTAAAGTTTTGAATAAGTTTAGGAAGGTTGCAAAGTGACGGCGGACGAGGTACAGAACTATGGGAAGCGTTATGGGCGAACCTGGACTAATGAGGATCTAAAAAAGACGGTACGTAAGGTTGAGGTATTGAATTTTGCAAAGCGCAAGAAGGCAGGTTTGAAGGATGATGTTTATGATCTTGATGTTTGGGGTCCAACGGGCGATCATGAGATGAAGGCATTTTTGACAGGATACTATGGAGCATTGGATGATCTTCACAAGTGGGTTATGGGTAGATACGAGGAGGAAGATGGCCAATAGTTTACATGCTTGGGTAGTTCAGTTAAATGAGTTAATTGATCATGCTATTAAGATCCGTAATGAGAATGTTATGGAGTATAAGGATAAAGAGTTAGAGGCTTTTGAGATGGGTTTGAATATATTTACGTTATTGATGAAGGAGATGTTAAAGGACATGTTAGATGAGAGTACGTATGAGGAGATAGATGACTGATTATTGGCGTTGTAAGGTTTGTGGTTATCCTATGACAACTAAGGATTATGAGTTGAATGGCGGTTATTGCCAGGAGTGTAGGAATGAGTAAGGAATTTATGTTAGTTGAGTGTGTGGCGTGCAATGAGCCAGCATTTTGGCTAGATGAAGATGGTGAGTTTTTTTGTGATCTTTGCAAGCAGGAGTTATCTAATGAGTGATTTTACGATTGCACTTTTTATAGGATTATCATTTATAGCTGGTTTTTGGACAGGAGTAGATTGGTATAAGAAGCAGATAATGGGGGAAGATGCACAAACGCCACGCAGCGAGTAATTTGTATAATTTGACTATGTGTGGTTATGAGTGCACAAGTTCGGAGTATCACAAAATGCGAGGCCGCAAGGCGGCCAATATTAACTGTGCTCATTGCCTTCGTGCGTTGAAAAAGGAGGTGCTTCGTGGATAAGGTGAAGTGCAGCATGTGTGACAACATGGGTTTGCGCCAGTTTTGTTATGAGCACAAGAGATACCATGTGCATGGAAAGGTGCATATAGAAACTGAATACAAGGGCATGAATGAGTGGTTGCTATGTAATGCTTGTGCGGAGAGAGAACGATGAGTATAACGGAATATGGTTATGATGATACAGAAAGATGTCCTGGTTGCGACAGGGAGTTGATAGAGATGTGTTGTATAGAATGTGGAGAGTGTTACGGATGAAGTGGAGGTTTAGTTGTTATGTATGTGGGCACAGGTATGAGTTACAGCACAGGCAGACGCACAAGGCACAATTTTACGGTGGTAAGAAGGAAGGGCGACCTATGATGGATTGTCCTAATTGTGAGATGAATGATTGTGAGACATTGTTAGTAGGAGAGATGATCGGTGGTCGTACATAAGTATAGAAACGAAACAAGGTGGACGTTGTGTGGTCGATATGCAGGTACAGTTGAGGGTAGTATGAATATTGTTGCGTCAGATGTGGAGTATGAAGTAACTTGCAAGTCTTGTAAGAGTATTGCAATGGGTCGAGTATGTGGTAAATGGGTAGGTGAGGTTGGTGACAGGAAGTGAGCTTCGATATGGCAGTTTGTTTAGTGGTATTGGGGGTATTGATCTTGGGATGGACCTTGCAGGTTTTGAGTGTGCGTGGCAGGTTGAGATAGATGACTACTGTCGAGAGGTACTTGAAGCGCATTGGCCGAATACAAAAAGATATAGCGACATCTACAAAGTTAAAGGAACAGAAGTCGAGCCAGTTGACATTTTATGCGGAGGATTCCCCTGTCAACCAGTCTCCCTTGCAGGAAAACGTGGTGGAGTTGATGATGAAAGGTGGCTCTGGGACGAGTTCTACAGACTCATTTGCGAAATTAGACCAAGATGGGTCGTGGCTGAAAATGTCCCAGGACTCTTATCAGCAAACTCTGGACGGGCGTTTGCAGGAGTACTCAGGGACTTGGCCGAAGGCGGGTATGATGTTGTCTGGGACGTGTATCCAGCGGGAGGACCAGGTGGCGTTGGTGCGCCGCACAAAAGGACAAGAGTCTTTATCGTTGCTAAATTGGCCGACACCAAGGGTAAGCGACACGGAAGGCGGACTGGTAAAAAACGTAGAATTACGAAACGGGAGCTTCAGCAGGAAAAACAAGGACGGAGTAAGGTGGGGCGTGAAGTTAAAGGACGCAGTGAATCACATAGAAGAAAGAACACTAAAGTGGCCGACACCGACAGTAGCGGACAGCAAAGTGTACGCAAAGGAGAGCCAGTTCAAGAGGATAGGAAGGGGGTTAAACACAGAAGTGGTGATGCAAGAGATGTGGCCGACTCCAAACGCTTCAGATCACAGAGACCGAGGAAATCTGTCAAATCCGTCAATTCAAAGAAGAAAAGAAATAGGGAAACAGTTGAATTTGTCAATGGTAGTTTCCAAAACCAGTGGACAGTTGAACCCAACGTGGGTCGAGTGGCTGATGGGATTTCCAATAGGGTGGACAGGCTCAAAGCACTTGGGAACGCAGTCGTCCCCCAAGTCGCCTACAAAGTAGCGAGGATGATACATGAGTATACAGAAAAAGAGAAATGAAATAAGCAGGTTGTTGCGCATGTCTAATAGGCATAGGAACGTAATGCGTTGGAGTGAGCATGAGACTATAGAGCATGTAAGTAGGAAGTTTGAGATTTGTTTTCAGTTAAAGAAGTGGGGTCGTGAGTTCTATACAGAGGCGATCTTTGAGCCTAGTGGATTGAGAGCTGATGTGATCGATGCTGACGAGGGTGTTGTTTATGAGGTGTATCAGACAGAGAGTATGGAGAGTTTGAAGAAGAAGGCATTGCTTTATCCTTTAGAGGTTAGGTTTGTAGATGCGAATGCAGTTCCTTTTACGGAGGAAATGTTGTTGTGATCCGCATAATGCGAGAAGGTGTTGTAGTTTTTGAAAGTGATGATTTGTATAAGATTGCAGATTGGTTGTATTATGAGGATAAAGAAGTTAAAATGCTTGAAGTAAGAGCTAATAGAAAAGCTTATGATGAAGCTAAGATGATTAAGAAATAATGTACAAAGCAGATAACAAAGACATAACCAGGCTTGTTGCTAATGCACTTGACCTTGCTGCAGAGAAACCGTTGTCTATGGGTGAGTTTGCAGAATCTATATTGCAGAGTTATATGGATCATGAACCTACTGACTTTGTGCCGCTTGGTGACATGCATAGAGAGTGGGAAGAGTTGTTCAATAAAGGAACACACACAGCGATTATGTGTGCTAGAGGTCACTTAAAGACAAGTTGGAGTCTTGCGGTATTAGCGTATCACATGGCTACGTTTAAAAACTTTAGAGCATTGTATATTTCAGCGACATTGGAACAGGCATGGGATAAGTTAGAACAGTTTGAGGAATTGTGTAAACGTTCATGGAGGCTTGAAGGATATGTTAAGTCTACAGATGACAGGAAAGCAGTATGGCGTAAAGGAGCTAAGTATTTCAACAACGGATCAAGAGTTCATGGTGCAAGTATTGGTAAAGCACTAGAAGGTCCGCACGTTCACATGATTATTCTGGATGATATACTTCAGGAGTTTCCAAATCTTACAGATGAGAAGGTTATACATTACATCCGTAGAGTTGTGATGCCAATGAGACTTCCTAATGCTAAGATGTTATTGATAGGAACGCAGAAGAGGGTTGGTGATGCTACAGATTGGGTAGAGCAAAACAAGATGTGGGGCACAGTAAGACATCCTGCATTACTTCAGGACGACACACCAAGGTGGCCTGAGTATTGGTCATACGAAAGATTGATGGATGAGAAACAAACTATGGGATCTCGTGCGTTTGAGTCTGAGTATATGTTAAATCCATTAGATCCTGAATCTGCGGTTATACCTTATGAGATTCTTAATGCTTGTTTAGACAAAGGATTGGAGATGGGGCCAGCACCAGATAATGATGAGTGGGACACTTACATGGGTGTTGACCTTGCAGTAGGTATGGATAGTAAGAATGACGAGACGGCTTATGTGATAATTGGGTTTCACAAACCTACACAAGAACGCAGAGTTTTGTATTCATGGTCAGGTAAAGTGTATGCTAAGGGTCAGGGTTGGTTAGAGGCTCAGGTAGTTAGTATGAAAGAACTTGCTAATAGATTTAATCCTACTAAAATTATGGTAGAGTCTAATGGTTATCAGAGGTTGGTTGTACATGCTGCTGCAGATTTAGCAGGACTTCCAGTAGTAGGTCACAACACAGGAAGAGAGAAACACAGGCATGATGTGGGCATTCCACTTATAGCACTTAAGATGGAACAAGAAAAATACACTATACCTTGGAATAAAGAGGCTACAGAGAACAGCAGACCAGGAACACGTAAGTTAGTAGATGGATTAAGCCGATTGATTTACGGTAAAAATGGAAGATTGGAGGGTCACACACCTGATGCAGTTATGGCGTTATGGATGTGCGAGTTAGCGATTCACGAGGATCACAAACGAAAGCTTAACTATACAAAGTGGGATTACTTTGCATAAGTATATATACACACTTTAGATAATCAAATATGAGTTTAACACAAAGTGAGTTAAAAGGGTTATTTAGTTCGGCAACAAATGAATGGTACACGCCTCAGGATTTTTTTAATAAATTAGACAAAACATATAATTTTACATTAGATCCTTGTTGCACACACGAGTCAGCCAAGTGTAAGACATATTACACACAAGAAGATAATGGATTATCAAAGTCTTGGGAAGGTCATACGGTTTTTATGAATCCGCCTTATGGCAGGGAAATTAAAGATTGGATTAAGAAAGCATACAATGAAGGTCAAAAATTTAATACGACTGTGGTATGTTTGATACCAGCTAGGACAGATACAAAGTATTGGCATGATTATTGTATGAAGGCAAATCAAATTAAGTTTGTGAGAGGCAGGTTAAAGTTTGGTGATGGCACAGGTAGTGCACCTTTTCCATCTGCTGTTGTAGTTTTTAGTAGAGAAGTAATGCCTTTTGGAGTTGTAGTTACTGGAATAAACAGATAAGTATAAATATGCGTATATATACTGTCGTTCCCAGCGAGATATGGATAAAGCACGTCTGGAACTTTTTGGAATTACATCAGAAACAAAGAAGAAAGTGCAGATTATAGCTAAGTCAAAAAACATAAGTACAGCTACATTATTAGAGCCAGTATTGAGAAAATACATTGACGAACCTAAAAATAAACAGATCATATATAGGCATGGTATGAGGCAATGAGTTATTCTATACCTGGCGGAGTAAAGAAAGAAGCTTTACAAGGCAAGAAACTATATCAGAAATTTAAGTATGGTGGAGGTAAAGTAACTGCTAAAATTAATTCTATGCTAATTAACAAAGGCGAAGTTAGTCATCCTATTGCAATTAAGATACACACATATTACAGAAGGCACGAGACTGTAGATCCACAGGGTAAGAATTTTGACAATAAAAAAAGACCTAGTAAGGGATATATAATGTGGAAGCGCATGGGTGGTGACTCAGGTCAAGCATGGTCTCGGAAGTTAAAAAGAACTATAGATTCCGTAAACAAACAAAAACTTAAAAACATTAACATGGGGTTAGATAAGATTAAACGTGGGCTTACTCGATAGATTCCGTAGCAAACCTGCTCCCGTAAGGAAGTCAGGAATAGAAGATTTTTTAGATAAGAATATGATGAAAGATGCAAGGACTCCAGTGTATTCTGGTGTTAGCACAGATCTTGCATACAAAGAGGCAATACTACCTCCAGTAGATCAGAACTATTTAGAGATACTAGCAGATAGATATTCACACTTACGAACTGTAGTAACTAGAATAGCAAGTCAAGCAGTAGCTAAAGAGTGGGAGTTTATAGAATTAGGAACAGGGGATCCAGAAGAAAAAGCAGCAGTTAATAGAGTATTACGTGATCCTACTAATGGAAATGCAGACATAACGGGCATGGAGTTTTTTAAGGCAGTAATAAGGCAACTTGAGATCTTTGATGATTGTTGGGTTAGTGTTGTTTATGATCGAGTTTTAGATAATGACGGAGAGACTACAGGTAAGATAGTCAAGGAGCTTTGGGTAGAGGATGCAAAGCACATGCGATTCTACGTTGATGGTTTTGGTAAGTTTTTGGAAGATAAGATGTTTGATCCACTTACTAGAGAATTTATGTCAGGAACACACAACAAAGACACTGGCACTAAGTTAGTTCCAATGGCTTATTTTTATGATGTGGATGGTGAGCAGATACCATTTGCACGGGATGAAATCATCCATTTTAACAAGTACAGTTCTACAGCTAGACTCTATGGTCAATCACCAATTATCGGCCTTTCTAAGAAAATAGAGACAGCCCTAGCTATAGAATCTTTACAAAATAAAGTCTATCGCTTGGAAAGGCCACCCAAAGGATTCTTAGATATTCCAGGACACAATGAGGAATCACTTAACAGGTTAGGAGAATACATAGCAGAAGAAACAAGACGCAATCCTAATTTTATTCCAATTATAAGTAGTCAGGAAGGATCTAATACAGCTAAGTTTGTATCTATTATGCCTAACTTTGATGAGTTAATGATGTTACCATATATGGATCGCATTAACAACGACATTAACGCTTCCTATGGAGTCATGCCACTAGTAGTTGGTGACATGTCTGGAGTAGGTGGATTAAATTCAGAAGGAGAACAAATAACAATATTTGACAGAACAATAAGAGAGACTCAACGATGTGTTGAGTTAGGATTGATAAAACCATTATTGAAATTAATGGGAATAAGGACTTGGACAATTCGTTTCAATGATATTAACGAAAGAAACGAAACTCAATACTTAAACAACATGAATCTAAAGGCACAGATAATAACTCAGTTCCAAAACTCAGGTATTGATGTGGATTTAGGGGAGGATGGAGAATTAGTACTACCGAAGTCGGCAGAGGCAGTAAGGCAGGATTTTCTAAGGCGTTCTCAGGAGTCGCTGGAGGAAGGGGAGCCAAACGAGCATCTCTCTACATTGACCGAGCTTTACGAGAACTCAGGGCAGTCTTAACTAAAGAGTTCCAAAACTTAAAAGGCATTACTAACATAGTAGATCTTAGAGCTGCAGTAGCAGACATAACGCTATTGATTTCAAAGCAGTTAAGAGAAGCTATACAAGATGATGTAACAGATGCTTATCTAAATGGAGCTAGATCGGCTTATGCAGATGCACCTAGTTTAGGAGTTAAGTCGTATAATAGAGATGAGTTTGATTTAGAAGATATTAGAATACTTCAGAACAATGGGCCATTAGGTTTGGCGTTAGGTAACTTTGAAAACGATCTTAATACTGAAATGAATAAGGTTATATTTGAAGCAGCAGCTACAAATGTAGCTATGGCAAGTATGGTAGATCAAGTAAGGGCAGTAGCAAATACACAGGCTTGGAAGTTAGGTAGAATAGCTAGGACTGAGATGTTAAATGTGTTTAATGAAGGTAGGTTTAGAGGATATGCAAAAGCAGAACAGGCATTAGGAGACAGATTTAAATATAGTTTACAGATTATAAATGACAGTAGAACATGTGGTGCACATCAGGAGTTAAGTGGCAGGATCCCAGCAGGAGGGATGTATTTGGATGATTTGATTCAGTTACAGCAATCTATAGGGGCAAGTTACAATTTTACACTTACGGGTAAAGCTTTGTTGCATCCGAATCAAAGAACAGTATTGGTGATGGTAAAATGAGTAATTGTAAGAAGTGTTTAGCAAGTGGGATGCGAGTCCATATCTTAGGTAGTGGATTGTGTCAAGAGTGTCAGTCAGAGTTGGAGTGGAAACGAGGGCCACACATAGTAAGAGAACAGCAAATGAACAAGGTTAAATATGATCATTACAAGAAAGGCGAAGAATACATAAAAAGAAAATGGAAGAAGAAATATGGTGACGATGATGTCGATACTGTATTGGGGTACAAGTAATGGTTAAGATAGAAATGAACTTTGATCCTAATTTAGGAGCAGTTCAAAATGATTTTAGTATATTGCCTGATGCGGTGATGGAACTTACAGCAGATGCAATAGAACAAACGGCTTTAGACATTAAAGGTGAAGTAGTAGCGCAGATGAGTCAACCATATCCACAAGGTTTGGGTAGTGATCGAGCACTTAAAGGTGCAGTAGAGATAGATGGTCAAAGAGAGTTGGCTAATGGTTTAGTTACATATTGGGTAGGAACTTCACTTCCACATGCTGAGGCTGTAGAGTATGGAACAGGTCCACATAGTGCTGAGACAGGAACAGGTGAATTTATGGCTAGTATTATAGAATGGACGGATCGTGTATTAGGGTATGGACCAGCTATGGCTAATTCTATTGCTAAGAATATTAGACGTAGAGGTATAGAGCCTAGGCCTTATTTTAGAAGAGCAGTAGTAAAGAATGCTCCTAAGTTTAAAGAAACATGGAGTCTTATGTTAGCTGAGAAATTAGAAGCTGAAGCATTCAAGTCATCAGTATAGAGACACACACCTTCATTTCCACTGGAACTCCAAAAAGGTGTGTCGCTTTTTTTTTCTAAGATTTTAGAGGGGTACGGCGGGTTATTAGCTATAATAATAATAGTGTTACTTATACAATAAAAGTTCCAGTGGAAATGAAGGTGTCTGTCTCTCTCCGAAACAGCAAAAAACTTTAATAATAATTACTTAAAAGTAGGGTTGTGGCAGTAAGCACTATCTTTAAAGAAAACGAGAACGATACAGGTTGGATAGTGTATAGGCCCGAATGGTATAATGATAGGATAATGGAAACGTATATTTCTTCTCCAATTATAGATAAACAAAATGATAAGATACCTACAGAGACGATCAAAGAGTCTATGGATTTTTATATGAAGTATGGGGTATACTCATACAGACATGAAGAACAACCAATAGGACTTCCTTTAGCTTATAAGGTTAAAGATGGTAAAGTTAAGGTAAGGGTAGGGATCCATGATAAATTATCCATGCACAACAAAGTATGGAAGGAGATTCAAGAGTTTGGCCCTACTGGAGCCAGTAGTATTAGGGGTGAAGCAATGGACCAGGAGAAAGTTTGTGATGAAGATAGTTGCCACAATCAAATTAACGAACTTGATCTATGGTCTGTTTCTTGGGTAGGAGACAATCCTGCTAACCCCGAAGCTACGGTAAGGGATGTAGCAATGGCAAAAGCCAAGTCAGATACGGTTCAGGTGACTTTAGATGAGATAGAAGGCATGGTAGAGAAGATTATAGAACGTAGAGGCAAGGAATACTGTTTGCTCGGTAAGAAGGACCGAAAGGTTTTAGGTTGCCATGACTCCAGAGCTGGAGCTGTAAGGCAGGAAAGGGCCATACAAGCCCGTAGATACAGTAAATCAAACGAGTTGCTTGATGATATACTTAAAACATTAGACAAAGCAGAGTATCAAGGCCGTAAAGTGAAATTAAACAAGCCATTTAGATTGAGTGGTGAAAAAAAGAAGTTTGGAGTTTATGTTAAAAACAGTAAAGGCAACGTAGTAGTTGTTAAGTTTGGTGATCCTAAGATGGACATTAAACGTGATGATCCAGATAAGCGCAGACAATTTAGAGCAAGGCATAACTGTGATAGTCCAGGGCCTAAAGATAAAGCAAGGTATTGGTCTTGTAAGATGTGGAGTAAGAAAAACGTATCAGATATACTAGGTAAAGCTGAAACTATGACAACAGTTAAAACAGATTCACTTAAGAAAACAAACGATCATCTTAATGACATAATGCGAATGATAAAACATGGAGTATATATTACTAAAAAGAAAACACCAGGTAAAGTATGGTTTGATAATTGCAGAGCTAACGTAAGAAGGATTGAAAGATTGCCAGGACGAGAGCCAGTAAGAGATGAGAGGGCTTTTTGTTCTGAGTTATGGTATAATCCTGGAAGATTTGATCAGTCTTACAAGAAACCAGGAGGCGGAACTGGTAGAACATCAGGTATGCAGTTTAGGTTAGATATGGGAACTTCAACAGGACCGAGTGGTCTAAAAGGTTGATTCCGAAATCAAAAAAGTCTTTATATATAATTGGTTCCGAATGAGAAATATGTCCACTTGCACATGCGGAACGCATAAATCGGAAGAATCCGAGCCAGTTGAGGAGATTAAAGAAGCTCCAGAAGCTGCAGAAGCGTTAAATGAACCAGTTAGAGAAGAGGATCTGAATAAGGAAGAAGAACTTACAAAAGATCTAGAACAAACTCTCGGTAAACTTAAGGAAGTAATGGCTTATTTGGCAGAGATGGCCGAAGGAGAAGCTAAAGCAGAACTTGATGAAGAGGAAGAGGCCGAAGAGGAAGAAGAAGAAGAGGAAGAAGCAGAAGAAAAGTCTGAAGAACCTAAAGAAAAAGAAGATACTTTGGAGAAATCCTTGGCAACTTTGAAGAAATACGGATTTAACGTATACTCAGGATCCAAGAATACACCAGCTCCAAAAGTAATTGAGACTCCTAAAGCAAAATTTGATTTCAATGATCTTGTTAGCAAGTCATGGGAAGAATTAGAAACATTAGAGAGAGGTAACTAAACATGGAAATGGAAGAATATATAAACGCATATTATGGCGGAACATTAGGCATAGCAAAGCGTTACGGCATTGAGAAAGGCGATAAAGATTTTACAACATCTATTTCAGATGCTTTCAATGTTGTATACGGAGCAAAGGTTTACAACCAGCTAAACACCAAGTCAGAAGTAGCAAAGCTATTGAAGAAAGAACCTTGGACACAGTCAGGTTGGAGAGTTATGACAACTCGTCCAGTAGATGACGGTGGAAATGCAGATTACGCAGCAGGAACCGCAGAAGGCGGAGCTTTTGGCGACACAACTGCACCAACACTCAAAGAAGTAAACGCAACTTTGAAAGAAATCGTAACACCTTACGAAATCTCAACCAAAGCAGAATTACTATCTGACGCAGATGATGGTTTGAAAGGACTCGCAGCTTTTATGAGAAAAGAAATGGGAGATGCACACGTTTTCGGTATGGATCAGATGTTATTAGCAGATGCAGACACAGTCACAGCAGCTAATTTAGAATCATTAGATCGTGTAACAACCACAGATGCTTACTGTAATCCAACTGGCGGTCCACTATCTACAAGAACTGATGGAGACATGTATAATCTAACCAAGCAAACAGAAGCAGCTTGGATGGACGCAGGTCACACAAGTCACGCAGATGGTTCAGACAGAGCACTTACAACTGCAATGTTAGATGCAATGATCGAAGGATGTATGACAAATGGAGTAAACTACAATGATTTGATTTTACTAACAGGTCATGACACATACATGAACATTCAGCAATTATTAACCAAAGGTGGAGATGGTGGCGCAGCTACTATCCTACGTTACGATGCAGCACAAGGTGGAGCAGGTTCACAGAATGGAGTTCTTGGACAAGCTGGTTTGAATTACGACAGCAGAGTTGGTTCCTACAATGGAATACCAATTTTCGTTTCACAACACGTAGCTTCAGACACAGTATCAAGAATACACTTGTTAGACTTGCCACAATTCGCATTAAGAGTTGCAGCACCTACAACCTATGTAGCTAACGACAACCTAGCAGTAACCCAATCATTGACCAAGCAATTTGCATTGATCAGTGCGATGGAATTAATTACTTACAGGTGGAATACTAGCGGTAGTGTAAGAGACTTAAACGCTTAGAGTTGATTGGAGGTCTTAGAATATGGTCAAGATCATCAATCACGGGCTTAAGCCTCTTATTAGGAGGATTGGTACTGGGCAGAATGTCACATTCTATCCAGGCCAAGAAGTTGAAGTCGCAGATGAAGCACTCATTGCTCAGATCAAAAATCGTAAAAGAGTTGGACTCTTACAAATCAAAGATTCCGTCAGCAAAAAAGACGTTGGCGGGGGCCTTAAGACTGGGAGCAGGAAGCCTAAATCTAGGGGCCGACCTCCTAAGTCCAAACCTAAAAAAGAAGTAAAGGCAAAGCCTAAAAAGCCCAAAGGACTAAAGAAGTCCAAGAGGGCTGACTAATGGCATCAACTGTAGTAAGAACGACATTAAGACTCGATCAGACACGTAACGCAGCTTTATTTGCTAATACAGAGACAGCAGTAGGCGGATCCGAAACAACAGTATTGGATAAGTTTGACTGTGCTTTGTTTAATAGATATGCAATCCAGATCTTAAACAGTGATGGATCAGTAGTAGGAGTAGCTAAGGTTTATGGATCCTTAAAAGACACACCAGGTTCAGAAGGTGGATCTGATTGGACACAGATTGGAGATGACATAAGCGTAGGTACTAGTAGCAATGCACTTAAGGCAATATCAACAACACCAGTTAGACATTTATGTGTAAGGGCAACAGGCAACGGTGCTGATCTAACAGTTCTTGTCTATGGGGAGCAAGTTTAGTGAATGGCTTCTCCTATATACTCTAATATAGTCTCAGTAAGTGAGGTGGCCTGATGTCGTTTACATCATCAATTAGTGGAAACTGGAACTCTGGAGCAACTTGGGGAAATGCTGGGGATGATGTAGCAGGTTCAGGTTATCCTAATGCTTCAGACGCAACTACTATTTTAAGTGGTGATGTTGTAACGCTAACGCAAGATGAAGAAGCTGGTTATCTTGTAATTAACAGTGGGGGTGAAATTAGAGGTGGCGGCTATAAAGTTACACTTAATGATGCTGGTGGAGCTACATATATATTTTCATCAGTAGGAACAATAGGTGCTACTGCTTCTCATGGCTCGTTTAATATAGATATTACTGGAGGTTCTGCTGACAGGCCAATAAATGAAGCTGGAACTGGAGGCATTACTAATTTATTAATTAATAACTCTGGAAGAACGTATAAAACTCATTATCATTTAACTTTATTAGGTAACCTTACAATAACAGCAGGAACTTTAACTACTAATAATGGTAGTGCAGACCAAAACCTTACAGTAGAAGGAGATGTCCTTATAGGAGCAGGTTCAGGCACAGGAGATAGTGCAGTATTAGATGGCAATGCTTCTGAGATAATAATCAATGGTGGTATGAAGATTGATGTTACTGGAAAATACGATGCTACAACTCACGCTAATGGAACTGTAATTAATAAGTATTTAGCAGGTGGAGGAGTATATGCTTTACAGCTTATCGCAGGTGGAACGTTTATTCACAATGATGGTTTAGTTCATGTTACTGGAACTGGAGGATATAGTATAGTTATAGAAGGGTTATCAGGTAGTGACGTTTCAGGCACAGATGCTAATGCATTACACGACCTTAAAGTTACACTTAACAGTATTTCAAATTTTGTTAAGTTAGACCCCGTTCCTAGTTCGAATGGCGATACTATGATTATAACTGGTGATTTAGATATAGTTGAAGGTAAAGTTTATGGTAATTCAGTATCAGACATTCTTACAGTAAATGGTAATGTAACAGTAAGAGATGGGGCTCAATTATCTGAAAGCACATCAGTTACAGGTGCAATGACTTTTGGAAGTCTTACAATAGAAGATGGAGGAACATATATTGCAACAAGCGGAAATACTACACTTACAAATGAAGCCACATATTGGGCTTTAGATGTTGTTCAAGGAGGAACATTTACTCATAATAGTGGGACTGTAACAATTACAAGAGACAGTAATACGTTAATAAGAGGAATGGAAGGAGATGATACTTCTGGCGCTGGAGCTAATGCTTTAAATAATTTAATTGTAAATTTAGGTGGTGATTCTTATAGATTAGAAATGGATTATCTTGCTTCAGATGATAGTTGTGTTATTGCAGGAGATTTAACAATAACACGGGGTAAATTTTATCCTCGTTCAACAGATGATGATGGAAATTCTTTTACTGTTACAGGTGACGTTTTAGTTTCAGCAGATGGGTTGTATGGTGTAGCATCAAGAACAGGTGCAGATTCGTTTGGAAGTCTTACAATAGAAAGTGGAGGAGAATTTATCGCAACAAGCGGAACTACTACTATTACTGGTGAAAATCTGGATGCTGGTGTTGGAAGTGGCGCAGGATTTGCTTGGGATAATTTAGGAACCTTTACACATAATAATGGAAAAGTTGTAATAGATACAGCAGGTAATAATCACACATTAGTTAAAGAAACTACATTTTATGATTTAGAAGTAAATCAAACAAGTTCAACCTATGAGGCAAAATTCAGACCTAAGACAGGCACACATTCTGAAATACTGAATAATTTTACACTTACATCAGGCATATATGAGATGCACGCTGATGGAGATACTTTAGATATTCATGGTTTAACAACTATAGAAGCAGATGGTAGATTTTTATATGATGCAGAACATACAGGATTAGTTACACATCACGGTTTAGTTACTAACCGAGGTAATTATAAGATAAAGGATGGAGTAACAGTAAAAATGAACGGAGGAATAAGGCAGCTTGGAACCTTTACAACACCATAGATGGGAACAATAGAAATAAACGGCACGGGCGGGATCATTGAAGGAAATCTTGAAGCAGCAATCGTTAATGTAAATCTTGACCCTGTTATGGAGTTAAGTGGTGGAACAGACCACATAAGTGGTGCATTTTATGAGACTCCTTTTACTTCTTCTTTTACAATGAGCTGTTGGATTAAACCAGCAGACGGTAATCCAGCAGTTGAAGAAAGATTCCTTTCAGCACTTGGAGATACTTGGCCTCAGAATACTGCAACTGTATCTCTTTTATCAAATGGTAAAATATCATTCAACTATAAAGCAAATAATAACAATGCGATGGCAACACCTGTTGATGCTACATTTACAGACGGAGGGAATAATTCGTGGACACACGTTGCAGTAACAGCAAACTCTAGCACAGGAGGTGCTAATGGATTAAGCATTTATATTAATGGTAAAGAAGTTGCTCTTGGTTCAGGTGGTGGAGACGGTTCCACAGGTTCAACAGCAGGAGTTACATTTGCAGATTGGGATGGAGATAGTGCAACAGAAATAGCCATAGGTGCATTAAATAATGATTATACATTTGCTGGTCAAATGGCAGACGCTAAAGTATTTACAGACATACTGGATGACGATGAAATAGAATTTTTAGCATCTAAAATAAATTGTGATTCTCTTGCTTATGGAATAGATAATAGGGTAGGTTGGTGGAAATTAAATGAAGGAAGTGGAACTACTATTACGGATTATGATGATAATTCAACCGAATATGCTTTATCAATACAAAACCCATTGGGTTCAAGTGCTAATTGGCAGTTTGATGCCTTTAGTGTAAATGTTCAAAAGGACGGCACAACGACAGATGGAACGTTAACAGTAACACAAGGAAAGTTAGAGGGTAAGGCTTTGTCATACGTTCACAATGATGCTACTAACGATGCTACAATTTCTGCTAATGCAGCGTCAGCGATTGATGATTTAACAGCTTTAACAAAGGGAACAGTAGCTTGTTGGACAAGGGCAGATAATTGGACTAATACCGATGACCATTGGATATATGTATTATCTGATTCAACCGATGATTATTTCTTTATGGTTGGTATGAATGCGAGTGGTAAGGTAAGGTCTGCGTTATTTGAAAACGGAGCTTATCAATGGGATTTACAAACAGATGCGGTAGTTTGTTCTTTAGATAAATGGCATCATATAGCTGTAACACAGGATGGCACAGGCCCAGTCATCTATGTAGATGGCGTAAAACCTGCACAAACGTTTTCAAATTCAACAGATACAGCAGCTTGGTGGGATGAATTACATGGTATTGGAGCAGATAAAAATTTCTTAGGCGGTGGATTTATGTATAATAACAATGCTCATCAATATGAACCTGATGGCGATTTTAGAGATTTCAGATTTTATAATCACGGCTTAAGTGCAGAACAAGCATCCTCTCTTTATTCTGGAAGTTACAATATAACGCCAATGCACTGGATTAAGTGTGACGAAGGTTCTGGAACTCTTACAGATTCAGGAACAGATACGGCTTGGACTGTAACAAATACAAGTTTAACTTACGTAAACGGCACTCTTGATCTTGACGGAACACTTACGATAGCAGCTAACGGAACTTTGTCAGCACCAAGAGGTGATTTAGAAATGGGAGGAACCTTTGAAAATAATGCAACTCATTGTGGCAATCAATTTATACATAATAATGGAACATTTAAATTTGATGGAGCAGGTAATAAAATTTTAAGAGGTGGAACAAATAACAATGGAACTATTTTTTATAATTTAACCGCAGCTAATGACGACCATCTGGATGCTTATGAAAGATATACTGTAGTCGGAACATTAACAACTAAAGCCAGTAAAACGTGGTATCAAAATTCAGGTAGTTTTATTTATTTAGGAGACGACACTAATGATAAAGATGGTGCAATCGTATTATCTTCTGGAGGAACTTGGAATTTTTCAAGCGGAACAAGCACAAGTAAAATAGTGGGATTAAACACAGCACCTAATAGTGCTGCAACATTTACATTGACAGGCACTACTTTTGCTAATGGTGGTGTAAAAATAATTGAATTAGAAAATCTAAATTTTGTTGGCACAATGACAACCGCAGGAAGTTCTGATTATACCTTACAACTTACAGGAGATTGTGAGTTTGATGCCGTAACAGTAAGTAGTGGAGATACTTTAGATCTGAATGGACAGAGGATGGAATGTTCTGGTCTTTTGACAAATGCAGGAACAATAGATGTTGACGGTGGTTTAGTCTTTGCTTCTGATTTTGATTTAGATGGAAGTTATGATAATGAATCTGGATTGAATGCTATGATTATGACTGGCACTGGTAATTTTGATTTTGGTGATGGTGAGTTTACACACGGCACATTTATGATTAATTCATCTGGAACTGCAACAATGGAAGTTGACCAGACAATGGGTAATCTATTAGTTGGTGCAGGAACATTAGCTATGGGTTCAGGCCAAGACAATGCTATGACAGGTCTTACAGTAGCCACAGGTGGAACATTGACGGCAAGTTCAGCAACACTTACAAATTCAGGAGATTTTACTACCAGTGGTGGTCTTATTGGTAAGAGTGCTTTTGATTTCAATGGTGCAGCTAGTGGTGGTGGATTTATTAATTCAAGTAGTGATAGTAGTATTGATGATATTTTTGATAGTGGCGGAACTGTCGAAGCTTGGATAAGAATAGATGGTGATGCTGGAACATCATCGGGTATGAGGCCATTTAGTAAAGATAAGTGGTTTGTTTCTGTAGATAATGACGCTAGTGGTGATGTATACAAATTAAGATTATTTCAATTCTTTAGTGGAGATAACGGAATATGGTCTTCCACTGATACGGTTCTTTCTAAAGATAAATGGCATCATATTGCTATAACTTATAACAATGGAGCAATTACAAACGACCCAATAATGTATGTTGATGGTAAACAAATTGCTATAACTGAGACTGGAACACCAACAGTAGGCGGTGGAAGTGGTAGAGATACAGATGCTTCTGCTCCGTTATATATAGGTAATAGGGCTGATGGTGCAAGAACATTTAATGGGTCTATTGCTATGGCAAGACTGTTTGATGATATAAGAACGGAAGCAGAATTAAGAGCAGATATGTTCAGTTCGAGTTTTTCAGATTCTACTTGTGATGTGACAGGTTCAGGTGAAAACACAGTTACTTGTGATGCAAATACAAATATAAAAGTAGGACAGGAAGTTCACGCCGATAGTGCAACAATGGTTATACCAGCAGCGACAACTGTTGCTTCAATAACAGAAGCTGGTGGTGCTGGCACTGGTGTTACTTCTTTTGAATTGAGTGGTTCAGGTTCAACTGAAACTCATAGTAATATTGCATTAAAATTCAATCGTATGGCAAATGTTGGTAACTTAGTATTATTTTATCAGTTTGACGAAGGAACAGGAACAACTGTTAAAGATAGAAGTCAAGGAGCAACTACCGTTAGAGGAAATATTACAGCCAATAGTTCAGATTGGGCAGGAGCAGGAACATTTGACGATGGCAGTTCTACGCTTAAATTAACAGGAAGTAGTAAGACATTTTCATACAAAGGAGATACAGACGTTTACCACTTAGTAATAAATGGACAATATACTTTAAAGGCTGTAGGTTCAACAGATGCAGCAGTAGTAATGAAAGGTCACACATTTACTATGGATGCTGATGCTACAGTAACGTCTGCTGATTCAGAACCTATAAAGTTACACAATAGTGATTTATCTAATTCAGGATTTTTTACTTTATCAGGTGCAGCTACAAATATTGCAAACCTTCATACGTTAGATTTTGTGCATACTTCAGGGCAGATGTCAATTCCAGCTTGCACAACAAAGAGAATATTTTTTTCAGGAAGTGGTGGAACAGTCGCAGCAGGAGGTGACCTTACAATCACAACAGAGTTAGAAATAGCAAGTGGAGCAACCTTCAATGCTAATAGTAGAACAATATCGCCAAAAATTGTTGATATAAATGGAGGAACTTTAGATATGAGTAATTCTATTTTTACTTTTTTAAATGGCGGAGGTTTTTATTT
>VTLG01011500.1_pt1 | contig 19411 bp, 29 predicted proteins | sample 4694571 | NCBI WGS metagenome assembly VTLG01 (sample SAMN12604809, study PRJNA352737) | marine metagenome | biome: ENVO:00000447; feature: ENVO:00000209|ENVO:00000569|ENVO:01000036; material: ENVO:00002151; isolation source: viral sequences binned using virsorter ...
CCTTCTGTTGGTGTTGCAATTTCTTCTATTTCTGTAATTACTATTACAGGTTTTAAAACTTGATTCCTATCAAGAACATCTTGTTTAAAATATTTTGAAAATTTAGAACCTATCATACTCCTAGATTGCCTCCTAGTCTAATGCCTTCTCTTATTTTTGGTATAATTTCAGATTCTACAAAATCATCTGACATAATTGGATTAGATATATTAAGAGTAATACCACCACCTTGTGGCCCATTGATATTAGGATCGCCACCGAGGGGAGTAACCTGTACTCTTTCCTTGCCACTTGGATTATCTCCTACCATCATAAGTTGTGGCCCATTGGTAACAAAATCACCACCTGTTGCAAACTCTTGTACTTTTGCTGCCAGAACACTCGCTGCTGTAAATGCTATTGCTCCTGCGATAGGCCCACCCCAACCTGCTCCCCATTTATAAGCCTCAACTGCTGCTCCTGCTGCTGCTCTATAAGCCTCTCTTATATCTTCTGCTTGTTTAGCCTCTGATGAAGATTCTAATTTACTTTGTAATCTATCTTGTGCTTTCTCCCCTTGTTTTAAAATCTTTGCCCTTGTTTTAGCACCTGCTTTTTCTTTATCTAATATCTCATCAGTTTTGTCTGAATAACTATCTAACATATTAAAGTTTGTTTTATTTAATTCAACTTCTTCTGCTTTAAGTCTATTTAATTCCATTTGATTTGTCATCTGATTTTCTGCAATAGATATATTAAGTGCTACTGATTCTTTATCAATTTCTATTTGTTGTCTTTTCCTGAGGATTCTGAGAGTTTCATTTTGCATAGCCTTCTGCCCAAGTTCAAATTCTTCAGTTTTAAATGAAATTACATCTCCGATTGCTTCCTTATGTTCTTCATCAAATGCTTTAACTTTTTCTTTTAATGCTATTGCATCTAAATTAAGTTGTCCTTCTTCAATGAGTAGTGCCTCTTGTTCTTCCATGCTTCTAGTTATTAAATCAAGAGGTTCAAGAATATGCTCATATTGTCCTGCCATTTTACTAATTAAATCTGCTTGATCTATTTTGTTTAATGCTTTTTCATACTCAGTAGTTTCCATTCCTAATGCCTTCATCTCTCTAACAGTTGATTCAAGATCTTCTTCTGTTAAATTCCTCATAAATTCAGCAACTTTATCTGCTGCCATTCCAAAGAAACTTGCTAAACTCTGCATTACAGGACTAAGTGCTTCACCTATTGCTGTTCTAGCATTAAATATTGATGTTTCAAGTTGAGCAAATGCAGTTACCCCATCTAATACCTCATCTCCTAATTCCCCAACCATATCGCTTGATATTCTTAATACTTCTGCATTGAAGGCTTCTTTCTTTTGCAAGTCATCTAATTTGCTAGTAGTTATTCCTAATTTTTCTGCATAGTTTTTATATGCAGTTTCTGTATCTACAATAATTCCGAGATTATCTAGCATCAGAATAGATTGCCTACCCATCCCTGTAACGAGAGAATTAACAGCATCAGTTGTTTCTACACCAAGTGCGTGTCCTAATCTTTGGGCAGTATCAAACAATTGAGCCATTTCTTCATCAGATTTAACTACACCAAGCATCATAGCGTTGTTTGCTGATTTCATTAAATCCATATCATTTACAGTACCATCAACAGCACCTCTTAATTTATCTAATGAACCACTTGTAAATCCTATTTTTGAACCCAAAGCATCAAAGCCTCTTTCTAGTGCATCTACTTTAGCAGATTGTTTTGCAAGATCCGTAGCAATGCCAACTGCTTTTGCAAAAGCATATAGTGCTGCTGTTACTGCTGCAACTGCTTTTATAGCATTTTTTGAGCCAATGGTTTTGACTTCTATAATATGTGTATTTTTAGCCATTTTGTTCTTTCTTGATGTTCATCATTATATATTCTATTTCTAAAAAATCATCTACTACTCTAGCAGGGGTATCATTAAGTGAGGGGAATGGTGGTACTGAGAAAGCCTTACAGAAATTATATTCTTTAATTCTTTGCTGTATTTTAGTGTCTAGTAATTCTGATGTATTACAAAAGAAAAAATGTTCTACATATAATTGCTCTGATCCATTTTTTGTTCCTGAATTTTGTATCTGTTCATAACAATTCAATAATTCTCCATGTACATCATCTATACTAGCAAAGTATTTTTGTTTACCTGTTAATGGTGATAATGCTTTATATGGATATTCAAACCCATTATAACCATCACCTTTTAATCCTTTAATAGAAACCCAAACATTGATGTAAAAAACTATTTCTTCAATTTTTTTTTATTCATCTCTAAGATAACTTTAGCACCTATTGAATATATCTCATCATTTGAATATTTATGTATATCATCATCAGTAAGTGTTGTACCTCTTTTGATAATATCTAACCAAAAACTAAAGTTCTTCTTTACATCTGTATCAAAGATTATATCATTAATTTCTGCTCTTTGTGTTAAATTCAATTCCTTAAATTCAACTTCAAAGGATTTTATACTTTCACCCTCTACTTTTACTTTACCCATACCTCTCCTCTCTCAGTCGCCAAACTGATTATTTATTATGCTGTTTTAATACTAACAATAGTTGATGTTGTTGCACCAGAATATGTACATCTAAATGGTATTGTTTGTTTCCAACCATCATCATCAAGGCTTATTCCTGCACTATCTACATATACTTTTGGTGCATCAATTTGAAATACATCTCCTGCTGATAAAGCCAATGCTCTTGGTGTGGACATATCTGTATCTATTGCTTCTAAACTTTCAGCATCTCTTTTACAAGTAAGTGAACCTGTAACCTCATATCCACCTAAAGCATATCCTTGTGGTTTAAAGTTACTGCCATTATCAAAACCAATTCTATTAACAGGCCTTGCTATTGCTAATTCAAAACCATATAATAATAAATCTTGTTCATTTAATGTTTCAACTGTTAAATCGTGCATATTAAACATAGTTGTTTGATCACTAACAACAGTATGAGTTCCACCACCTCCTGTATGGTGCAAAGATGCTTGTGTTGGTGTATAGCCAGTTTGGAATGTAGCAGTACACATAACCACACCACCATTACTTCCAATATCACCAGTTAATGTTAATCCTGTGCATAAACAAGATGTAAAAATCTGATCTGTATCTTGTCCTGCGTGTGAAGCATTTTCAAATACTATTGTTACAGGTACAGTATTGCTTTGCCCATCTCTGAAATCAGTTGTATCAGGCATATCACCTAGTAAATCATTTGGTGATCCACCATCTTCAAATAGTGCTAAACATATTCTGTTTATTGCTTGTGCAGTTGCGTGAAATGTAATTGATATATCAAACATTCTATCGTGTCTTTGCCATTTAACCATATCATCTGATTGTGTAAATGAACCACTACCAGTTCTTGGAGGCGCTACACTCAATGAATGTTTATGTATTTCATCAAATGAATAATCTGTTACAGGCATTTCTATCGAATCAGCAGTTGCTACTGATGTTGTTCCCATAGTTGCTTCTGTTCCAATTTTTACATTTGTATTTTGTTTTGTTTGGAAAGCCGTACTTATAGCCATTATTTTTTACCTCCTTTATTGGTATTTTTTATTTCTGTTAAATGTTTTTTTAAATCTTCTGAAATATCATTTTTCCATTCAACCACTAATCCTGCCTTTAATCTCAAGTGAGTTGAACAAGATAATAAAGATTTAAAATTCTTTGTATCATCTAAATCTTTATAACTTTCTTTTGCTTTATATTTTGCCATATTACTCCTTAACCTAAATTACTTAAATGTTCACAGGACAAATCCCACCCAACTATAAAATAGTCCTCATGTTCTTCATTATCACTTTCTATATTAAGTTCTAAATCACCTATCATAAGATTATATGCAGTTGTTGAATCTGCTAATGATAATGTTGGATTATCATGTACTAATGCTTCTAATATGCTTACCTGATTTAAAACATAATTCTGAAATTGTTTATTTTTTCTGTTCAAGAAGTAATATCTTACTTCCATATTAAATGTTCTATGTTCAGACTTATTTGTAACATCACCTTGTTCTGAACTTATTGGAACAACACTTATAAATTGATTGCCTTTAACCTCATCATACCAATCACTATATACAGGACATTTCATTTCTGCCATAATTTTACTCTTTAAAGCCTTTAATAGATTGGCCCAGACATTGGTATAGGTAACTGCCATTATCTAACCATCTCAATAGTAGCATTGCTTTTATTTGTCTGTTTCCTATGGCTACCATAGACTTCTATTTCCCAAATATCACCATCCGTAGCACTTGCACCTTGAAATCTACCATATAGGCCACCGTGTATATGTTGTAAGCCACCTGTAATTTTTTCTGCACTTGATGTAGCACCAAATAATTGATTATTAGATAGATAGTGTACTTTAAATGTTCCTGTACCATAAGCACCTGTTGCTTCTATCTCTACTTTTAATAAGTCATATGATTCACCATGATATGTACCAGAAAGTTCTACTATATCCATAGTACCTGATACATTCCTATATCTAATAGATCCCTTCTTATCATTAGCATCTACTTCACTAGATAGTTTGAAAATCCCGTCGTTAAGTTTGTCAATCAATCCCGTTCTTTCAGGATTAGTTACTAAATTCATAAAATAATCTGCTTCTTCACTTGGCCCTTCTTTTGCTCTTATAAGATTAGATGTTGCAATATAACATACTGCTTTAATTATAATTGGATCATATTCTTCTGAAGTAGAAACTGCTGCTGTATCTGAATCAACTTGTTTTATTTTTTCTAATGGTGTTGAATATCTTGCATCTAAATAATTGTGTAATTCTAAACTAGCATCTGTTAATGTTTGATTTAAAAAATCTGTGAAATCTACACCTGATTCAAACACTTGCTCATTTATAGTAGTAGATGAATAATTGCTATTATAATATTCTACTTGATTTGTATTACTAGTATAATACCATTCTCCATTACTATCTACATCATTTGATGTTGATTGTGCTGCTGCTAACTCCTCACCATTTACAAACAATCTATCAACATATCCACAATCTCTAAATAAATGAAGATTGCCTGATGTTAATGTAGGGAATATTTGAACCTTAGAATCGAAATCTGAAACACGATTGAAATATTTAGTTAAGTCTGAAATTCCTGAGTATGTAAAGTTTGTTGCCATAATTCTCCTATCCTAATAATAACATTTCTATTTTGCTGTCTGCTTTTGGATTCATGCTTCTAGCATCTATTGCTGAAATTGTATTAAATCCACCACTAACATATTTAGATCCTCCTGAATGTGCTGATTGTGATTCTGCATATATTTTAAACTCAGCATTAGGTAAATGATTAAATGAACAATGTCCTGTAACATAAGAAATTTTCCCAACAGTTGCTCCATTGTGCATTAAATTTCCATTACCATCATCAAGAAGAAAAGCATTTAAATTTTGTATTGTTTTACCTGTTACAGGATCTACTATTGTTTCAGGTGCTAAAGTTGAAGCAGGGCCATATACAATAATATCTGTTGCTCCAGTACCGTGTGATGAACCTTGTAAATTAGGTTGATCACCATCTACTCTTGTTGGGAATCTGCCAACATCAAATGGTGTAGTTCCTGATGTTGATACTGATATTCCCACTCTTGTTTCACTATGATTTGAATGTGATGTAACCCTTACATCTCCATTCCTTAATCCAATAGTAACTTTCTTGTTTTTTAATCCTGATGTTTGATCATAAAATTTTTCATCTAATGCTGCTTGTATTTTAGGTAATACTGCATTTCCTGAACCTGCCCAAGTAGTATCTGAAGCATCAGTTGTAAAACTTATTATCTGCTCCGTTGTTGTTGAATCTATACCACCTGTATTATATTCATCAATTAAAAAGGTTATTGCATAGGCAGTTGATGCTGCTAAACCTGTTTTATCAGAAGCACTAATGCCTGTTAATCCCCAATCTAAATATCCACCCTGTGTGTAAAATGGCCCAATGCAACAACTACCTGGAACTAATCCATCTGCTTTATTATCTGTTCCTTGTGATGTTCTAGCATATCCCCAAAATGCTCCTTTTTGGGAGAATCTCCCATTAGCATCTGTTTGACATTTACCATTATTAAATTTTAAATGTTCATTACCAAAGAAAAATCTTATATCATCATCATCTGAATGTGCTACTTCTGTTGAACCTAATAATCCTCTTTTTACAGTTAATGCAATACCTGATACAGAATCAACTCGCATTACTTCATTACTAACCATAATTAAATCTCCTGCTTTAAACCAATCACCATCTTGTGTATTAATTTCTGTTTCACCTATGGCTACATCTTCAGCAATTTGTACATCTGTACCACTAAAATAAGTGCTACCTGAAAAATTGTGTATATCTACATATTCATTACCACTATTAATATCTTTAGGCTCTATTGCTATTGTTCCTGCTGCTGCCTTACCTGCCGATTCAAGTGTTGATTCAGTTAATGCTGAATAACTTAACATTCTATTATTTGGTAAATAAATAAATTCACCTGCTGGTAAAATCATACTTATAGTTCTTACTGGTGTTTCTTGTCCTGTTGAGTTTTCTTCATTCAAATCAATGGAATTTTGAACGTCCATAGTAGTTGCACTACTATCATTTCTCCAATCATACATAGTGATCATAATCTCTTGGCATACATTACTTACATTCTTTAATACTATAACTTTAGCATTCTGAACCGTTAATGCACCTAAATTCTTACTAAATTCAGATATAGTTATAAAACCATCAGCATTATTTAAATCTTGTATAATGCTTGATTTTTCTGTATAAACTTTATTTGATTTACACAAATAATCACCATCAGATGTATTTACACTAAGACTTATATTTGCAGAATTTCCACCTCTACCTATTCTTGATCCTCGTGATGCTCCTCCATATGCCATAAATTTTTCCTTCCTAAGTTAAATGATATTTTACTGTTATATTTAATGAGTAATCTGAATTAACACTATCACTCCTAAAAAATGCTAAAATTACTTTCCCTGCTGTTACACTTGCACTATCTACTGTCCATGTTGATAAATATGCCTGTTCACTACCTGCATTAGTAACATCATCATTATGTGCTAATAATGTACCACTTGTTAATGCTGATGTTGAACCTGATGTAAATGTATATGAATATAGGTGCATTCTAGTTGTATCGCCTGTTGCTGCTGATGCTGCTTCTAATGAAAAAACACCATCTATTGAAATTCCATCAGGAACATACCACATCACAGGTACAAGTAAACTAGCATCAGTAGTAGAGCCATCTGCTGTTGTAAATGTTGTAGCAGGTTCTCCACTTGTTCCAAAAGTTATATTATCTTGAACTGTGAATGATCCTATGGCATTTGCCACAAAAGGAATTGGGTGATGTGTATTTACTACATAATTACCTGCATTAGTTGCCCCTATACCAAATGTTGCATATTGAGTATTCACATGATTACCTAATGCTTTAACCTGATTATTAGTAGTATCTACAACAAACTTACTTGTACTAGAGGCATTTTGTACATCAAATGCTGTTGTATTGTTAGTTGCAGACTTTACTGCTAATGCTCTGTCAGAAATAGTAGTAGATGTGTTAGATCCATTTCCTGTTCTAATATTTTTTAATGTGCTATCAACACCATTATTAGAATTTTCAAGAGTTAATAAATCTTTGTAAGTTCCTGCTGGTGTTTTGCCTGTCAAAGCCATATATTTTCCTTATTATTGTCATTATAATATAGTATAATATTTAATCTTTTATACATAAAAATTAACTTCCTGTTGCAATTGTTGCAGGTAATGCTGTTGCCTTCAATACTAAATTAGTATATTCTCCTGTTGCATCACCACCCCATCTTAATATAGGTGTTCCTACTGTGCTATCACATCTAGCAGCAATAAATACATGATTAAAAGAACCTATTGCGTTTAAATTATCTGCCTGAAACCACCATTTTTGAGTAACAGTTCCACTATGTCCACGAGCAGGTTCTCTAACTGACTTTTCAAATTGTTCAGGATTAGTTAAGGAATTTGAAGCATAAGTAGCATTATTAGATAGTGATAATTCTAAATCTGATGCACCACTACCTGCACCAAAATATAGTTCTGCTTCAATTTCTACATTTTCACTTGGAGGTGTTTTAAAACTAAGCCTTATTCCCGTACCTCCTGAATCTTGAAAACAAACATAAGATGTTGTTAAAGTATAACTATCATCAGCAACATTTGCTCCAATAATAACACATCCAAGTATCATTCCTGCATAAGCACTATTTGCAGAACTAAATTCAGTAACAGTAGCACCACTTACAGTTCCTGCTACCCAATTAGTTGCACCCATTGTAATCTTATCATTAGTTTCATCAAGAATTAACATATCATCACCACCAACAGCAAATTCTATCTTATCAGCAGATGCTTCATGTATGTAAGTATCTGTGCCTCCATCAAAAAATATTTTTCCTGTTGCTGCTATTGATAAGTGATCCCCATCAAATGTAAGATTTGCTTCTGCATCAAGTTCTGTTGTAGTAGCACCTACTGTAACAAGTTCATTCTCTGTTGCACTATTCAGAGCAGTAATAGTAGGTTGAGTATCATCATCAGGTTCAGTTGAAACTGATGTACCATTAACTGTTAAACTGCCCTGAACATTTATTGTATCATCTGATATTTGTAAAGGTGTTGATTTATCACTAACCTTTAAGAATTTAAGATTTGATTCCAAATTGCTATCATTTTCAAGTTGTATAGGATTCTTTCTTTTCTTCTCAAAGAATTTTTTAGTGTGTTTTATTATATCAGATAATCGTAACAATTACTTGTCGCTTCTAAGTCCTTTAATGAAGCCTTCAACTGCTGCTCCTGCTGTATTATCCACAAGATCAATCAGATATGGTTCAACCGTAGAGTTCCATATCCGTTTACTAAATCTCCAAGATCCCAAGTTCAGGGTAATCATTTTTCCTGCCCAATAAGAACCTGTTTCTACCCATGAATATAAATCATCATTTGGTATTCTTTTAAGTAACCATAGTGCAATCGCTGATGCACCACCACCTGCTAATAATGTAACATTGTTTGTAAAAAATTCCATATTATTGAATCTCCTTATTGTCTGTTGTTATAAGTTTTATATTATTATAGAATGCTTCAATTACTTGTAATCTAGCATCTATCTCATCATAACTATCTTCTTTAAATACAGGAGGGTGAGAATTTCTTTCTAAATTAGTAATCCTCTCTCCTAATTCATGTATAGATAGTTTTATATCATTTACTGCTTGTTTAAATTCTTTATCACTCAATCTTTAATCCCCAAGTAAGTTAAAATAAATCCCACAATAGAAGATATTGTTATTCCAACTGTTCTATGTGTTGTAATATCTTTCTCTGCTTTCTGTAACCTACCATTAATCTTTTCAAGATGGGAAATAACAACATCAATCTTTTCGCTATGATGCTTAAGATGTATTGTTACTTCCCTTCTATAATTGTCCAACTCTTTGCTCATTAAACTGTTCCTGCCTCAGATGAAGTATTAATAGGTTCAATTACTGATGCCATTATCTGTGTAAATTTAGCCATACCCTCAGTAGGAGGTAATTGTTTGGCAGTTGCATGAACTTCATACTTAGCACTAAAATCAGTTGCTCTGGTATTTGTTTTAGATGCTGCAACATGGCCTGTAACACTATGAGAAGCAGAAGCCTTTACACTACCCCAACCCCAAGAAGCACCACCACTAACACTTGCTTTAGTAGTTGTATCTGTACTTGATGAAGAAGTATCTGTGTTTGATGAGGTTTGTCCAACACTCATTACAAAGTCAATCTCCATAGTGTCCATTGCAAAATTAGGTATATTTACAAGTGAAATCATAGGCATTTGAATTTTTTGATTCACATGAGCCATTTCACCTGTTGTTGAAGAATTAGTTAATCTGTCTAAACTGACATCAATTATATTTGCATTCTTAGATCCATCATCATTGTCTTTTGGTAGAAATGCTAAGTCATTAACAAAACTTAATGTTTCTTGTGCTAATGCTCTTTGTCCTTTTGCTGCACCTATGATTGGTGAACATATTAAATCTTCAATAGGTAAACCTACGAATGCTTTAACTGTTGTATCTTGTGTTGCCATTATTACTATTCTCCATATTAGTTAGGGATTATCTTAACAAGTGAATCTTTAATCCGAGCCAAACCTTCAGGAGCATCTTGCCCATTAAACTTCACTTTTATCTTGGCCATATCACGGCCCTTAGTTCTTCTGCTTAAATCTGTTATAAATTTATGAATCATGCTTGGTTTCTTCTTTGTTGCTTTACTCTTATTTATTTCTTCAGATTCTCCCTGAGATAATGCTACTTCCATTTCAATCTCTACTTCTTTAATTGCCATTCCATTATGTGGTACTAAAGTGATTACAGGTATATTAACTGTACTCATCTCTCCATTATTCCCATTAGGTAATTGTACAGGTATCATATATGGTTTTCCATTCTTATCAAAATAATCTTCCTTTATTTCACCTACATAATGTTGCTCTATTGTGTTCTGTGCTTCTACTATTGATTTGTAGATACCCTGAAACACACTATCTAAACTGTTCCCCATTTATACCTCTATTTATTTAAAATCCTTGTAATTATTTCTACTAAAGATTTATAACTCTCAATCAAACCTTCTTGCTTTATCTCTGCCTTCTTACTATTATCAATTAACTTAACTAATATAGATTCTAATCTTGTAAATGATTGTCTTAATTCTTTTGATAACTCATCTTGTATAAACTTTGTACTTTTCCATATATAAAAAGCCATTCCGATACTCATTAAAACAGCAATACCATATTTTTCTAATATATCTAACCAATTCACACCACTACCTTAAATATAGTAGTGCCTTGATTAATCTTATCACTTGACTTAGCATTATAGGATTCCAATGATTTGTCAATATCGTAGCCATCAGAATAATTTTGTAAATCAATTTTAATACCATCTCTATTCCCATTGTCATAGAAGATATAACAATTTTGTGATGCCCTTCCTGCTAGGTTAAGTGCTTTTTCACTATAATCATTAGCACCTACCATTGAAGAACTCCTTGAATAGTTATCACCAACTCTTGCAGAATGAATGTGTCCAAATATAACATAATCTATCTTTGTATTTCTCATTCTATACCTTCCAATCATTTGATTAATAGAAGATTCAATGGCAGTTTTTTTAATTGCACCGTTACCATGTAATACTAATAAGTTTTGTCCTGCAACTTCAACTACTACTTCAGTAGGATCACCATCAATAAACTTTATATCACTATCTTTAAATAAATACTTTAATGTCTGAAATATTGTATAATCATAATTGTCTGTTGCAATAAGGGTACTCCAACCCCAATCTTTTTTAACTCTACTCTCATTACCTGTTACCATACACACAGAAACATTAAAATTAGTGTTTAAATCAAGGATTACCTGTTGAAGTATATCAACTGCTAGGAATGTTGCTTTTGAGCGATTAGTGGCCATTTGTAGTAATTCATCTAATCTTCTATCTGAATTTAATAAATCACCTGATTGTACCATTAACACATTAGTGACACCCATAGCCTTAAAATATGTAGTTGCATGATCAACAAATAACTTACATCTTGAAGATGCTACACTAAAATCATATTTATTACAATTTGGAATGTTTACAAGTTCGTTAAAATGAACATCACTAAATTGTATTACACCAACACAAGAATTATTCTTTTTATGTTTTACAACATATTTAGATAATCTATGGTTTTCAAAAAGCGATACTAAATTTTTACTATATTCAGAAACAGCATTCTCAATCCTTGCGTGTTCCCTGAAAGACTTTCTTTCAATCCTGTTAAGATCCTGTGCTGATTGCTTTTGTTTAGCAAGTCTTACATTCTCTGTAACTATATCTACATCTTCTATGCCATGTACAGTCCTAAAACCACACTCTCTACATAAATACCTTTGTCTGCCATCAGAGAATCCTGATTTAGCCATTCCGTGATTATAACACTTAGGGCAAACAATTTGATTTGGCATATTAGTCTATATTTTTCATTCTATCACTTAATTCCTTTGCTCTTGAAGGTGTATCATCTCTGGCCCATTTACTATCTAGCATCTCAGTAGATGCTGCTTTATAATCTTTATTTGCTAATAAGAATATAGTTTTCTTGAACTTACTAAAGGATTTTACACCTAGTTGATACGACATTTCTATAACAATATCTCTTACCTCGTGTGGAGCAGGTAAGAACCATTCATACTTATCTGCTAGTACATACTTTAAATGCTCAAGATCTTCTTTAAGCCATTCTTCTGCTTGTTCTTTAGTTACCTTAAGATATTTAACTCTCTTACCATAACCGATAGTTAATTTATCAGCAGTACACTTATAAACAACAGAACTGAATCCCTCGTGTTTCTTAATATCATCTATTAAGGACATTATTAGTAATATTTAACACCAATCTTAATAATTAAATCTGATGTTGATGCAACATTCATAGTTTCACCTGCAATAGCTGATATGTAAAGACTTTGTGTTCTGTTTCCTTGCGCCCAATTAGAACCTTTTACAATAGCACCTATTCCATCTACTGATGGATCAGTTATAGTTGCAATATTAGCTAAATCAACACTATCTGCACCACCTCCTGCAATCCAATCCCCATTGACAATAGGAATAGTTGTTTGTATTTCTTCTAATACTCCTACTACTGCGTCTGCTGTTGCATTAATAGTTCCTAATGCTGTTGATGAATTTGTAAAGTATAATGTAAAATCGTGAGTTCCAACAATCTGTTTATCAATTATACATATACTTACTATTTGTGCAGCAGCTCCTTCGCCTTTAAAAAAATTATGTATTTCAGTTGGTGCAAATAAAACATCACCTGCTGCATAATCAGGTGAAGCCTGTACTGCTGGTGTAACTGTTAATAAATCATATTTAGCTGTAATATTAGACATTATCTTCCTCTGCTTTCTTCTTAGATGCTTTTGGTTTTTCTTTTTTTAATTCTTTACCATCAACATCACATTCTGTAAATCTTGATTTTAAACTTTCTAAATCGTGATTAATTGTTGCTTTTATAATTGTACCATCTAGCTTTTTAAAATATCTTTCCATTAAATTCTCCTAGTTAATAATAGGGTGGCAATCCGACATACCACCCTATTAAGATTAAACAACTTAGCTATTATGAAACATCAGTTAAAATATATACACCAAAACCGTCGTGTATTTCTATTTCACCCCAAAAACCAACAGCAACATACTCTGTTGTTCTAAATGAGGCATTTCTTTCTGTTTCTATTCTAATAAGTCCTTCAGGCCCTATGGCACAACCTATTGCACCTCTTGACATTGCAAATCCTGCTGCATCACCACCTGATCCAACATTTTCATCAATCTGATCACTCCAATAGACATTAAAACCTGCTATTGTTCCAACTTCACCATTTGAAAGTTTAGATTGAGATAGTGGATTGTCTGCTTGAACCCCTGCTGATGGATCAACTAATAATCCTGATAATCCTTTAGCACCCCATACTTGTTTTGGTGATAAAACCAAACTATATGGATAAGGAGCACCTGCTGCTCTTAATTGTCGCATTGAACCAAATACGTGATCCAATGATAAAGCAGTACCTGCTGCTGATTCTGTATTACCAAAACCTTTACCAAGTTCTACTAAATCATCATCAAGTTTTGCTGCTACTGCATTACCTAATACATCACCAACATTTCCTGTATAATCTTCAGCACTACCCATAGCTGCTAAATCAGATACATCTGTTCTTATGATGTGTTCTGCTATTGCAGCTGATTTTGCTGTTGTGTCTATTGATGTCATTGTAGTATAATCAGCACCATCTGTTCCTGCTCCAACATCACTTGCTGCTATCTTTGTATAATCAACAAATTGACAAGTCAAAGCACCCTTTGGACATTGTTTTGCTGTTACTAAAGGTAACATAACATTAGATTTATTAAAGGCAACTACTGCATCACCTATAATAGTTCCTACACCACCTACTACTCTACCTGCACCTGTATCACTTATTGCATCTGCCATAGTGATCTCCTAAATTTTACACTCTTTCAACTGTTCTAAAGAACCTTCATTTTGAGTATTTTAATTTGTCTTTGATTGCTTTATTTAATGTTCCTTCACCAAATCCTGAGAAACAACCCATAATATTTGATGTTAATGATTTGCCTTCAGCTTGGTTATTTGCCCTTGTTTCCATTTCATCAATGTATTCATCATAAGACATTTTACCATTTTTATATCGTACATCAACATCACCATCTTTCTTTGGCTTCAATTCCATATCATTTTTAGGATCTAAATCTTTTCCTAATATATTGCTATGTTTCTTACTCAATGCCAATATTTATGTTTTGTCCTGCAAGTTTGTTATTAGCTTTCTGATAACCATCAGGATCTTTAGATGCCCATTCAGAATAAGAAGAATAGCCACCCAGCTCTCCTACCTTACCTGTTGTGGCCCTTGCCTTTGATGTTGATGGAGCATTAACATTCACAACCTTATTAACATAAGTTTCTAATTTATTCAAATCACTCAAACCATCAGCAATAGATTTATCAGTATCATCAGTTAGTTTAGACATAAGAGATTCTCTTTTATCAGTCTGATATGTATTCCATTGTTCAGATTGTCCTTTAAAAGTATCTCTTTCTTTAGTAACTAAATCAAGTGCTTCTTTCAATTTGCCATCTTCAACCATCTTGGCTTCTGCCTTTGATTTGCTATCTGAGTTCATCTTATCTATCTGCGCCTGAAGTTTCCCAAGTTGTCCTGCCATATCATTCTTTGATTGCACTACTTCTTGGAATCTATCATACGGTACATTTTTATCAACTTCTGTGTTGCCTTTATTATCGTTGTTTTGTTCAACGGTAGTTTGAGTTTCTACTTTATTTTCTTCTGACATTTTTACTCCTTTAGTGGATATTTAATGAAAATTTCTATCTATAATATAATTTGTTTTAAGTAATATCAAAATGATAATTTATTTACCAATCTTGTGTCTAGTTACTTTATTACCACCTAATCCCTTTTTAATACACTTATCAGTTTCGTGCTTTAATGTCTTTACTAAACTCTTTGGTAGGGCATCTTCTTTTGTTGTTAATTTTCTTCCCATTTTCCTTAATTTTTCTACTCTAGCACCGTGTTTACTCCAACCCATTTGGAATCCTGTATCTGTTACTTTATATATAGTTCCAAAATCTCTAAGTAAATCTGTACTAACTATTGGTGCATATATCTTTGATGCCTTCCCTCTTTGTCTTGGAAGTTTCCCTGCTTGTTTTAATGCTTTATATTTTGGGTTTTTATAAGTAGATGAAAAAGGTTTATCATTAACATCTAACCCTTCAGTGAATACATGGGTTCTATATGCTTCTCTTATCTGTGTTCCAACTTCTTTGAACCATTTATGACTAAGCATCTTCTAGTCCTTTTTCTTTTTTAAGTTTTTCAGCATCTTTACTCTCATAAAATTCTGATACCGTTCCTGCCACTTCCCATTTGTGCCTACAATTATAACCACCTGCCTTTCTTAAAACACTTACACCAAAATTACTTATTATTTCTTTTTGTGTTAATTTACCTGCTGATATTTGTTGTAAACATATATCTCGTGTCTTTCCATCTGCTGGGCCTATATACCAATATAGCGTATCATCAGGTTCTTCTTGCATAATACCATAAGTAACTGCTCTTGAATAGTCGTTTAATGATGTAGTAACAAATGTATCAATTTTCGCTGAAGTTAATGCAGCAGCCTCTATGTTAAGAACAACCTGTTCTGTTGTTAATCCAAGAGATGAACCGAGTTCTACTTGTTGTTTTATTTGTGCTGATAAGTATGGTAGGTATGAATCCCACACCTCCTCATTTAATAGGATCAATGCTTGTATTTCTTCTTCAGTCATTATTAACAGGTGGTTTAATATCTTTCAATGCTTCTATATGTGCATTGTGATATTCTGTTTTAATATTACTTAACTTAGCCTTAACAATCTCCTTCATATTTAAACCAACAATAGCAGAACTAAATTCTTTATTAGTCATACCCTCCTTAGTTTTTAACAAGTTATCAACAATATCTGTTAATCCCTTAACATACATAGATGATATTTTCTTTGCTGTTTGATCTACTTTCTTATCGTTAATCATTCGACTGGTTTAGTTAATGCTGATAGTAATGGATTAGCAATAGGTGTTTCTTCTTCTGTTACAGGTGCTTTCTTCTCTGCTAATATCTCATCTGCTTCTTCCCTAGTTAAATCAGGATTCTTTTGCATTAGTATATCTGCTAAGTCAATCAGGCCCTTAGATAATTCCCAATCCCATTTATCTCTTTGTTCCTGATCATTAAGAACTTCAACTGATTCACTAAAGTCCACATCTTCAAGATCCCCTGCATCTTGGCCCATCTCTACTGCTATCATAAGTCGTTCTAAATCAAACAACTTATATTCAATATCTCTCCATCTAGTAACATCAGATTTTCTCTCATCAGTAAGTTCTATGTTTCTAAGTTTTAATGCGAGGCCCGAAGCCTGACTACTCCCTTCAACAAAGGATATGGGTAGATGATAGTTTTGAGCTAACATTTTATAAGATGATTGGATTGATTCGTCTAGTGCTGGGATAGCATTAGGTGGGGATACTATGGAGATACTACCATCTACACCAAGAAAATTAATTTTATCTTGTCCAATAGAAATCACATCTTTATCTATGCCACTCCCATTAACAAATAGATACCCGAATGATTGAAACATAACATTGGCGTTCTTATTAGTTTCTGCTACATTGATTGAAAGATTAGTTGCTATTAAATCTTTAGAAGCATTGGTATCTAAGTAACTAAACTCAGGCTTACCTTCCCTAAAACATTCAACAAAAGGTAATACACCATAAGGATTAATCATTTCAGGATTATCATCTTCAGCATACATCTTACCATTATTATCAAATGTAAATGTATTCTCAGAATCCCAATATACCCATAGTTCAGGAGTATTATCAAGTACAGTTGCTTTAGATGTTATAGGATATACTATCGCTTCAGGTTTAAGTGGATCATCACCAAATATAGGTTCATAGTCAGATATAATATCATACTCAATACAACCACTACCATCTTCTTTAGTCCTCCAACAAGGTTTAAGAAGTACAGCATCAAGTAGATTAGTTATTCTTTCAAGTCTTTGTAGTTTTAAATCTTTCTCAATAAAGTATAGATCAATATCTTCTTTAGTATAGGCCCTAACAGGTGGTGTCATATATACCAAACTAATTCTATCAATAACTCTTTTAGATATATTAATGTTACCTGAAACAACTTTACTTAAGGTAGAATCACTAAAGTATTTAGATGTATAGTCTATTGTATTACCATTATAATAATCTAATGCTTCATATCTCTCTTGCTTCCACTTGTTTTTTCGTTGTTGCTTAATATCCCATTTGGACATTAATACACTTAATTCGCTTAGATTAGGGATCATGATAATCCTCCTATATTCTTAATCATCTATCTTGTACTCCTATCGCTGGTTTAATAATCGGTTTAATCCAATTAACCCCGTAACCAAAAGCGTCCGACATATGGGTTAATTTTTTGTTTGATTTATCTATTTCTCTCGTGCCTGTGCGATTAGTTACTTTTTCTAAGTCACCAATCAACATCTTGCAACTCTTATCTATTAGTATGTTGTCATCTGAAAATTGTTTGTTCATAGCATTAACTCTATTAACTACTCTAGGATTGATATGTGCTACATTAACTCTTATCCCACTCCTTCTAACTAGATCCAAATCAGAATATTGTGCCGAACTATTCCTAGCACTACCTGTGCTGTCAGGATAGGCCTCAAATCTTGATCTAGGATATGTTTCTTTTATAGTATCACACATACGCTGAGTTAGCAAATCTCCTTCTCCTGCGTGGTGTAGTGCAATTTCTTTGATAACACGTATTTCAGGTTTTTGTTGGTAGAGTTGGAATACGACTGCACAAAGTGGATCAACATTCCAGTCCATACCGATTCGTATGGGTAGGCTTGGGTTGTATTTGCATTCTCCAATGTGTCTATCTCTATTAAAGGCATAGTATGTTGCTCCCTGTTGTAGGTTAGTAAACTGTCCATTCATATAAGCCTGTAACAACTTATCATCATATGTGGATTTCATTAATTCTATATAACTATTAGGCAAATGCTTATTATCAGTAGTTTTCCCTTGTATCATAACTCTATCATCACCTGCATCTTCTACAAATATCTTATGGCAGTAGTGATACCCTTCAGGAGTAGATACAATAAATATCTGACTATCTTCTGCTCCTCTCATTCTACCTACTGCTTTCTTAAATGCTATATCACAGTTCTTATATGATTCAACATCAAACTCATCAAAGCCTATATATGTAAGTTCAGCACCAATGATCCTTTGTGGCTTTTGTAATTGATATAACTTAATAGTACCATAAGGTGTAGTAAATCTATGTTTAGCAATATTATATGTATATGTTATTCCTTTACTTATAAGTAACTCGGTAAATGGTTGCACAAACAATTCATCTGCTAAATCAAAAGTAGGATATACAACCCAACCATTAGATAATCCTTGTTTATTCTTTTTTGTGATATGTGCTACAAAAACACGTCTGATAAATATAAAAGTTTTCCCACTACCAAACCCAGAAATTAGTCCTGAGATGGGTTTCTTTGTTGTCAAAAAACTCCATTGATGAGGGAAGTAATCTTCAGAATATAGATTTAAATCACCCAAGATTATAATCCATTAAAGATAACATCATCAATAGGTTTGTTTACCTCTACTTCCTGCTTCTCTACATACCCTCTTTTCTTGCCCTTAGTCTTTAAATGGAATATCGTGGCTATAACATTACCACCTTCAATTAATTCCATTAGTTTATCTTCACTCTTATCAAGCAAGGATTCTTCTGCATCTTCACAGGCCTGTTTAAATTCTTTATCTGTATCTCTCCATCTATAAAAAGTCTTTCTTCCTATATTTGCAGCAACACAGGCTTTTGTTATGTTACCTCTTTTTTTTGCTAAAGCATCAATCAACTTCTCTTTTTTGTTAAAAGTTGTGTCATTCGTGTCATTAGTTTTTTTATTTTGTGTATTTTTACCCATATATCAGTATTGTAATATAACATAATATATGAGTTTTAAAACACTTGTTTTCTAATTAATGCTGTTTCATACTTCTTTGATTTATGTTGTTCTACTTTAAGATTT
>VTLG01013268.1_pt1 | contig 19408 bp, 29 predicted proteins | sample 4694571 | NCBI WGS metagenome assembly VTLG01 (sample SAMN12604809, study PRJNA352737) | marine metagenome | biome: ENVO:00000447; feature: ENVO:00000209|ENVO:00000569|ENVO:01000036; material: ENVO:00002151; isolation source: viral sequences binned using virsorter ...
ACAGTTTGTATAGGTATGGCAAAAGTTTTATAAAAAAAAATAAAATGTGCTACAGATATTTTGTCTTTTTGTACTTTTGACCTAGAAGTGTTGGTATACAACAAAAATGATGGACAAAATGTGTGAAAAAAAAGTGTACTGGGACAAATTATTTTGTCCTAATGGGTCAAATCTCAGATTGCCCGCGCGCGAAGCATTTCATTTTTCTCTTTTTCTTAAAACTTTTACCATACCTATACAGATTTGAAGATGACAGAAGAAAACTTTTTTGATATGTTGAATCGAGTACACAATCCGGAATATTATTATGCCACGAAAAAAGACAAGAAGAAAAGTAAACGTAAACCAGTCCAGCGTAAGCGACATCCCATTTCCAAAGGTAAGAGTGGAGTGGATCGATTGCGTAAGCGATAGCGGCTGGGCAAACGAAAAAGAATTCGACAAGATGAAGTTAGCTAGACCTGTTAATGAAGGTTGGCTATACTCTAAAGATAAAGTTTCAATTAAATTATTTGCTTCCTACGATAAAGAAGACGATGGTAGTTTTAGTTTTGGGGATCGGACGATGATTCCTCGTCAGTGGGTAAAGAAGATTCAGAAGATTTAGATGATTCTTTGTCTTGTATTAATGTTGATTTTTTTGAGTGTACAGGACTATTAGATGTCTCTACAACCTCACCCTCAACAGTCTTGGCATTCAAAAGAGGTGCGTAGTCGTCTAAAATTTGTTTCATTTTGTGTTCTAGCTCTGATTCTGATAAGTCCTCTAATTTCCCTGTTTTTATTATTTTCCTGTCTATATATAATCCTGCTGCTTTTCCTCTATTGGCTTCCGCATTAACAGCAGAAGAGAAAGAACCCTTTTTAAGTGCAGCTTCTCTGAGTCTTGCTAGTTCTGCTACGTGTCCTTCATAGGTCACTTCAAACTTTCTTAATCTCTCTTCCTTGAGTTTACCGATATAACCTACAACTAAGGGACTGAGTCTTGGATTACAAAGTTCTGATCCTTCTTGTCTACATCTCTTTTCGGAATAGCCAGCAAGCTTTGCCGCCTCTCCTTGTGTAACCGGTCCATCAGGGCCACCGAATACTAAAAACTCAGCGAATCGTTGTTGCATTTCTGTTAATCTTTTAGGAACTCCCATGTTGACAATTTAAGGTAACTATCCTATATTGTCAATATGAAAGATGATCGAGGAGAATTAGATTTGACAAAACAAATAGAAAACTTGACAAGTGAATTAAAAAGCGTAAAGGAAATTGAAGAGTCTCATCGTAAGTTAAACGGTAAACTTCAACAAGATTTAGCTGAATGTAAAAGAGATAATGTTATTCTTTCAGATGATAATGCCACGCTTCTTAATCGTCTTCGAGATGCTGGTTTGTAATGTTTGTAAAACATCTGCAAGAGTTTCTGTCAAAGTTCACAGAGGCAAACAAAGCTGGTACCATAAACGGTAATGCAGTTTCGAATGCTAAAATTTATATTGAAAAGAACGGACGACTTCATGAGATTAAAAGAATTGAAGTGCAAGACCAAGGTATAATTGGTCAGCCATCAATTCGGGTAGTTATTAAAACACAGGAGAAACAGGAAATTATTCTGCCACCAAGTCTTATGAAAGAGTTCTAAATGCATGTACCAGTCACCCTGAAAAACCTATGGGTCCAGAGGCAAAATTATATCAAAAAATTAAGAGAAACTCCGATGGAATTTCATGGATTCGGATTGAAAACCTTAGCTTACTCGGTACTCCTGATCTATTGGGCTACAATACTTCTGGGCACTTTTTTACTTTAGAATTAAAAGTCACGAAGGGGAACAAGGTACGTTTTTCTCCACACCAAATCGCGTTTCACGTGGCACATCCACACAACACATTTATCATGGTCGAGGCCCTTGGTCCAAGGTCCTCGAAACTTGTTCACCTGTACTCAGGTGCCCGGATCATGGAGCTTGTAGCTTGCGGCTTGAAGCTTGATGCTTGCAGCTTGGGGCTTGAAGCTTGTATTAAATATTTGAAGAACCTGAACTAGGTTCTGGTTTAGGTTTGCTTGAGGCTTGCTGCTTGGAGCTTGAAGCTTGGCGCTTGAGGCCCGGACCAGGGCGCACGCTTGTCGCTTCCGTCGAAGCTTCGTCGCTAATGGCCTGATCCAGATTATTACGTAGCTTGCGTAATTCTTTATAATATTTTGGGTGTTTCCACATTTTAATGTTTACCGTATTTTATCACTTTGATTTCAGGATTCCAACAGTTTCTGCAGTCTCTGCATTCATTGTCTTGTTGAGCTGCCGGGCATGTTGCGCCAGCTGTCACCACTTCAGAAGAGTTGGGCCACGAAGCAGGTGCCCGCTGGTCAATCATGGGCGCGCTAAATCTAATAACAAGATTGTCTGGCTTGCTGTTCAGGTGGTCCTTGATCCACGCTTCTCGAGTCGGTAACCAGTGACGCTTCGAAGGCGTCAATCTACATACTTCATAAATTTTATTTAAATGATCCAGATCCTGGACATCGCCTGAGTCGTGCCATCTAAACACGTCGGGCTTCTTGCTGTTGATCAAGTGAGTCATGGCCTGAACCCATTGCGGATCCTTCAGAGCTGCCAGTCTTCTGTATTGAGCGTCTTGTACAACTTTAAATACATAACAACCTTTAAGAGCATAACAGTCATAACAGACTGAACCTTTGACAGCTTGAAGCTTGCCGCCGGTTTTGCACTCTTTGGCAGGTAAACCAATTGACCAGCCCGGCATCTTTGAAGGCTTGCTTAGGCTGCCTCCTATAATTTTTAATGCTTCATCTGTTTTCATAATTTCTCCTTTATAATCCTACTTGTATCACCTGAGCTTTGGGCTGTCAAGCTTGAAGCTTGCGGCTTGCTGCTTGGAGCTTTGAACCCGTTGCGCTTCGAGTCTTCCAACCATTTAAAAAACTCTTCACAACTTTTCAGGTAACTGGCCGGCAATGTGCCATGGTCATCAGTGAACCATGGCAGCAGGTTATTGTGTTTAATTCTTTTTTTCATACTTTTGCATATCTTGCTTTACTAGTCTCAGGATCTCTTCTAATGCATCTGCTATTCTGATTAATGGGTTAATTGATCTGTCTTCTACTCTATTTTCTGAACCCATAAAATCATCTTCGTTTTTTGTGTATGTATATTTTTTAGTCATAAATATTCCTTTCTAAATCCATCCTATTATATCCTACAGCTGGTGTCAAGCTTGAAGCTTGCTGCTTGCCGCTCTTTTTTCTTTTTGTTAATTAGAATCATTCTAATCTGCTTTTTACAGCTTGAAGCTTGAAGCTTGTAGCCGTTGTCCTTGAGCCATGCTGCATGCAGCTGTAGTATATTAATTCCGTAATTTTCTAATTGTCTACTCATAATCTTTCTAGACCAGTGACGATTTATGATACACGAAGCCGCGCGCATATGCTGCTGGTGTATCCACGCTCACTGATCCCAGGTCCATCGGGGACGCGATTTCAGTCAACCAACCAATGGACCAGGGATCAGCAGGGCCTACCAGCTAGAGTCGGCCCCACTACGATAAAGTCCTAGCCACCTTATCTGATCCCAGATCCATTTTTGCGTTTACATCTCTTTCAATGCAACCCTTCTCGAATGGATCAGGGATCAGTTCTGGTTGATAGATATAGTTTGGTTTATACCGTTATATTTTTGCAACCAGAAGTTGTCCCGAGAGTTTCCCAATTTTAAGTGTAGTACAACCTCTCAAATCGAACACTAATTAAATACCTTTTAAGTAGTTAGTCTGCTCTTGCATTTTTAAGGATAGAATAATCCACCAACTTAAAATTAATTCAATTACTCCTATATAATCCCTTGACTTTTAAAAGTCAAGTGGTATTAATACTTTATGCAAAATAAAAATATAGAAAGGCAAACAATGAGTAAAATAAGAATGAATACCGAATTTAGAAATAAGATTTTAAATCGGTATGTTGAAAGTGCAGAACAAGAAATAACGCAAGAGAAAGACGCATTTAATGGTGCAAGGGAAAAAGTTAATATTTTATATCCACAGGCTTTTGAACTTGCAACAAGAGTTGTTGAGAGAGCATACCCACCAGAAGATGTTATAACTTGTCAAAGTTTAAAATCAAAATATGGTAGTCCTCTTGATGTTGTAGCAAAAGATAAATGCTTTTATTTTTCTTACGCAAAAGAAAACCTAGAAGAAGATGAAAATGAAAGTGACAGAAATGTATCTGAACATTTTGACTTTGGTTTATTTGGTAGTTGTGGCAGTAGTGAATATAGTGATGAAACAGGAAAACAATTTGCTTATGCTTATAAGAGAGAAGAACTAAAAGAAAAAGATTGCAACCCAGATATACTTGCACAACAAAATGGCAAAGATGATAACCCACATAAAACTAAACACATTGAGGCAAACGACAAGGCACTTGGATATAGTAATTATTCAAGATATAATTCTGATGATGATAATTCAGTTGGAATTGCAAGAGAGTTTGATAGTCAATTTTATTTAGATATTATTGGAACATCACATTGCCGTTCAAGAACTATTGCTTGTACTAAACAAGAGTTTATGGTTTTCCAATTCTTGAAACAAGCAAAAGCAAATGTCATCACTTGTCATCAAAAATGGATTGATAGCATTGAAAAACAAAAACAAGCTATGAAAACAGGATTGAAAGCTTATAGATATTTAAGCGAGGGTGTTGAGTTGATGAAAGAACTAGGCATTGAACTTGACGAGGCAGAACTTGTTAGATGTAATTCAACAGGATTGACAATCTATAATCCTGTGAACTTGGCTAGTATGATTAAAGGCATGAAAAATACTACCATGACAAGAGAGCAGAAAATAGCAATCAGAAAGGAATATGAGGCACAACAAAAAGTAAATTAAGCTATTGACTTTAGGGATAATTTATGGGATTATCCCTAATTAACAAAGAAAGAAGAAATAAAATGATAACAGATAAAACATTTAAAATAACATACTACGCAGACAAACATAAAAAACATATTACTCGTTTAGGTAAATGGGTTGAGGGTTGCAGATATTGGACAGATAAATCTGGACAAGCAATTTGCACTTATTTTGATATTGAGGCAGATAACTTTAGAAATGCAACTGTATCATGGACTATGAAAGGGGATAAATAATGCCAAATAAACATTTTTGCCAAGGACCAAATTGTCATATATACCCAACAACAGATAGATTTCTAAAATCAAAAGGAATAATTCGTGGAAGATATGCATATGCTAAAATAGATGATACTGAAAGTTTATATGGTTATAAATATCCAGACTCGGATAAATACTTTTGTAGTCAAGGTTGTAAAAATGAATGGCTGAATGTTAATATGGAATGCGTTCGCTCTAGAACTGTAGTACCATTTATTGAACATAGAAGAATAAGTGAGGGATATCAGAAAGTAATTAGTGATAATGGATATAGGACATCATCTATTCAAAAAATCGGTGTTGACAATGATAGTCAATAATATAGGATAATCATATTAACAGAAAGGTATAATGACACAAACAATTAAATACAATAACAAAACAATCAAGCTACCATTTGAAATAAATGAGTTAGATTTAGAAACTATGGAGCATGATGTAGCCAATCACTTTAGTGGTGAGTGGACAACTCTACCTCAATTTGCTGTTGCTGTTCGAGCTGCAATACTTAATGCAGAATTAATGGAGGATTATAAGAAAGTCCGTAAGGGTTTAGATTGGTTTATTAAACACTTCACAAAAGAATACATGGTTCTGTTAGACTAGTCCCATTGGTCCAGGCGCTAACGCGCCTGGGCTCACGTCCCATGGACCCCGAGGGGTCCCTAAGCAATCTCAAACAATCTCTAATCAATAACACCCATTCCCCTTTTTTTAAAAAGGGGTCCCACTACTCTAGGTTGAATTGCTTGATTTAGACTGTCAATGGTGGTAAAAACGTTTTGAACATCCTATAAGGGTGCAAAAAATTTTATAAAATTTTTTATGAATTTAGAAAAAGTAGATATAAGCAAACTACCTGCCGACGTTAGAAAGAAGTTCTTGCAATTACAGGTAATGCATGCGGAGAAAAAAATACAAAATAAAGCTCAAGATGATTTCTTAAGCTTTGTTAAATGTGTGTGGCCAGAATTTGTTGAAGGCGCGCACCATAGACACATAGCAGATAAATTTAATAAGCTTGCAACAGGAGAAATTACCCGTCTGATTGTCAATATGCCTCCACGTCATACGAAATCAGAGTTTGCATCTTATCTATTACCAGCCTGGATGGTGGGCCGTACTCCAAAATTAAAGATAATTCAAGCAACTCACACTGGAGAATTAGCAATTAGATTTGGTCGTAAGGCTAAAAACTTAATTGACTCCGAAGAGTATGCAAAAATTTTTAAAACTACGCTACAAGAAGATAGTAAAGCCGCTGGTAGGTGGGAAACAGCACAAGGTGGTGAATACTTTGCAGCAGGTGTCGGCGGTGCCATCACCGGACGGGGTGCTGACTTATTAATTATTGACGATCCACACTCGGAACAAGACGCATTGTCTCCTAATGCAATGGAAAATGCGTATGAGTGGTATACATCAGGTCCAAGACAACGTTTACAACCTGGCGCAAAAATAGTTTTAGTAATGACACGTTGGAGTACTAAAGATTTGACCGGAAAATTGCTTGCAAACCAAAAAGAAGTTAAAGGTGATCAATGGGAAGTGGTCGAGTTTCCAGCGATCATGGACCACGGAACTCATACCGAACCAGTTTGGCCAGAATATTGGAAATTAGACGAACTTGAAAAAGTAAAAGCAACACTTCCAGTTGGAAAATGGAATGCACAATGGATGCAACAACCAACTTCTGAAGAAGGAGCAATAATTAAACGAGAATGGTGGGGAAATTACAATTCTGACGACATTCCAAACTTACATCACGTCATACAAAGTTATGATACTGCTTTTTTAAAAAAAGAAACTGCCGATTACTCTGCAATTACGACTTGGGGAGTGTTTTATCCAAATGAAGACGCACCTGCTAACTTACTTTTGCTAGATGCGATTAAAGGAAGGTACGAATTTCCAGAATTAAGGCGTTTAGCGCTTGAACAATACAAATATTGGAATCCTGAAACAGTTATTATTGAAGCAAAAGCATCAGGACTGCCATTAACTTACGAACTTAGACAAATGGACATTCCAGTTGTCAATTTTACTCCATCTAAAGGAAACGATAAGCATGCACGTGTAAATGCTGTTGCACCTTTGTTTGAAAGTGGTATAATCTGGGCTCCGGAGCAGAAATTTGCGGAAGAAGTCATTGAAGAATGCGCCGCATTCCCTTTTGGAGATCATGACGACTATGTCGACTCAATGACACAGGCTGTTATGCGATTCAGACAAGGTGGATTACTTAAACACCCTGAAGATTATGTAACAGACAACACGAAGCGTAGACTTCGGAAGGAATATTATTAATGACTATTATAACTAAAGGAATGGGCGTTATCATTAAAAAGCTTGGTAGAAAAAAACTAAGTGCTGAACAAAAAGAAACACAAAAAAAATTTAAAAAACTTTTAGATAGAAAGAAGGGAAAAGATTTAGATTGGGATGATGTAAAAGCATCTGCTAAAATCTTTACTAAAAAATAATGAAAGTTTGGAAATTAATTAAAGCGTTTAAAGCACAGAATGGTAGATTACCAAATGGTGTTGAACTAGAAGAGATTAGAAAGAGAGCTGATCGAATAGAGCTCGAAGAAAAAGTAATAGACTTTCCGAGATCCAAGATCACTGATTGGAGAAAACCAAGGCCCACGGACCAAGGACCACGAGTCATTCCCGGTGGTTCTAAAGAAGGCCAAGAGATTACAGAAAAATTAGGTATTATAACTAGACCATCAAGACCACAATCCATGAACCAAGAAAAGGTATCCAAAGACCTTGAAGGTTTAATGAAACAAGGTTTAATTAAAAAAGGTGAGAACGTTAAAAAGACTAAGGCTAAAGAACCTGTTGATCAAAAATTAGTTGATGATGTTAAGAACAGAGAAATGTTTGAGGCAGCAAACAAAAGACTAACTTCAGATCAAAAACTAATTAAAGAAAAATATGAAGCTTCAAATAAAATAGCAGCACAGAATTTAAAAAGAAAGAAAAAGAAGAAGAAAAAAGAAGGTATCGAATCACTTGATGATACAGCTACGGATTTATTTGCAGGAAAAGTAAGTTTACCACTTAGATTAATGAAAAATTTTAATCAAGAATTAAGTTATGCTGAACTCGCAGCTGAAGGTTATACTAGACAACAAATAGAAATATTGATGAAAGCTAGAGAAATTTTAAAAAGAGGTGATGAGTTAAATCCTAATGAAGCGTTATTAAGAGTTAAAGAAGACATGGCTGATGCAAAAGGAATTGATGTTGATGAACTTAATATTGATTTTGAAGTTGAAACAGGTCCAATTGATTATGCATCTGGTGGTAGAGTCAGATATGCAGCAGGTGGAATTAATAAAATGCGAAGAGCATTTTTAAAAGCGATGGGAGCAGGAGCCGCAACAGGTGCTGCAGCTACATCAGGATTAGTAAGTTTGTTAGGTAAAGGTGCAGGTAAAGGTGCAGGTAAAGAAGTTGCAAAAGAAGTTGTGAAAGAATCAACAACTAGACCTCCTGAATATTTTTTTAGATTAGTAGAAAAAATTAAATTTATGGGTGATGATACACTAGCAACTAAAGACAAAGCCATAGCAAAAAAATATAAAGATTATACAATGGAAGAAGATTTTGCCGGCAACATAGAAATTATTAAAAAAGGTGATGACCTTGCTGGAAATAAAATTGAAGATGTTTACATGAGTTACAGAGTAGATGAAGTTCCTATAAAAGGTAAAAAAGGATCTACAAAAGTTGAAGAGTATGAAGAGTTTACTGCAAGACCTGACATGGAGGGTAAGATGAAAGATGTTGAACCAGGTGTGCCAGATGAAGTTATAGAAGAAGCTGGTGACACTACAGCTATGACACTTAAAAAAGCAGACGGCGGCCGTGTTTCAAGATGGATGGGTGGTGGTCTATCAAAAGGTAAACGTACTTTAGCTGACTTATTAAAAATGATGTCTAAAGACAGTTCGCACGGAAAAAGTCCTTCTGAAATGTTACAAATGATAAATCCAAAACAATTTAATCCAATGTTAGATAGACCAGAAGGTATCCCTTCAATTGCTAGAGATATGATTGGAAAATACACAAAAGACATGAAACGTGATAGATCTAATATGATTCAAGATCTTATTAGTACTGGAAGAAGAATAAAAAAAGTTGATGATGATTTAGTAAACTATAAAATTAAAATTGTTGAAGACATGACGGCTAAAGGAGTTGACAGAGCAACAGCTAAACAAATGGCAGAAACTTTAGCACAGATGGTAGGACAAGGAGCTGGCAAAAAAGCTACACCTAACATTACCGAACAAGGTTTATTAGAATTAGAAAATATTGGTAAAAATTTGGCAACTAAAGATCGTAAGCTAAACGCGTCAGGTGGCATAGCCCGAATGTTAGGGGAATAATGGACTTTAAAGAATTAATCAAATTTGGTTTAGAGGAAAGCTCAGAACCAATTATTAAAAATCCTGTACTTAGAGATGCTATGGCTGAAGGTGGAAGGATAGGGTTCACGCTTGGTGGGTCATCGAGTGTATATGACAATCTTACACCAGAAATGAAAAAGTTTTATAAAGAAACTACAGGAAAGAAATGGAATAAAAAAGATTGGAATGAAGGAAATTATAGAAAGACTAATAAAAGCAGAAAAGCAAAAGACGTAGTTAAAAAACCTCAAAAGATGAGTCCTTATTATAGAAAAGTAGAGTTTTTTAATCAGTTTAAAAAAAACCAAAGAATGTCAGCAGCTGAAGCTAAGTTAGAAAAACAGGGCTATATTAGTGCACGTAAATTAAATTCTTTGTTAGGTAGAAAAAAAACATCAGATGCAATTGATGATTTAAAAGGTCAAATAAAAGATTCTGCATGGTTAGGTGAAAAAGATGGAGTGAGCAGATGGAAAAGATCTAAAAACTTTAGTTTTATTGATTCTAGTATTGGTGGTCAAAGATTTTATAAATTGCCTAACGAAAGAACTATAAACAGTATGAAAGATTATTATAAAAACCAAGAGTTTTTATCAGAGGCTAAATATGGAAGAATAAAAGATCCAAGTATTCAAGGAGCACGGGCTTTTTATGAAGACAAAGATTTATTAAAAGCTATTAAGCAGTGGTCGGGAAACACAAAAGAAATAGATAAGAACGCCTTAAAAGTTTTAAATTCTGTTTTTGGGTCAGATAATTGGAAAGGCCCTAATGCTATTAAAAACCTAGGAAGAGCATTATCTGGTGAAATTAAAATAGAAGGAATTAAAGTTGATAAAGTATTGGGGAAAAAAATTTTAAATGGAATGACTCGAACAGCTAACTCTAAATATGGTGGTTCTACATGGGATCAAGCAGCTTATCAATATGCTAAAGACAGTATGGAGACTTTATTTAAAAATAAAGGAAATAAAACTTTTAAACAGTTTTATGATGATGCTGATAAAATGTTAAGAGATGTATTAGGCAAACAAAGAGGTAAAGTTGCAATTGATGAGATTGTATCTTTACGGACAGGTCTTACCAATGATTCTCAGGTATATTCTGTATTTTCACAAGTTATTGATAAAAAAATAAATGAAAAAACTAAAAAAAACTATGATGCCTTATTATCTAGAACAGTGAGAGATGTTAGAGAAGAGTTAGCTAAAGGACCTGAAGCTAACTTGGATAAAATTAAAAAGTGGACTGATGATCAAAACAAAAGATATGCTAAAGCTAAAAAGAAAGATCCTGGCGTTAATTTTGCTAATATGGGGGAATTTAATTATGAGACAGGAAAGTTTTCAAAACCAAAAGAAGTTTTTGGAGAAAGATTTAAAGAACTACCTAGTGATATCAGAAAAGGAATTAATGAAAGTTTTAGGAGAACAGGTGTAAGTTTAAATGTAGGAGAAGCTAGAACTCAAAAAGAATTATCAGAAAATATTAAAAAGGTATCTCCTAATATTCAGGATATGAAAAAAAAGAAAGTAACTCAATTATTACAAAAATTGGGTTGTGGGATGTATGCTGGAGGAAGAGTTGGATTAAAAGTAGGTTCGGGAGATTGTGTTAATAGAGCAATCTCAAAATTAAAAGACAGTAAAAATTTAAGTGCAGCTGAAAAGCAATTAGCAAAAAGAATTGCAGGAGCTAGTGGTTTAAAAAAACTTGGAGGTTGGGCAAAAGCAGAAGGTTATTTTGTATTAGCTGATATGGCTAACAATTGGACTAAAGGTCAATCCTTTCAAAAAGGAATTAGTGAAGCAGTTAAGACAGGTACTTTTGGTTTAATTGATATGAAAGGTGCAGAAAAAGATTTAGACAAAGTTTTAAAAGATCAAAATTTATCTAAAGAAGAAATGCAAGGTGTTCATGATTGGATGGACTATGCTCAAAAAGAAGGTAAGCTTCAAAAAGGAATTACAACGGAAAATCTAATGCATGAAGATGTTGGTGAGTATGATGATAGTGGAATGTGGGGGGAAGCGGCTATTCCTGTAACTAGTCAAGCTTCTGCAGATGCATATACGAAAAAAGTAGATGAACTGGAAAGACTAAGAGATGAAGCTGGAGAGAAAGCTGACTGGAAAGGGTATAATGCTTTTAATAAAGGTATTGAAGCGCTGATTGCAAAAGAATGGAATAAGACAGCAGGTACAATCTTTGATAGAGGGTATAGAAAATCTATTGGAGCTAAAGGTGATGAAGGTATGATATGGGGACCAACGTTTGGTAATCTATTTAGAGAAGGTATGGAAGCAGCGGGCTTTGAAGAAAATAAAGCTCTAAAAAAATTTACACCACAAAAGGTGATCAACTATCATCCTGTCTATGGTTATAAAGAAGATATTAAAGATGTTATAAGACAAGGAGATAGTCCTATGGAAGATGTGCTTTATCAATTTGAAAAGTATATGCCTAGTTCTGCTTTACAAGATGAAGCTTTATATAATGATCCAATGGGTACATATGATTATGATCCTTATTTAGGAACTAGACAATACCAAGCAGGCGGAGGAATTGCTGGAATTAGAAGACCAAGCGCCATTCCACCTGAATCTGGGCCAACTCCTTATGGGTTGCCTTCAATGTTAAACCGTGTTAAGAAAGTATAGGAGTATAAATGGCAGATATAGATAAAGGACTCCCTAATACACGAACAGAACTTAAAGTTCCTGGTGAAGAGGAACTTGTAGACTTAAGTGTAAAAGAGGAAGTTACAGAACAAGAACCAGTAGAAGTCACGCCAGAAGAAGATGGTGGTGCAACAATTAATTTCGAACCAGGAGCAATCAACATTCCTGGAACAGAATCACACTTTGATAACCTAGCAGATATTTTACCTGAAGATGTTTTAGAGCCGATCGGAAACGAGCAAGCTGGAAACTACATGGATTATAAATCTTCTAGAAAAGATTGGGAAAAAACTTATAGAGATGGTTTAGATCTTTTAGGATTTAAATATGAAAACAGAACAGAACCATTTCAAGGAGCTTCAGGTGCAACTCACCCTGTACTAGCAGAAGCAGTTACACAATTCCAAGCACAAGCATATAAAGAATTATTACCGGCAGATGGACCAGTTAGAACCCAAGTAGTTGGTGTTCAAACTCCAGCAAACGATTTACAAGCTCAAAGAGTAAAAGATTATATGAACTATCTTGTTATGGACAAGATGAAAGAATACGAACCAGAATTTGATTCGATGTTATTTCATTTACCATTAGCAGGATCAACGTTTAAAAAAATCTATTATGATATGACTATGGGAAGAGCAGTTTCAAAGTTCGTCCCTGCAGATGAATTAGTAGTTCCGTACACAGCTACCTCATTAGATGATGCGGAAGCTATTATTCATGTAATTAAAATTCCAGAAAACGAGTTGCGAAAGCAACAAGTTTCTGGGTTTTATAGAGACATAGAATTAGGCCCACCAGGAATGGTGACTTCAAATGAATTAGAAAAAAAGGAGCGTGAGCTAGAAGGAACAAAAGCTACAGGTAGACAACAACCTATCTATACTTTGTTAGAATGCCACGTGAATTTAGATCTAGAAGGATTCGAGGAGGTTGATTCAAACAATGAACCTACTGGAATAAAACTTCCTTACATTGTTACAATTGAGGAAGGTACAAGAAAAGTTCTCTCTATTAAGAGAAACTTTGCGCCCAATGATCCGAAGAAAACTAGAATCCAATACTTCGTCCACTTCAAATTTCTGCCAGGACTAGGATTTTACGGATTCGGACTCATTCACATGATTGGCGGATTGAGTCGTACGGCAACGGCGGCTCTCCGTCAATTATTAGACGCTGGAACTTTAGCTAACTTACCTGCCGGATTTAAGCAGAGAGGTGTTAGAGTTCAGAATGAAGCGGACCCAATTCAACCAGGTGAATTTAAAGATGTAGATGCACCGGGTGGAAGTTTAAGAGATGCTTTCTTTCCACTACCTTATAAAGAACCTTCTCCAACATTATTACAGTTATTAGGAATTGTTGTTCAAGCTGGACAAAGATTTGCGGCTATTGCTGATATGCAAGTTGGTGATGGTAATCAAGGTGCAGCTGTAGGAACTACGATTGCTCTTCTTGAAAGAGGATCAAGAGTTATGTCTGCGATACACAAAAGATTGTATGCAGCAATGAAAAAAGAATTTGGATTACTTGCAACTATTATTGCACAGTACTTACCACCAGAATATCCTTACGATGTTGTCGGTGGTGCAAGAACCGTGAAGCAAATGGACTTTGATCAAAGAGTAGATATTCTACCTGTTGCTGATCCTAATATATTCTCAATGTCACAGAGAATAACATTAGCACAAACTGAAATGCAATTAGCTACAACTAATCCACAAATGCACAACATGTATAATGTTTATCGAAACATGTATGAAGCAATTGGAGTTAAGAATATTGATGCAATATTACCACCTCCACCACCAAGTGCTCCTAAAGATCCAGCTATAGAAAATATAGATGCATTATCTGGAAAACCTTTTCAAGCGTTTCCAGGTCAAGACCATAGAGCACACATTACTTCACATTTAAACTTTATGGCAACTAACATGGTTAGAAATGCTCCAATGGTTATGGGTGCATTACAGAAAAATATTTTAGAACACATAAGTTTAATGGCACAAGAACAAGTGCAGTTAGAATTTAGAGAACAAATGAAACAAATGCAACAACTTCAACAAATCGCTCCCCAGAATCCACAAGCGGCAGCTGATTTACAAATGATGTCTCAAACAATAGAAGCTAGAAAAGCTGTGTTGATTGCAGAAATGACTGAAGAGTTTATGAAGGAAGAGAGACAAATAACATCTCAATTCGATCATGATCCATTACTTAAATTAAAGGAAAGAGAAGTTGATCTAAAAGCTAGAGAGACTGAGAGAAAAATAATGGAAGATGAGAATAGACTAACTCTTGATACAGCTAAACTTGTACAAGATAGAGATTTGACTGAAGAGAAAATGGAGCAAGATCAAGATTTAGCTGAAATGAGAGACGAGACAGCTATGGATAAAGCTTTATTATCTGCGGATACCAAACTGTATTCAGATCAGATGAAACGTAAAGATGTAAAGACCTTGAAAGGTCCTAGAAGATAGTATAAAAAACCAATAGGAGAAAAATATGAAAAACTACCAAAAGTCTACAAAGGTTGCAGTTCCTAAACAGAATGTTGTCTATGACAAAAGAAGTAAAGCTGATGTCACTAGAGCAAGAAACGTTATCCCAACTGGTGATAAAGTAACTGTTAAAGGTACTGGCAAAGCTAGAAAACAATCAGCTACTTGGTTCTAATATGTGGTTATCAGCAATTAAATTAGCTGTATCTGCTGGAAGCAAAATCTATGCTAACAAGCAGAGAGCGAAAGTTGCAATGTCTGATGCACAGCTATTGCACGCCGAGCGACAAGCTCGAGGTGAGGAAGCTTACCAGGGCAAGCTATTAGAAGCTAGACAAAACGACTACAAGGACGAATTCGTTTTGGTGATACTCTCGGCGCCAATTTTGGTGCTCGCATATGGGGTCTTCAGCAATGATCCGGTGGCTCTTGATAAGATTAAGATCTTTTTTGAGCATTTCGCGGCGTTGCCGACATGGTTCACTTCACTTTGGATTCTTGTCGTTGGATCAATTTTTGGGATAAAGGGAACCCAGATATTTAGGAATGGAAAAAAATAGACTTGTCTAATAAGATAAGTTATAATAAAGTTAACTAGGAGAAAAATATGAGACAAAACGGTATTAGATCAAATGTCAGATTTCCATACGGAAAAGGCGGATCTTCTAAAAAGAAAAAACAAGGATACAAAGATAGAGAGGATGAGTCTATCAGTGCTAGAAGAGGAAAAGAATCTGGCAAGAAACAATCCTTCAAAGCTAGAAGAGACGAGTCTTACGGAAAATTTGGTAAGCGTCCAAATCAAAAAATTAATAAGTAAGGATTATTGTGCCTTTAAGAAAAATAAGCGAAAATTCTAGAAAAATGAAAAATCCTAGAATGCCATTAAAATGGAAAATAAGAGAACCACAACCTCTTCCTAGAAAACGAATGGATCCTAAAGACCGTCCCAAAACGCCAGGAATAACTTATCCTAGAAAACCAAAAACTATAACTGATCCTGAAAAGAAAAAAAGATATCAAGATCTTTTGGACAAGAGCAGAAGGACTAAATCTGAAAAAAGAAATTACATTAAGGTTAGAAAAAAATACAACATAGGTGGAAGAGCAAATTTATTAGAAGAGGTAGGTCGTCTTGACGCTGAAAAAATGAATCCTAATAGAAGAGCTGAGAAAAAAAGAGTTATTGGAGAATTAAATAAAGGTTATAAAGGTGGCGGAATGGCACAACGTGGTCTGGGTAGAGCTTTTATGAAAGGCGGAAAAGTATAATGGCTGGTGTAGTAGGAAAAGCATTAAGGGGATTTGGAAAAGCTTTAGGTAAAAAAGGAGACGGTAAAAGAATTACTGGTGTTCCAATAGCAAAAAGATTAACTCAGAGAAGAAAAGATACAGAAAAACTTTTTAAAATTAGACAAGATGCTGGAGCAAATCCAAGTAAATCTATGGCAAAGCATGTTAAGGCTACAGCTGCAGCTAATACTAGATATGATAAAGCTGTTAAAGCTAGCGATAAAAAATTTAAAAGTCAGAAAAGAAAAGTTATAGGTGGTGCCGGTGTAACAATAGCTGGAGTAGTTGGCGCACATGAAGGTGCTAAAAGAAAATTTCCAAAATTTAAAAAAGTGATGGAATCAAGTGTCGTTATTAAAGACGGCAAACTAAAATTAAAACCTAAAAAATAATGAACAACTATTTAAAAGATAAAAGCGTACCTGGAGTTAAACTTCAATTAGGTGCTAATTCTTATGGTTATCCAAGCGGTGGCATACCTTTAAAATCAGGTGGTTGGATACAAGATGCTGTAAAAGGTATGAGAAAAGATAAACCTTGTACTGGTAAAAAATTTGGAAGCAAGACTTGTCCTAAAGGATCAAGAAGATATAACTTAGCTAAAACATTTAAAAAGATGGCTAGAAAGAGAGCTTCATAATGGCGGGTTGGATAAATAGATTAAGACAAGGTCTTACAAAATCAAAAGTATCTAAAGACATAGCTAAGAGAAATAAAGCATCTAAAGAATTATTAGAAGATGATGGTGGACCTTATGTTCGTAGGCAAAAATATAATGCTAAAAAAGCAAAAGAAAAAGATACTGTATATAATAAATCAGGACATGCAGTAGGAACTCCATCAAAAACACCTGGAGGAAGAACAAGAGAATCTATTAAAAAATATCATGGTCTTCATAAAGATTATAAGGGAAAATACGAAAGCAAGTAATGTTTAAAAAATTGTGGAATTTCCTATTTAGGAAAAAGAAAGAGGAGAAACCAATCGTTTTAAAAGAAACGGTTGCACCCGTAGTGGGTCACTGTGGAGTTCATAAATACTTTGTCAAAGGTTGTCATAGTTGTTTACGAGCTGTCGGTGTTAAAATTTAAATGGATTTAGAGACAGTAATAAAAAAACTAATAAGATTTATACATACTCGAACTGATCAATTATCTGTGACAGTTACGTCTGGTGGTATTGACAGTATGGAAAAATATCAGTATATTATAGGACAAATTAATGCACTGGAATCAGTGCGCCAGGAACTTTCAAGCCTGCTTAACTCGAAGGAGAAAAATGAAGGAACAGTCATCGATATCAACACCAAAAATACACATACCGAATAAAGAATTAGTCGGTGTTAAAAAATCAGAACCAGTAGAAAAAGATTTAGTCAACGAAGAGAAAACAAAATTACCCCAACCTACGGGTTGGAGAATGTTAGTTTTACCTTTCAAGATGAAAGATAAAACTAAAGGGGGAATAGTAATGACCGAAGGTACACTAGAGAAACAACAAGTTGCTTCTCAATGTGGACTAGTTTTAGCTATGGGTCCAGATTGTTATAGGGATAGAGAAAGATATCCTGATGGTCCATGGTGCAAGGTCAAAGACTGGGTAATGTTCGCGCGATATGCGGGATCAAGAATACAAATTGAGGGTGGGGAGGTTCGTCTTCTTAATGATGACGAAGTTTTAGCAACAATCGAGAATCCAGAGGATATCTTGCATCAATACTAACATAGGAGGAACTATGCCGGACAAAAATCCGATTAAACATGATGATCCAAAAGTAGATTTAGACACTTCAGGTCCTGAAGTAGAAGTTAATTTACCAGAGGAAAAAGCCGAAGAAGTTGTAGATACAACTGAAGCGCCGAAACAAGAAACAGTTGAAACGAAACAAGAAGAAGTAAAAGAAGAAAAAAAACAAGATGAAACATTAGAAGACTACAGTAAAGGCGTTCAATCTCGTATTTCTAAATTAACTAGAAAAATGAGAGAAGCAGAAAGAAGAGAACAAGCTGCTTTAGATTATGCCAGAGGTGTAGAAGAGTCGAGAAAAGCATTAGAACAAAGGTTTGAAAAAACTGATGCTCAATATGTTAAAAAATTTGAGTCTAGTATTAATACAGGTTTAGAAGCTGCACAAAAAGAATTAGCTGCAGCAATTGAATCTGGTGATGCTAAAGCTCAAGTTGAAGCCAATAAAAGAATTGCAAGTCTTTCATTTGAAAATGCAAAACTGAATGAGGTTAAAGAGGGAAGAGAAACAACACAGGCCGAGAAACCTGTACAACTCTCTGACGGTGGTAGATTACCACAAGAGACTCCACAACAATTACCAACACCAGATCCTAAAGCTGAAGATTGGGCTTCTAGAAATCCTTGGTTTGGTCAAAATAGAGCTATGACATTTACAGCGTTTGAAATACATAAAGACCTTGTAAATGAAGGCTTTGATCCACAATCAGATGATTATTATTCTGAAGTTGACAAAAGAATAAGAGTTGACTTTGGTAGTAAATTTGATAATAGTGGACAAAAGCAATCGACCGCCCCTGTTCAGACAGTGGCTTCAGCTTCAAGAAGCGTAAAGCCTGGTCGCAAAACTGTGAGACTCACTTCCTCACAGGTGCATATCGCTAAAAAATTAGGAGTGCCACTTGAAGAGTACGCAAAACAACTTAAAAACACGAAGGAGGCGTAATGGAAAAAAACAATAAAACTTCTCGTGCGAACCAAACACGGTCAAAATCTGAGAGACCAAAAGTGTGGGTTCCACCATCATCTCTAGATGCACCCCCTGCACCTGATGGATTCAGGTATAGATGGATTAGAGCAGAGAGTGTCGGTTTTCAGGACACTAAAAACATAACCGCTCGTATAAGAGAAGGTTATGAATTAGTAAGATCTGAAGACATTGAAAACTCATCTGACTATCCTGTTGTCGAAGACGGCAAATACAAGGGAGTGATTGGGGTTGGAGGCCTTCTTCTTGCGAAGGTACCTAACGAGATCGCGCAGCAACGTCAGGACTACATGGCTAGAAAACATGAAGACCGAAGCGAAGCAGTTAAATACGATTTAATGAAGGAGCAGGATAAGAGGATGCCTATCGATGTTGATAGACAGACTCGTGTAACCTTCGGTGGTACAAAGAAATCCTAATTTAGGAATTCTCGGGATAACAACCAATTCCCTACTATCGATTTAAATTAACAAACTATGGAAATAGGAGAAAACTATGGCAAATAGAAACACACAAGGTTTCGGTTTTTTACCTGCAGATTCACTAACTGGTCAAGCGATCAAGAATCAGCATAAATATAAAATC